>OHDQ01000152.1_pt1 | contig 35936 bp, 33 predicted proteins | sample 1606421 | NCBI WGS metagenome assembly OHDQ01 (sample SAMEA3879589, study PRJEB24766) | human gut metagenome | biome: human-associated habitat; feature: feces | place: USA | collected 1985/1987
ACCAGCGACACGAGGATTTTCAGTCCTCTGCTCTACCAACTGAGCTATCTGGGCAAGCTCGAGATAAATAATAGCATACGTCTCTGGAAATTGCAATAGAAAATTTGGATTTTTTGAGAAATTCTGGATAAAGAACTTTTTAGAACAATAGAAAAGGAAAAATATCTGGGGAATGTAAGAAGAAAATATTGAGTGTTGGTGGTTTTGTATGTTATACTTATAACACTTATGGGAAATAAAATCCCAAATGATGACGAAAAGAGGTAAGAATATGTTTGACGTTACAGCATTGGGAGAACTGTTGATTGATTTTACACCTTGCGGAGTTTCAGAGGCAGGGATGGCTTTATTTGAGCAGAATCCAGGTGGAGCGCCGGCAAATGTACTGGCAGCAGTTTCCAATCTGGGATTAAAACCGGCATTTATTGGAAAAGTAGGCGATGATATGCATGGAGCATTGTTGAAAGATACGCTGGACAAGATCCATGTAGATACGACAGGTCTGATGGTAGATCCGGATTTCTTCACTACTCTGGCATTTGTTTCACTGAAAGACGGTGAGAGAAGCTTTTCTTTTGCAAGAAAACCGGGTGCAGATACACAGCTTAGAAAAGAAGAAGTGAATCTGGATGTGGTAAAAAATTCTAAGATTTTTCATTGCGGATCTCTGTCTCTGACAGACGAACCGGCAAGAAGCGCTACCTTCTTTGCAGTAGAAGAAGCAAAAAAAGCCGGTGCAGTGATTTCTTATGATCCGAATTATCGTCCTCTTCTATGGAAGAGCGAGGAAGAGGCCATTGAAAAAATGCGTTCCATGGTTCCATACGCAGATATTATGAAGATTTCTGATGAGGAGACAGAACTGCTCAGCGGAAAGGCAGATCCGAAGGAGGCAGCAGAGGTTCTTCTGGGACAGGGCGTGTCTTGCGTAGTTGTTACACTGGGAGCTGACGGGGCTATTCTGAAAACAAAGAATGTGGAAGTTCAGGTGAAAGGAAAACCGAGAAAAGCAGTAGATACTACAGGAGCGGGAGATTCCTTCTGGGGAGGACTGCTGTCCCGTCTGGCGCTGAATAATGTAAAACCGGCAGATCTTACGGCAGAGCAGGCAGTGGAATATCTGACTTTTGCGAACGCAGTGGCTGGTCTTTGTGTGGAGAAGAGAGGAGCCATTCCGGCAATGCCTACTCTGGAACAGGTAATGAACGAATTATGAGAATTTTGCTGACGGCTGTCAATGCCAAGTATATCCATTCCAATCTGGCAGTCTATAGTCTGAAGGCTTACGCAGGCAGATATGGAGAGGATATCGGGCTGGCAGAATTTACGATCAATCAGAAAAAAGATGAAATTTTAAAGGGAATCTTCCGGCGCAAGCCGGAAGTCCTTTGTATTTCCTGCTATATTTGGAATATTTCCCTGGTAAGAGAACTGATCCGGGAGATACATAAGATACTTCCGGACACTGCTATCTGGCTTGGTGGACCGGAAGTATCTTATGATGGGGAAAAAGTTTTGCAGGAATGCCCGGAAGTGACGGGGGTAATGAAAGGGGAAGGAGAGGAAACCTTTCTGGAACTGGCAGGACATTATCTGGAAAATACTGTGGATCTGGAAGCGATTCGGGGGATAACGTACCGAAAAGGACAGAAGATTGTGGATAACGGCTGGAGGGAAGTGATGGATCTTAGCCGGGTCCCTTTTGTATATGAAAATCTGGAGGAGTTTCAGAACCGGATTCTTTATTATGAATCCAGCAGGGGATGTCCGTTCTCCTGTAGTTACTGTCTTTCTTCGGTGGATAAGAAATTGAGATTTCGTAACCTGGAACTGGTGAAAAAAGAATTGCAGTTTTTTCTGGATCACAAGGTAAAACAGGTGAAATTTGTGGACAGAACCTTTAACTGTAACCATGATCATGCAATGGCGATCTGGACATATCTGACGGAGCACGATAATGGAATTACAAATTTTCACTTTGAGGTAGCGGCGGATCTTTTGCGGGAGGAGGAAATTGCCCTGATCCGTAAGATGCGCCCCGGGATGATTCAGTTGGAAATTGGGGTACAGTCTACCAATCAGGAGACGATTGCCGAAATCCACCGGAAGATGGACTTTGAGCGGGTAGCTTATGTGGTGAAGGAGATCCAGAAAGGATATAACGTGCACCAGCATCTGGATCTGATTGCCGGACTGCCCTATGAAGATTATGCATCTTTTAGAAAATCTTTTGATCAGGTGTATGCCCTCCGCCCGCAGCAGTTGCAGTTGGGATTTTTGAAGGTATTGAAGGGTTCCTGGATGCACCAGAAAGCGGAAGCATATGGATGCAGATATCAGGAGAAGGAGCCTTATGAGGTTTTATTTACCCGCTGGCTTTCTTATGAAGAGGTATTGAAGCTGAAACTGGTGGAAGAGATGGTGGAAGTTTATTATAACAGCGGCCAGTTTCTGAAAACGCTGCCGGCGGCGGAACAGTTATTTGCTTCTCCCTTTGCCTTTTATGAAGCGTTGGGAGCCTTTTATGAAAGAAATGGCTATCTGGAAATTTCTCATACCCGACTGCGCCGTTATGAGATTTTGCAGGAATTTTTGAGCGAGTGGGATCCGGAAAGGGAAGAGCTTTATCGCCAGTTGATGATCTATGATCTGTATGCCCGGGAGAATCTGAAGAATCGTCCGGTCTGGGCGAAGGATCAGAGGGAATATAAAGAAGTCGTGCGGAGATTTTATCAGCGGGAAGCAGAAGAGCGAAGATATCTGCCGGAATATCAGTCATATGATGAGAAGCAGATCAGTAAGATGACGCATCTGGAAATCATGGATTATCACCCCGATACGAGAGAACCAGGAAGGTATGCGGTTCTTTTTGATTACCGGGAGCGGGATGCTTTGACGTATGAGGCATGCGGTATACAGGTGGAGATTGGAAATGCAGAGATAGATGAGGCGTTAGAGAGGATAAAGGAATGAGTATAACAGGATGCCCGGATCGCTACGTGGTAGTGGATCTGGAAACGACAGGGCTGGCGCCTGCCAGCGACCGCATTCTGGAAATTGGAGCGGTGAAGGTGATCGATGGTGAGGTAACGGAGACTTTTTGCACTTTTGCCAATCCCCAGATGGAGATTCCCAAGTATATTCAGGAGCTTACCGGGATTACTCAGGAAATGGTAGCAGGCGAAAAGACACCCGATCAGGCAGTGCTGGAATTCCTTGATTTTTGCGGAGATTTGGATCTGATGGGGCACAATCTGATGTTTGATTACAGTTTTTTGAAGCATCAGGCAGTCAATCAGAAAAAAGTATTTGAGAAAAATGGAATGGATACACTGAAAATAGCCAGAAGCCTTCTTCCTGATCTGGAAAGCAGGAGCCTGACCAGTCTTTGCGCATATTTTAAGATTGAGCGGGCGCATGCTCATCGGGCATTTCACGATGCGATGGCGACGCATATTTTATATGGGCACCTGCAGAAGATCGCCGGAGAAGAGCAGAGAGGTCTTTTTTTGCCGAAACCTCTTCTTTATAAGGTGAAACGACAGGGACCGATCACAAACGCACAAAAAGCATACTTGAATGATCTGGTGAAATATCATAAAATAGAACTGGATGTAGAAATAGACAGTCTCACAAAAAATGAGGCGTCGCGAAAAATAGATACAATCATTTCCCAGTATGGGAGGATAAAGAGGTGATAAGTATGTGGAATAAGAAAGGTAAGAGAATCGTAGCGTCGATTATAGCGATTATCATGGTACTAGCAATGGTAGTTCCTATGGCAATAGAAATGTTGATCTAACTGAGGCGAACGGAATGAGAAAACGACAGATTTTTGTGGCGGCGGCGGTTGCTCTGTTTCTCGGAGCGCCCCTGATAGTGCGGGGAGAACAGGAGATGGCAGCCGGTAAAGAGCAGGAAAAAACAATCCTTGATGGGATTTATCTGGAGAGTGTCGATCTGTCGGGAATGACCCGGGAAGAAGCGGCAGAGGCGGCAGACCGCAGGATGAAGGAAATTACCGGTTATCAGATCAAATTGTGGATGGATGACCAGTCGGTGAGTGTTTCAGCGGCAGAATTAGGTGTTTCCGGGAAGAATGAGGAGACGATCGCTCAGGCAGCGGCTATTGGACAGGCGGGAAATGTAATCAAGCGCTACAAGGTGAAAAAAGATCTGGAGGAAGAGCCTATACAGCTTCCCCTGTCAAATCAGGTGGATGAGCAGGCGGTCAGAACCGCTCTGGAGACTTACTGCAGTCCTTTGGACCGGGAGGCAAAAGATTACGGACTCACCCGGGAAAACGGAAAATTTCAGGTACAAAATGGCGAGCGGGGAGTTACTTTGAAGCTGGAAGATTCTGTTCCTCTGGTGGCAGATTATCTGGAAAATCAGTGGCAGGACGGTATAGGAAATGTAGAGCTGGCGGTAGAAATTACGGAGCCCCGTGGTTCCCGGGAGGAACTTTCCAGAGTAAAAGATCTGCTGGGGCAGGGAAGCACCGATTATTCTTCCAGCAGCGCCGCCCGGGCAACGAATATAACGAACGGCACTGCAACGCTGAATGGGCGGGTATTGTATCCGGGAGACTCGATTTCCGTGTGCAATTCCATGATGCCCTTCACGGAGGAAAATGGATATGAGCTGGCTCCCTCTTATGCCAATGGTACTACGGTGGAATCTTTTGGCGGAGGGATCTGTCAGGTGTCTACCACCCTGTATCTGGCGGTCTTACGGGCAGAGTTGGAAGTAACAGAAAGGCATAATCATTCGATGATCGTAGGATATGTGAAGCCGTCTATGGATGCGGCGATCGCAGAGGGATCGAAGGATTTTCAGTTCAGGAATAATCTGGACGCGCCTGTTTATATTGAAGGGTATGCTGCCGGCGGGAGTTTGGGATTTGCTATTTATGGAGAAGAATATCGACCGGAGAACCGCAGCGTTACTTATGAGAGTGAAACTTTGGAAACCATAGAACCCGATACGGAACTTACGGCAGATCCTGAGCTGGGATTTGGTGTAACGCAGATGACGCAGAGTCCCCATACTGGCTACAGAGCGAAGCTTTGGAAGGTTGTGACGGAGGATGGAAAAGAAGTCAGCCGAGAAGAGGTAAACAGCAGTACTTACCTTATGTCACCCACAAAGTATAAGGTGGGAGTGAAAACAGATAATATGGAAGCGTCCAACGCTATGTATGCGGCGATTGCTTCCAATGATCTGAATAAAGTGTATGAAGTGACGAAACAGTATTGAGAAAAATGGAGGAATGAAACAGTGAAAACAGGGAAATTGCCGGAATCTGTTTTGATCCGATCGGTGCTGAAACAGGTAAAACACAGAAGAGAAGAAGTGCTGGCAGGACCGGGCGTGGGACAGGACTGCGCCGCTTTAGCGGTGGGGGAAGATGAGGCTTTTGTACTGTCTTCCGATCCCATTACCGGTACAGTTCAAGATGTGGGAAGTCATGGAATCTATGTGACTGCCAATGATCTGGCGGCATCGGGGGCAGAACCGGTGGGAGTGCTTCTTACCATTTTGCTTCCCCTAAAGACGGAAGAAGCAGAATTAAGAGTGATGATGCAGGATGCGGAACGCGTCTGTAAAGAGCTGAATATGGAGATTCTGGGCGGTCATACAGAGGTTACTCCGGTGGTTTGTCAGCCGCTGCTTTCCGTTACCGGTGTGGGGAGAGTGAAAAAATCAGCCCTTCTTCGTACCAGTCAGATGAAAACGGAACAGGATCTGGTAGTGACAAAGTGGATTGGTCTGGAGGCAACGGCGATTCTGGCAAAAGAGAGGGAAGAGGAATTGAGGAAGCGTTTTCCGGCGGCGCTGGTAGATACGGCGAAAGAATTCTCTGGAAATCTGTCGGTGCTTCCTGAGGCGAGAATTGCCTGTTCCCATGGAGTGAGCGCCATGCATGATATCACAGAGGGCGGTATTTTTGGAGCGCTCTGGGAGATGGCAAGCGGAGCCGGTGTGGGGCTGGAAGTGGATCTGAAGAAAATCCCGATCCGACAGGAGACAGTGGAAATCTGTGAATATTTTGGAGTGAATCCTTATCAGATCATGTCCAGCGGTTCTATGCTGATCGCGGTGGATGACGGTTATGAACTGGTGAGAAAGCTGGAGCAGGCAGGAATCCACAGCGCAGTGGTGGGACGGACAGTTCGGGGAAACGACAGGATTTTGCGAAACGGCGAGGACGTGCGCTATCTGGATAAACCGCAGCAGGATGAATTGTACAAGATAAAAGGATAGGAAAAAAGATGGCAAAGTTAAATATTGTGTTATATGAACCGGAAATTCCGGCAAATACAGGGAATATAGGAAGAACCTGTGTGGCTACGGGAACGAGGCTTCATTTGATTGAGCCTTTGGGATTTCGTCTGAATGAAAAATCTATTAAAAGAGCGGGAATGGATTACTGGGATAAGCTGGATGTGACCCGGTATATTGATTATCAGGATTTTCTCGAAAAAAATCCGGGAGCAAAGATCTATATGGCTTCCACAAAAGCGCCGAAAACGTATACGGAAGTGGAATATGAGGATGATTGCTATATCATGTTTGGGAAAGAGAGCGCCGGAATTCCGGAAGAAATTTTGCTGGAAAACCAGGAAACAGCGATCCGAATCCCTATGATCGGAGATATCCGGTCACTGAATCTGGGGAATTCTGTGGCTATTGTTTTATATGAAGCGCTTCGGCAGCATCATTTTGATCATATGCAGCTGGAAGGGCATCTTACAAAATACGAGTGGAAATAAGTATTTATTTCCACTCGTATTTATTTTGCCTTTTCCAGGGTGAAGATAAATTCTGTTCCCACGTCTTCCGTACTGATTACGTTGATATTCTGATGGTGTGCCAAGATGATTTCCTTTACGATGGAGAGACCGAGTCCAGTCCCTTTTCGATCTTTTCCACGGGAAGAATCGATTTTATAGAAACGTTCCCAGATCTTGTTCAGGCTGTCTTTGGGAATGCCCACACCCGTATCTTTTACGGAGACGAAAACAGTTCCGTGACGTTCATACGTTTCCACCTTGATGATGGAATTATCTTTGCTGAACTTGATGGCATTGTCGATCAAGTTATAGAGTACCTGCTGAATCTGTTCCAGATCGGCGGTGACGAAAAGTGTTTCTGACTCCAGATGAATTTCGATAGTGATCATTTTTTTGCGGCAGATGCCTTCAAAGGTGGCTGCCGTATTTTTTATGGTGCGATTGATATCAAAATCCGACATATGTATGGGGCGTCCGTGGGCGTCCAGTTTGTCCAGAGTCAGAAGACTTTGCGTGAGTTTGTTCAGCCGTTCCGTTTCTCCAATGACGATTTTCAGGTATTTTTCCTGCATTTCCGGCGGGATCGTTCCGTCGATAATGGCTTCCAGATACCCTTTGATGGAGGTGAGGGGAGAACGAAAATCGTGGGAGACGTTGGCAACAAATTTGTGCTGATATTCCCCCAGTTTGTTCAGCTCATCCGACATATAATTCAGGGTAGTGGCAAGATAGCCCATTTCATCATCGGTATGTACCGGGATGTTGTAGTCCAGATTACCGCTGGCATATTCGCCTGCCCCGATGGTAATCTTCTTTAACGGGCGGTAGACACTGAAGGAAAACAGTCCCAGAATCGCCAGTGAAAGAAGAAAAAGAAGCAGAAAAATGAGATACACAGGAAGGAGGATCTTTTCACGCTTAAGAATAATTTCGTCCATGGACATATGGAGGGAAACATAGCCTTTCAGAGAAAGGCTTTTTGTAATAGGCACCATGGAATTGACCATGTCTTCCTGAAAATAGCCGTAAAATGTTCCAATCTGGTAATAAGCGGTTCTCATGGCAGCCGGATCAAAGCCTGTCAGCGCGCGATAAGGCTCTGTCGTATAGGGACGGGCAGTGTCAAGCAAAGGTTCCCCCGCGGAATTCAGAACCAGAATACGAGCATTTTGATATTCGGAAAGAAGTTTCAGATTGTTGTAAGAAACTTCCGCATCGTAGGGATCGCTGTAATCCGCATCTGCCTGATCGGAGGCAATGGAGATGGCCTCTTTGTAGAGAGCTTCTCCGGTATCTTCCAGAATCTTATCCTGGATAATGAAAGAACCCAGCGTGGAAATCATCAGGAAACCTGCCACACCCAGAAAAATGTAAGCCATGATAAATTTGAAATAAAGAGCATTTTTCATCAGGACTTAACCTCAAATTTGTATCCGATCCCCCAGACGGTGCTCAAAGCCCAGGAGGCATGATCTTTGATCTTCTCTCGCAGACGTTTGATATGAACGTCTACAGTGCGGGTGTCACCGATATATTCGTAACCCCAGATATGATCCAAAAGCTGTTCTCGGGTAAACACCTGATTGGGTGAGGAAGCCAGGAAATATAAAAGTTCCAGCTCTTTTGGGGGCATATCGATGGTTTCGCCGTTATAGACAACGGAATAATTGGTCAGATTAATGATCAGATCGGGATACTCCACATATTTTCCGTTAGTCTGAGAGGAGGCAGGCTGCGTGGGCTGAAAACGGCGGAGAACCGCTTTTACCCGAGCAACCAGTTCTTTGGAATCGAAAGGCTTGATGATGTAATCATCAGCGCCCAGTTCCAGTCCCAGAACCTTATCAAAAACCTCCCCTTTTGCAGAGAGCATGATAATGGGAACGTTGGATTTGTGACGGATCTCCCGACATACCTGATAACCGTCAATGCCCGGAAGCATCAGATCCAGAAGGATCAGATTCGGGTGAAAGGAGAGGAAAGCATGTAAAGCTTCCTCTCCGTCATTTACAATCTTACATTCAAAACATTCTTTTGTAAGGTATAGAGAAATCAGTTCTGCAATATTGTTATCGTCGTCGACGATGAGAATTTTCTGTTTTGCTACCATAATTACTCCCCTTTATTTTTTAAATTCAACAATAGTAACGCCGGCGTCTCCCTCTCCAAATTCCCCAAGACGGAAGGAGGAGACGTATTTTACTTTGCGCAGATAGTTGTGAACCCCTTTGCGTAAAGCGCCGGTTCCTTTTCCGTGGACAATGCGCACGCTGGGCATATGAGCCAGATAGGCGTCATCCAGATATTTGTCCAGCTCGGCGATGGCCTCGTCCACAGTCTTGCCCAGAAGGTTGATCTCGATTCCAATAGAAGAGGATTTGGACATACGAATCTTTCCGGAGCTGGTTTTCTGCATATGGGGCGCAGTGATAACCGCTTCCTCTTTCAGCAGAGCCAGATCGGAAATATGGATCTTGGAACGCATGATTCCCATCTGTACAAAGAGGAATCCTTTGGAATCAGGCAGTGTACTCACCGTACCCTTTAAATTCAGGCTGAGAACCTTTACGCCGTCTCCCAGATGGAGATCGGAAGGTTTTAAGGTACCGGTAGTTTTCGTCTCCTTGATAGAAATATTTTTCTCTACCTTTGTCATTTTCTGACGAAGACGCTGGCGTTCTGCCTCCATTTCCTTTACGGAGATATTATTCTTTCCGAACTTGTGAAAATTTTTCATAGTCTGATCTGCGTATTCCTTTGCTTCTCGGAGAATCGCATGGGCTTCTTCGTTGGCCTCCTGTAAAATCCGGGCTTTCTGCTGATCCAGTTTTTCCTGTTTGCTTTCCAGCTTTTCTTTTAAAGCGCCGATCTCTTTTTTGTATTTTGCAATTTCCATCCGTTCTTTTTCGATGGTAATGCGATTTTCTTCCAGAGTGGAGATAACGTCCTCGAAAGATTCGTCTTTTGCGCTGATCTGTTTTTTAGCTTCTTCTATAATGTAGGAAGGCAGACCTAACTTACTGGAAATGGCGAACGCATTACTTTTTCCCGGAATACCGATCAGAAGGCGGTAGGTGGGACGAAGGGTCTCCACGTTAAATTCGCAGGAGGCATTCTCAACGCTCGGGGTAGAAAGGGCGTAAACCTTCAATTCACTGTAATGGGTAGTCGCCATGGTACGGATGCCCTGCGCCTGCAAATGATTTAAAATGGCGATGGCAAGGGCGGCTCCCTCGGTAGGGTCGGTTCCGGCGCCCAATTCATCAAAAAGAACGAGAGAATGGGGGTCGGCTTTTTCGATAAAAGACACTACGTTTGTCATATGGGAAGAGAAGGTACTGAGAGATTGCTCAATACTCTGTTCATCGCCGATATCCGCATAGACTTCGCTGAAGACAGCCAGTTCCGAACGATCCAGAGCGGGAATATGAAGACCAGCCTGTCCCATAAGCGTCAAAAGTCCTACCGTCTTTAAAGAGACTGTTTTACCGCCGGTGTTTGGACCGGTAACGATGAGCAGATGAAAATCTTTTCCCAGATGGATATCGATGGGAACTACTTTCTGCTTGTCGATCAGGGGATGGCGTCCTTTGCGGATATTGATCCAGCCCTTGGTGTTAAAAAGAGGGCGGGTGGCATTTTGCTCCATGGCAAGAGAAGCACGGGCAAAAATAAAGTCCAGCTCCACCATATTTTCCAGATCATACTGAATCTCTTCCCGATGCTGGGCGGTAAGTTCGCTTAAAGCTGCCAAAATCTTTTCGATCTCCGCAGCCTCTTTCAGCTCCAGATCACGAATTTCGTTATTCAGTTTTACAATCGCCATAGGCTCGATAAAAAGCGTGGAGCCGGTAGAGGATTGATCGTGGATCATACCAGGCACCTGACTTTTGTATTCTGCCTTTACCGGGACACAGTAGCGACCGTTTCGCATGGTGATCACTGCATCCTGCAGATAACTGCGGGCAGAACCGTTTACCATGCCAGCCAGTTGTGTGTGTACCTTTTCTCCGGTGATCTTCATGGAGCGGCGAATTTGCTTTAAGCCGGCGCTGGCATCGTCGCTGATCTCATCTTCCGACAGGATGCAGCGGCGGATCTCGCCGGATAACTGGGGCAATGGCTCCAGAGCGTCAAATAAATCATCCAGAGAATCTTTCTCCCCATTGTCCCGTTCTCTGCGGCCATAAGATTTGATTCGGGAGGTATTTTCCAGAAGAGCGCAAATCTGGAGCAGCTCGCTGATTCCCAGAGTACTTCCGATCTCCAGACGCTTCAGAGAGCCGCGAATATCTTTTACACTTCCAAAAGAAATATTTCCCTTTTGAAACAGCCGGGTGAGGGCGTCCTGCGTCTGCTCCTGTTTGTACTCGATCTCGGCAATGGAGTCGGAGGGGAGGAGGTCTTCGCAGCGGATCTTACCCAGTGGGGAAGAGGCGTGAGAGACCAACATTTCTATTATTTTATCGTATTCCAAAGTGGATAATGCTTTTTTATTCATACTTTTAATCCTTTATACTTTTTGTTTGTTTGCAACACGAAACCTTACACTCATTTTAACCCATATGAAGGGGAAAGAAAAGGTATAAATTCTAAAGAATTTCTGATTCTTGTCATAGAATGTTCATATGTTTTTGATAAAATAGTGAAAGACTTCAAGGAGATGACTTTCACAAAAAGCAATAGAAAAGTTACAGGAGATTACGGTATGGATGAAAAGAAAGATCGCAATCTGAAGGGAGAGCATCAGGGACGAAAGACGGGGAAGGGAGAAAAAGAGGAATATCGCTTTCTGCGGGAAGTGATCAAGAAAAAGCCTCTGGATAAGAGGCTGGTCTTATATAGGATCGCATGGCTTCTTGGCGGAGCGTCAGTGTTTGGATTGGTAGCAGCATTGGTATTTTATGCGGCTTTATCCTGCCTGGAGCCGGAAGAAAAGGAAAAGGTTAAGTTTCAGGAAAATACGGAACATGTGCAGAAGGATCCAGAGAAAGAGTCGGGGCAGACGGAGGGAGAGAGTAAGCAGGAAGTAACGCCCACACCGGAGCAGCAGAAAGAAGAGGAAGAAAAAAATATAACGAAAGAAGAATTTAAGAATCTTTATCATGAGATTCTTCAGGTGGCGGAGGAACCGGAGCGTTCCATTGTGACGGTACAGGGAATCACCAGCGATGTGGATTGGATGAATAATTCTTATGAAGATTCCAGTCAGGTTTCTGGACTTTTAGTGGCGGACAGCGGAAAAGAATATTTTGTGCTGACAGAATATCGGGCAGTGGATCAGGTGGATCGGATTCTGGTCACCTTTGAAGATAATGCGACAGTGGACGCGCATTTTTTAAAACGGGACTGCGCTACTGGTCTGGCGGTTTTGAAAATAGACAAGGAAGAAGTGACGGAAGAGACACGGAAAGTGATTTCTTTGGCAAAACTGGGATCTTCGGCAACGATACAGCGGGGCGATACCGTGCTGGCGATTGGAAGTCCTGCCGGATACAGAGATTCTATCTCGGTGGGTATGATAACGTCCGTGAGCAATACGAAAAATACGCTGGATAATGAATATCATCTGTTGACCACAGATATTATGGGCAATAATGAGGGAAGCGGTGTGTTAGTGGGAACGGACGGCAGTATTGTGGGAATTATTGCACAGCCATTTTGTACTGCAAAGGATAAAAATGTGGTTACAGCGCTTCCCATCACAGAATTGCGAAAGACCATCGAACAGCTTTCCAATAATGAAAGTATTATGTATCTCGGTATTCGCGGGCAAAATATAGAAAGCGATCTGTCTCAGAAAACGGGAATGCCTAAAGGAATCTATGTGAATGCGGTGGAGGAGGATTCCCCTGCGATGGAGGGCGGCATCCAGAATGGAGACGTGATCATAAAAATGCAGGATGTTAATGTGGAGACGTTAAGTGATCTGAGAAAAGAGTTGGATAAATGTGAAGAGAAACAGAAGATTCAGGTTACGGCGATGCGAAAAGGCGCAGAAGGATATGTGGAAATAGTATTTGACGTAACGGTTGGAGCGTTATAAAATAAAGTGATGCTGACATCATATGAAACCAGACTGAACGGCAGGAGCAAGATTCAGCCTGGTTTTTTCCAGCAAAGACGGGGAATGGATGGGGCAGTGAATGGTAATAGAAAGAAGGAATGGAGAACGCTATGAAATATATTAATGAATTTTTTGAGGGATGCAGAGTAAGTGGAATTTATCTTTGTAAGCACAGACAGTCGGCGGTTACGAAAAATGGGAAACCGTATGAAAATGTGATTTTGCAGGACAAAACGGGAACGATTGATGGAAAAATATGGGACCCCAATTCTCAGGGAATCGAAGATTTTGATTCTCTGGATTACATAGAGATTATGGGAGATGTGAATAGTTTTGCGGGAGCGCTGCAGATCAGTATCAAGCGGGTGAGAAAAGCGCAGGAGGGAGAATACAATCCTTCTGATTATCTGCCGGTGAGCAAAAGAAATATAGAAGAAATGTATCAGGAACTACTGCAGTTTATTCAGTCGGTAAAGAATCCATATCTCAAACAGCTGCTGCAGTTGTATTACGTAAATAATGCAGGATTTATCAAACGGTTCCGGTTCAGTTCGGCGGCTAAAAGCGTACATCACGGCTTTGTGGGAGGATTGTTGGAGCATACGGTCAGCGTAACCCGGCTGTGCGATTATTATTGTGGGGCTTATCCCATTTTGAACAGAGATCTTCTGATAACAGCGGCTATTTTTCATGATATCGGAAAGACCCAGGAACTTTCTGCATTTCCGGTAAATGATTATACGGATGACGGTCAACTTCTGGGTCATATTATGATCGGAGCGGAGATGGTCCATGATGGAGCACGTCAGATTCCGGGATTTCCGGCAAAGCTGGAGAGTGAGCTGAAGCACTGTATTCTGGCGCATCATGGAGAGTTGGAATACGGTTCTCCAAAGAAACCTGCCCTGATGGAAGCGGCGGCGCTGAATCTGGCAGATAATACGGATGCAAGAATGGAAACTTTCCGGGAACTTTTTGAAAATGCGGGTGAACAGAATGAATGGCTGGGATATAACCGACTGTTTGAATCGAATATCAGAAAGACGAGTAAGTGAGATCGACAGATCGTGAGTGTGTAAAGCGCGAAACGGTCTGTCTTAACATTATCAAAAATAGAAAAGGATGGAGCTATGGAATATAAGAAAAATGATATGCTGACAGTGACCATAGAGGACATGGGACATGAAGGAGAGGGTATCGGGAAGGTAGAGGGCTATACTGTATTTGTGAAAGATGCTCTGATCGGAGATACGGTGAAAGCGAAGATTATGAAAGCAAAAAAGAATTATGGTTATGCCCGGCTGATGGAGATTGTGGAAGCTTCTTTGGATCGGGTGGAGCCTTTATGCCCCTGTGCCCGCCAGTGCGGCGGATGCCAGATTCAGGCTCTCTCCTATGAAAAACAGCTGGAATATAAAGAAAACAAGATCAGAAATAATCTGCAGCGGATTGGCGGTTTTTCTTTAGAAGAACTTTCGATGGAACCCATCATAGGAATGGAGGAACCATTCTATTACCGGAATAAGGCGCAATTTCCGGTAGGAACGGATAAAGAGGGGAATCTGGTAACGGGATTTTATGCGGGGCGTACTCATTCCATTATTCAGAATCGGAAATGTTATCTGGGGGTGGAAGTGAATGAAAAAATTCTGGATGCAGTGATGGATTATATGGAAGAAAATCATATTTCCGCTTACGATGAGACCAGCGGAAAAGGTCTGGTCCGTCATATTTTGATCCGGTATGGATTTACCAGCAAGGAAATTATGGTCTGTCTGGTTGTGAACGGAACAAAGCTTCCTAAAGTGGAAAGACTGATTGAGAAGTTGGAAAGAATCCCCGGAATGACCAGTATTTCCCTGAATGTGAATCGGGAAAAGACAAATGTAATCCTTGGGCGGGAAGTAAAGACTTTGTGGGGACAAGAGTACATCACGGATAAGATCGGAAATGTTTCTTATCAGATATCGCCGCTTTCTTTTTATCAGGTGAATCCGGTGCAGACGAAAAAACTGTATGAGAAGGCGTTGGAATATGCAGATCTTAAGGGAAATGAGACGGTCTGGGATCTGTACTGCGGGATTGGAACTATTTCTCTGTTTTTGGCGCAGAAGGCGAAACAGGTGTATGGCGTGGAAATCGTGCCGGCAGCGATCGAGGATGCTCAGAAAAATGCCCGGTTAAACGGAATGGAAAATGTGGAGTTCTTTGTGGGAAAAGCAGAGGAAGTACTGCCTGGATTTTATGAAGATTATGCCAGAAGGTATCCCGGGGAACACGCCCGGGCGGATGTAATCGTGGTGGACCCACCTAGGAAAGGATGCGAGCCCAGCGTGCTTGATACCATGGTGAAAATGCAGCCGGAGAGAATCGTATATGTGAGCTGCGATTCGGCTACGCTGGCAAGAGATCTGAAGATACTGTGCGAGAGAGGATACCGGGTGGAGCGGTGCGTGGGGTGCGATATGTTTCCGCAGACGGTGCACACAGAAACAATTTGCAAATTAGTGCGGAAATAATATGAAAAATTCATTCTGGAATATTACAACAGACATTATCCAGCATTATCCTTCAGTGTATCTCAGATTTCGTGCTCACTGGATGATGGTGTTGGGATCATGCTTCCGGTTATGCAAAGTGATATTCACCTGCAACGTGAAAATACGGTACTAATCATTGATGCAAAATACTATAGCCATACAACACAGGTCCAGTTTGATAAATATACTCTTCATTCAAATAGTGTGTATCAGATGCATGGTAGTCAGATAAGTGTTAAGACGCTTGATTTGAATTTATAGAGTACTTTTCAATTGAATTGTCGAAACGAGAAATAACAAAAAGGAGGCATCCTATTTGAAAAAGAAAAAAGATGAAATAACCATCCGTTCTAGTGCAGTGGAATACTTAACCTATGTTGCTTCTGTTGGCGAACAGCAAGACAGTATTGAAATGCGCTATGAGGATGAGAATATATGGCTGACATGCTACCTATAAAGTATTGTTAAATGCCGGTATGAAAGAACTTTCGGTGAAAGGGGCAAAAACTTATGCACACAATTTTAATTGTAGAAGATGATGTCAATATCAGTTCTCTATTGCGGGAAACGCTGGAGCGTGAGGGGTATGCCTGTGTTCAGGCGTTTTCCGGGACCGAGGCGAGGATGCTATTATCCGAAAATTCGTATGCGGTGGTGTTGTTGGATCTGATGCTTCCCGGTATCTCCGGGGAAGAGGTGTTAAAGGAGATCCGGCAAAGAGGAAAGACGCCGGTGATCGTGCTGACTGCCAAGGATACCATTGATGATAAGGTGGAGTTTCTTCGCAGCGGTGCGGATGATTATGTGACGAAGCCGTTTGATATCAAAGAGGTAGCTGCCCGGGTGGAGGTGCAGATCCGGCGAATGGGAGGAGAGACGAAGGATAAGGCGCCGAAAGAATTGCAGTATCAGGGATTGGTATTAGATAAAGAAGGATTTCGGGTGATTGTGGAAGGCAGGGAACTGGCGAAGATCACGAAGCAGGAGTTTGCCATTCTTGAACTGCTTTTGAAGCATCCGAAAAAGGTATTTAGCAAAGAAGAGATTTTTGAGTATGCATGGGACGAGCCGTATATGGGGGAGACGAAGACGCTGGATGTGCATATCAGCAATATCCGAAAAAAGATCAAGGAGGTCTCTGAAAAGGAGTATATAGAGACGGTGTGGGGGATTGGCTACCGGCTGCATCCGTAATTTTGGGTACTGTGAATAGAGTGAATGGTAACGAATCTTTACTCTTTTTTTACTTTTTATTTGCGAATGATTAGCTTTTCATTTGTAGAATAAGGTCAGAAAGAAAAAAGGAGAGAAAAATGATGAGTGAGTATTTGTTAAGTACGAGCGGTCTGACGAAGCAGTTCGGGAAGCATAAGGCTGTCAATGACGTTAATCTTCATGTGAAGAAGGGGGCGATTTACGGATTTATCGGCAGAAATGGGGCTGGCAAGACCACATTTTTGAAGATGATCTGCGGACTCTCCAAACCGACTTACGGAGAGATTGAATTGTTTGGCTATAAGAATGAGGGGCTGAAAAATATTCGTTCCAGAATCAGTTGTCTGATCGAAGCGCCGGGGCTGTATGGAAATATGTCTGCCAGTGAGAATCTGGCGGTTAAGTGTAAGCTTTTTGGCATCAACGATAAGAAGTATATGGATAAGATTCTGGATACGGTGGGGCTTTCTAAGGTGGGAAAAAAGAAAGCAAAGCATTTTTCCCTGGGGATGAAGCAGCGGTTAGGGATTGGGCTTGCCCTTGTGGGAGAGCCGGATCTTCTGGTGCTGGATGAGCCGATCAACGGTTTGGATCCTCAGGGAATTGCAGAAATACGGGATATGATCCTGAGATTGAGGGATGAACAGAATATGACGATTCTGATTTCCAGTCATATTTTGGAGGAATTATCTAAGATTGCTACCCATTACGGAATTATTCATCAGGGGAGTTTGCTGCAGGAGCTTACCCGGGAAGAATTGATGCAGCGATGCAGTGAACGTATGGAAATCACACTGGCAGACCCGAAGCAGGCGCTTCCAGTGCTGGATCGAATGGGATTTACCAATTATCAGGTGATAGATAAGAATACGATCCATATTTATGAGCGGTTAAATGAGAGCGCGCAGGTAAATATGGAGCTTTCCCAGGCCGGAATTTTGGTGAAGGGAATTGGTATTACCAGTGAAGAACTGGAAAATTATTTCTTAAATCTGACAGGGGGTGCCCGAAATGCTTAATGTGATCAAAATGGAATTATATCGGATGTTCCGAACGAAAAGTCTGTATGTGATTTGGCTGATTCTTGCGGCTGGGATTTTATTTACCACAACCCTGGTAGAGGACGAGATGAATTTTTATACGGCGGAGGAAAGGCAGGAGCAGTATGAGTATGCCACGGGAGAAAAGAGCGGGGAACCGGTAAATATTGGTTTATCGGTAACAACGCCCACAAAACCGGGTGAGGATGTATCGGTATTCGATCTGTTTTATGCCAATATATCGGGAAAGTTTATTGTTCTGTTTATGGTTATTTTTACTGTTCTTTATTCTTCGGCGGATATGAGCAGCGGCTATATCAAGAATGTTGCGGGGCAGCTTAAGGACAGGGGGAGTTTGGTACTTGCAAAAGCGGCGGCATTGTTTGTCTATGTTGTTTTGACAATCCTTATTTTTGCAGGCGTACAGGCAATCAGTAATGCGTTGTTTTTTGATCGGTTCGTTCTGGGTCCATGGAAGGATTTTCTGGCGTACGGCGGCGTACAGGTTGTGCTTCATTTTGCTTTTGTGATGGTGGCTATGTGTTTTACGATTGTGTTTCGCAATCAGGTGCTCAGTATGGTCACGGTTATTTGTATGTGTATGAACGTACTGACGATTTTGTATGGTTTTGTTGATAAGATGATCGCCGATATGGGGATCAAAGGATTTCAGATGATTGATTATACGGTAGGCGGTAAGATGATGGCGCTTCCTATGAAAATAACCGGGCAGGCAGCGGGAAGTTCCTGTGCAGTGGGAGTGGCTTTTGCAGTACTGACCGTAGGAATCGGGTATCTTGTATTTAGAAAGAGAGATATTTAGATGAAGATAGCAGTGGGAGTTTTAGGATGTATTGTCCTTGCGCTTCTTTGGATTTTGATAAGTTACAGGCGGCAGATTAAGAGTATCTGCCGCCAGCTTCAGTTTCTGGAAAAGTATGAAAGTAATATGATTATCACGAGTGAAGTGACGGCAGGAGGTCTTGGAGATCTTACAAGGCTTTTAAATGGGAGTTTGCAGCGGCAGAAGAAAGAGAGAATGCAGAATCTGAAAAGGGAACGGATGATCGCAGAGATTTACACGAATCTGTCTCATGATATCCGCACGCCTCTCACTTCTCTGGATGGGTATTTTCAGCTTTTGGAAGAAGCGGAGCAGGAGAGTGACCGGCAGCGATATCTGAAGGTTATTCAGGAGAGGATAGCCAGTTTAAAGGAAATGTTGGAGGAGCTATTTACCTATACAAAGCTGCAAAGTGATGAATATCAACTGAAAATGGAGCGGCAGAATCTGAATCAGATCGTAAAAGAAACTTTATTTTCTTATTATGACAGTTGGATGGAGCGGGACATTACGCCGGTGATCGACCTGGCGGAGAAGTCTGTATTTGTCAATGGGAATGAACAGGCGATCCGCCGGACGATTCAGAATATCATTAAAAATGGTCTGGATCACGGCAGAAAGGAGATATGGATTTCTCTGAAAGAAGAGGAAGGAGAGGCGGTTCTCGTTTTCAGAAATAAGATGGGGCAGGAGGAAGAAATTGACACGGAGCGGATTTTTGAACGGTTTTATAAGGCGGATGAAGCCAGAAGTAAGAATTCTACAGGACTGGGACTTTCCATTGCCAAAGGTTTTGTGGAGAGAATGAATGGAAGGATTCAGGCAGTGGTGGAGGATGGCTGGTTTTCTATTGTGATTCGATTAAAAGAGGTACAGGAATAAATTTCTATCGTGTAACCAGATTGTAATCTCTCTTTGTTATGATAAAATCAACATAACGAAGGGAGATATTTTTTATGAAGATTCTGGAAACAAAGTATTTGAAAAAATATTATGGCGAGGGGGACAGTCTGGTAAAGGCTGTAGATGATATCAATATTTCCGTGGAAAAGGGGGAATTTGTGGCGATTGTGGGAACCTCAGGTTCCGGAAAAACGTCTCTTTTGAATTTATTGGGGGGCTTAGATTATGCGGACAGCGGAGAGGTGATCATCGGCGGGCAGTCTCTTTTACATATGAAGGATGAAGAGCGAACGGTATTTCGCAGAAGAAATATCGGATTTATTTTTCAGAATTATAATCTGGTGTCTATGTTAAATGTGTATAAGAATGTGGTCTTACCTATTCGACTGGACGGAAATAAACCGGACGAGGAATTTGTCAGTGAGATTTTGAAGTTGTTGGGGCTGACAGAAAAGGTGAAAAACCGTCCCAATCAATTATCGGGAGGACAGCAGCAGAGAGTTGTCATTGCAAGGGCTTTGGCTGCAAAGCCTCAGATTGTTCTTGCTGATGAACCGACGGGAAATCTGGACAGCCGGACCAGCGCGGAGGTGATGGGACTTTTGCAGATGACCAGCCGGGAATTTAATCAGACGATTATCATGATTACGCACAATGAGGAGATTGCTCAGCTGGCAGACCGGATTATCCATCTGGAGGACGGAAAAGTAGTGGGAGGTGACGACCATGTTTCAAAATTCTAATCAGGAAGTGTTGAAGGAGCTGGCGAAGGATAATTATACCTCTCATAAAAGCAGGAATCGGATCGCAATCCTGGCGATCGCCCTCACCACACTTTTAATCACTGCGGTCTGGACGGTGGGAATCAGTTTTATCTCCACGATGAGTAATTATGGGGAATCTTCGCCGGGGCCGGGATGTGAGGGAAATATTAACGGTACGGATGAGACGCGGGAAAAATTGAAAAATCTTCCCCAGATTGAATGGGCAGATATGGCGAGGGAGTGCAGTATGGTAGCGCTTCACAATGAGGAGTTTGCCGGAATGACGGTACGGTTTCTGGCACCGGATCAGGAGTATTTTCAGCACAACTTTGTGGAATTGGTTGAGGGAAGATTTGCTGAAAATGCGCAGGAGATCGTTATTTCTGATACGATGGCGAAGCGACTGGGACTGAAACCGGTTGTGGGAGCCAAGCTTGAGCTTCTGGTGATGCTGGGGGCGGATGACAATATGGCGGAGAGGTCCATGGAGTTTACCGTCACAGGATATTATAAGAATCCTCTGATTAATATCAGCGAGATTTATGATGAGATTTATACCGTACCGGAATTTATCGAGACGTATAATCCGGTGATGAAAGAGCGGTCTCAACCGATCTACGTGAAGCTGAATAACCTGAATCCCCTTTTATTTAAGACAGATATCATGAGTAAACTGCAGGAGGCAAGTGATCTGGCAGGAGGAACGGGCATTGGGACAAAACATACCCAGAGTCTGAGCGATATGATGATCAGTGTGGGTCCGGCGCTGCTGTTTGTGGCATTTATTATTTTGAGCGGTTATTTCCTTATTTATAATATCTTTTATATTTCCACATCTTCTGATATCCGCTGGTTTGGCATGATGAAAACCATTGGAACTACGGCAAAGCAGTTAAAATATATTTTGATGTGTCAGATTCGGCGCCTGGCATTGATCGGTATTGTCTTTGGTATTCTTTTGGGATATCTGGTGGGAAATAAGATCGGTCCGAGAATCATGGAACAGACGATGTACGGGATGTTTTATGAAGCCCCAAGTATTTTGGCAGTGGGCATTCTGGGAGCAGGATTTGCCTGGCTCACCGTATATATCAGTGCGCTGAAATCATTGAAGCTGGCGTGTAATATTTCTCTGGTGGAAGCGGCAAGATTTGCCCCGAAAAAGAAGAAAAATCTGTTTACGATTCTTTCTTTTGCCTTGAGCGGCATGATTTTTCTGGTTTCCTGTAATGCCATGCTGGGGTATTCTGTGGATAATATGGTAGAACGGTATAATATGAACGATGCGAGAATCTTTCACAGTGGGGCATGGTGGTGGTTGGAAGAAGCATATCAGCCGATTTCCAGTGATCTGCCTAAGGAGATCGAAGAACTTCCCTTTGTGACGGATGTGGAGGTTATGTATCGGGCGAGAACGATGCCGGATTATGAGGAAGACGCCTGGGGAAGACAGTATACAGATTCTTCCGCCGAGGTATCTTTGGGCGGCGCATTGAAGGAGGAAATGGAGACTTGTGCTGGAAGCGAAGCCTTTTTGAATACGTATGGAGATCATGGAATCTCGGAACAGGCGGCGAATAATCGCTGGAAAATGAGAATTCTGGGAGTTTCCGCAGGGATGATCGAGCAGGAGATGGCGTACAGCCGGGAGATCAGGTTTCCATCGGATTTTATGATGGAGCAGGAAATTGTGTGGAAAAGGAACTGACAGTTTTGGCAGTGATCGAGAAAGAAAATATGTATAGTACCAATGATTTTGGAACTTCCAATATTATTCTGTCAGACACACTGTTCAAAGAATTGTATCCCGATTATGAACAGAGGATCAGTAATATTGAGATTTGGACAGAAAAAGAGATCACAAAAGAGCAGCATCAGCAGCTGAATACTTTGATGGGAAAAGAACACAGTACCCAGTTAAATCTGGATTCCCGGTATGATACCCGAGAATAGATGAACGGGCAGAAGGAAACATTTTTGTTCATAGGATTTTTCCTGGCAGCGCTTTTGGGGATTATTGGTATTTCTAATTTGATCAATACGATTGCTTCCGATGTATTTTCCAGAAAGATAGAACTGGCGTCCATGCAGTCGATTGGTATGACGAAGAAACAGCTGTGGGCGATGCTTCTAAACCGAAAGTGCAGCCTGTTTTGCCGCCGCTTTTGCAGGCGATCGATCAGATTTCTTTGAAGGCAGAAAAACATGGGAATGACTTGCAGATGCGGGAGACCAGAATCTGGAGGCATGGCTGGACAGAAAGTGGACGGAGGAAGTGTTTTTTAATCTGCTGGATAATGCGGTCAAATACAGTGATCCCCACAGTACGATTCTGGTGGAAATTTTGGAATATGAGATGTATGTGCGGATTGCAGTGTGCAGCCAGGGAAGAAAAATAGAGAGGGAAGAATTTCCAGCGTTGTTCCAGCGGTTTTATCGGGGAAAAGCGGTGAAAGAGCAGGAGGGCGTGGGGCTTGGTCTGTACCTGGCGCGGGAGATTGTAAAAGATGAACGGGGGTATATGAAGGGAGAATACGATCCGGTGCGGGGAAATATATTCAGCGTATTCCTGCAGAAGGATGGTATATCCAAAGCGGAACGATAGGAAAAATCTGTTATTTAAATACATGGAGCGGTTGTTTTCAACGTACTCCAGAATAGTTATACATTTTTAGCGAATTTGTCGAACACATCTTTGAGACTTCAGGATCAAAGTGAGCGCAGACTGAGAATAAAATGTATAAATATTCTGGATTAATTTTTGATGTAATCACATTTCGGGATTTTCCAGTAAGTCTTCGACGGTACAGCCGAGAACTCTGGAAAGTTTATAGACAGTACCCGCCTGGGCTTTGTCGATATTATTTACTTTTTGCTCATACATCTGAATGGAGCGAAGCTTTACGCCGGAAAGTTCGGCGAGTTCCCGCTGGGAAAGACCATGGCTTTCGCGGATTACTTTCAGTTGCGGTTCTTTTTCAACTTCCCGGTATCGCGTATCCATATCTTCTATGAAATGGATGATATCCATTTCATGATAAACCCTGTACATGGCTCTGATCTCTGAAAATGAAATTCTGGAAAAAATACTTTTAAAGCGTTTGCAGGTGATCCATTGATATTCTGCCAGAGCCCATCCAACCCAGTATTCTGCGGAACGTTCCGGTGAAAATACACTGGGAGGAAATTGTTTGTGGGGATATGCGTATTCCAGAACCCTTCTTGCCAGTTCAATGCCGGACATTCCTGCGATGATAGCAGGATTGCCACGCTCAAATTTATCCGCATATCCTGACTGGACGAATAATCTTGTGCAAAAATCGCCATCAAGACCACAAGTACAGACCATATAATCAAAAAAAACTGCAAGATTTTGTTTGGCATCATTCAGATACAATTCGCTGTATGCGTACATCTTCTTTTGTCATCTCCTCTCTGAGAATATCCAGTACAAAAATATCATCCTGATAAGTGATGCTATTACGGATCTCTTCTCGGTACGTTTTTCGGGCAAGGGAATCACGCTCGATAAATTTGGAATAGTACAGTGACTTTTCAACAGATTCGGCACCGATAAAATGCAAATTTGCGAAAGAATTTTCTGAAATCAATACAGTTTGCGCGCCTAATTTTCCCAGCCGAAGCGCCTGATTTAAAGAACGCAGAGGGATTCCGTTTTGTATAAAAGATTCTGCAAAAGAAAAATAAGAATCATCTGCCCGATATCCGATTACAATATCATACTCGTCCAAATCAATAGAAAAATTCCGAATAATATATTGACGGGCATCTTCGGCAATCTCACTGGAAAGGCGAAAGGTTCTGTTTTTTAATAGGAGTGCCAGCCAGTGCAAAATATTATACGATCCGTCTAATAAATTTAATATGTTCAAAGAATCTGATTTTAGGATGTACTTATTTGCAAAGCCGTCATTGTTTTGCTTGCAGGCCCATTCTTTTGCCATTTCCAATTCTTCTGTACAATAAAAACCCCGTCCGTAATCATTATTAGTCTTTCCAAGATGAAAATCCGGTTTTTCAATAATGTGATCAGAACCATGAAATAAGGTGAGATTACTCATTTTGTACCTCCTGAAATGTTGAAAAATTGTAATGATTCAGCAGTTTACTGTCTCGCGAGGTTTTTGCTTGCAACTGCAAGCAAAAACTGAGACATACTTTGTTTCTTTATGTATGAATGATATCATTACAATGATATATAGTCAAGGCGGTTTAGAGCATCAGAATTCAGAAGTGCGATTTGATGATGATATTCCTTTGAATTATTTTTTCTTCGTCCGATATTTTGTTTCAAAATCTTTCAGCGATTCCACAGCTTTCGGCGTCAGAGGAATCAAAGCGATCATATTAAACACTGTCATAAGTCCCACGCCGATATCTCCTAAATCCCACACAAAAGTATAAGTGGCAAGTCCTCCGATAAACAGCATGACTAAGGCGAGAATTTTATAGAGTGTCTGAGAGGTCCAGTTATCACCGAAAAGGTATGCCACATTGGGTCTGGCGTAAAAAAGAATTCCGATAAAGGTGGAAAAACTGAACAGCCAGAGAATCACGGCGATAAAAATCACGCCAAATTCTCCCAGATGGTAACGCATGGATTCCTGTAAGAGATCCATGCCAGCCAGTCCACTGGTAAGTTTTGCCGGTGTGAGCAGCATGATCATGGCGGTACAGCTGCAAATTACCAGGGTATCAATAAATACGCCCAATGCCTGAAGAAGTCCTTCTTTGGCAGGATGATCGATGTCTGCCGCTGCAGCGGCGCAGGGAGCAGAACCAGATCCGGCTTCATTGGAGAAAAGTCCACGTTTTGCTCCGTTCATAATAACGGCGCCGATTCCTCCGGCGACAACCTGACGAAAACCGAAAGCCTCCTGAAAAATCTGTTTCAATACCGAAGGCAGCAGCGTGATATTTTTCAGCGTGATGAAGATAGTAATGGCAAAAAAGCAGACTGCCATCACGGGAACTATAACATCTAAAACTTTTACCGTGGCATTCTTCCGAAGGACGATCACAGCCGCGATACCTACAAGAACGATGGTTGTGTAAAGAGGCGGAATATGGAAGGCATTTTCAAAAGAAGAGGAAACAGAATTTCCTACCACCTGGCTGATTCCACACCAACACAACAGACCGGAGAGAGCAAAAAGTACAGCGATGACAGAACGTTTTTTCTTTGGATGCTCCTTCTTTTTCATAAAAAGGTGATGGATATAGTAAGCGGGGCCGCCTCGGTAACCTCCGTACAGAGGGTCTTTTTCTTTGTAAAGCTGAGCAAGCGTAGCTTCTACAAAAGCGGTGGAGGAGCCTAAAAGTGCGATTACCCACATCCAAAAGACTGCTCCGGCTCCGCCGGCAGAGATAGCGGCCACCACACCTACCAGATTGCCCATTCCCACCCGGGTAGCAGTGGAGACAACCAAAGCCTGCACACCGGAAATATGATGTTCATGAATGACTTTCTTCTTTTCCGTAACAGTCCGTATCATTTCGGGAAACAGACGGAAAGGAAGAAAACGAGTTTTGATGGTGCAGTAGATTCCCATAGGGATCAGAATAAGCACCAGCAGGGACAAGCCCAGAGAACTTCCGCCGGGAAGCGGAATCGTGATCAGATCACCCCAGAGAAGATTGTACACAACGTGTATCAGCTGCAGGAAAAAATCACCTGCGGATTGCAAAAAGTCCATAAAGATAAACCCCCTTCTATTTCATAGGATTCATTATACATGGGAAAAGAAGAACTGTAAAATTGATAGTTATGATGAATACAATCGAAAAAATCGATACCATGATTTCTGCATATGTGGTACAATGAGCACGTAGTGCGAGTTGTACCACTGCGCATAGGCGATGTCCAGTATATATATTTTTTCGGGGACTTCAAAAAAGTGTCACCATATTTTTATGGAATTTTGTCGATTTTCCTTTGGAAAGAGTTCATTTCTGCTATCAAAAATATACTTTTTCCTAATTCTGAAAAAATGTCACCACTTTTCCAGCAAAAAAATGGTGACACTTTTTCTAAAATTGCGGTTTCGTAATATTTTTCAACGAAATTATCCTGTTTTTCAAAGAATATACCGCAAAAGCTGTGGGAAAAAGGTGACATTCTTTAGAAATATCGAAAAAAATATATATTTCTGAATCAGGTTTCAAGCGGTTGCTCCCACGGTGGAGCAGCACATTTAAAGCAGAGAGGAAAATAGAATTATGGACATTAAAAATCTGACTACATTTATTCATGTGGCGGAATTAGGGAGTTTTACAAAGGCGGCGGAGGCATTGGGGTTTTCTCAGTCTACCGTATCCTTTCAGATTAAGCAGTTGGAAACGGAATTGAATTCTCAGCTTTTTGAGAGGATCAATCATACCGTGGTCTTGACAGAAAAAGGACGAGAAGTATTAAGTTTCGCCCATCAGATCAACAAGATGACCCAAGAACTAAAGGACAATATTCAGGATGAAAAGACGATGAAGGGATATATCCGTCTGGGAATGGCAGATTCGTTGTGCCAGTCTATGCTGATTGAGGGCTTTGATCAGTTTCGGAAACATTATCCCGGGTTAATGCTGAAAATCATACCGGCGGGAACGGAGGAAATGCTTCGGTTACTGAATCACAATGAGGTGGATGCGATTCTCACTTTGGACAATCCTATCTATAATCGAGAATATGTGATTGCGGCGGAGGAAAAGGTAGGAACGCATTTTGTAGCAGGGAGAAATTGTCCGTTGAGCAAAAAAAAGAAGATTTCAGTGCAGGAGTTGGTGTCTTATCCCTTTATTCTCACAGAAAAAGGGATGAGTTACCGACGGCTTTTGGAGGAGCGGCTGGCAGAAATGTCTCTGGAGGTGGAACCAGTGCTGGAGATCGGGAGTACGGATCTCATCTGTAAGCTGGTGGAACAGGGTTCGGGACTTTCTTTTTTGCCGGATTATGTCACGGCGAAGGCAGTGGCAGAGGGGAGATTGGTCTATCTTTCCGTGGAAGGATTTCAGATAAAAGTGTGGAAACAATTACTGTATCATCGGAATAAATGGCTGTCGCCCCAGCTGGAAGCAGTACTGGGATATTGTGTAAGAAGGGAATTTTCCTAAAGTAAATACATACAAACTAGACTTTTTACACTATTCTTTTCATGAGGTTCTGGTTATAGTATAGTTAAATTTCATGAAAAGAGAGGAAAGTTTATGAAAAAGAAACAATTTTTCACAAAGACGGTAGCAGTGGGAATGGCGGCCGGAATGGCAGTCAGTCTTTGCGCCTGTGAAAGCGGTGCCTCAGCTTCCGGAAAAGAGAAGAAGTCAGATGATATGAAGTATCAGGTGACAGAAGAAAATGAAATTGAAAATGTAGTGATGAACAATCAGCCGGAATCCTCTTACTGGTTCCCGGAACAGCTCCTGGAATGGGAGCCGGAAACGGACGAGGATCTGGCGTATAATATCAGCCATGTGCCGCTTGCTGTACGAGTGGAAAAGGAAAATCTGACTCCGGTAAATAAAACCCAGAACAAAGACACAAAGGTTATGGCGATTTCCATTATGAATTCCAGCACCAGCGGAAATGCGCCGCATGGTCTGAACAGTGTGGACTGTAATACATTTACCTACTGGCAGTATGTGGATGAACTGGTATACTGGGGCGGTTCTTCCGGGGAGGGACTGATCGTACCTCCCAGCCCGGATGTAACCGATCTGGGGCATAAAAATGGTGTTCCGGTGATCGGTACCGTGTTCTTTCCTCAGGACGTAGCAGGAGGAAAGATGGAGTGGCTGGAAACTTTCCTGACGCAGGAAGAAGATGGCAGCTTCCCGATGGCAGATAAATTGATCCAGGTGGCGACAACGTATGGATTTGACGGTTGGTTTATCAATCAGGAGACAGAGGGAAATAAGGAAAGACCTCTGAACAAAAAAGATGCCGCTAAAATGCAGGAATTTATTAAGTATTTTAAAGAGCAGGCGCCAGACATGCGACTGGTATACTACGATTCTATGACAGCAGAAGGTAAAATGGACTGGCAGAACGCTTTGACAGATAAAAATGCTATGTTCATGGCCGATGATGAGGGAAATGCAGTTGCAGATGAAATGTTCCTGAATTTCTGGTGGTCTGAGGAAGAATTGGCAGATCAGGAACTTTTGAAGGCGTCTAAAGAGAAAGCAGAAGAACTGGGAATCAGCCCGTACGATCTGTATGCAGGTATCGATGTACAGGCAGAGGGATATTTTACACCGGCGCGCTGGGATTTGTTTGAGTCAGGAGAAAATACTACCAATACCTCTCTGGGCTTGTATTGTCCAAGCTGGGCGTATTCTTCATCTTCTACCCAGGATGATTTTCATAAGAAGGAAAATACCCTTTGGGTAAACAGTAAGGGGGATCCGTCAGAAGAAATAACCTACAGCTCCAATGAGCAGTGGAGAGGCGTGTCTACCTATGCAGTAGAGAAAACAGCCTTGTCATCCCTTCCATTTGTGACGAATTTTGCTACGGGAAGCGGTTACAGTTTCTTCCGGGAAGGCGAACAGATCTCCAAGATGGATTGGAACAATAGAAGCGTGGGAGATATTCTTCCTACTTACCGGTGGATGATCGAGAATGAGGGAGAAAATGCTCTGGACGCCAGATTTGATGTGGCGGAAGCGTGGTATGGAGGAACTTCCCTGAAGCTTTATGGAAAGATGGAGAAAGATAAGGTTTCTAAAATCCAGATGTACAGTGCAGATCTTCCGGTGGAGAAAAACACAGTATTTACCACTACTGCAAAAGCATCTACAGAATCTCAGCTGAATGCAGTGCTTACCTTTGATGACGGCAGTGAAGAAACCCTGAAAGGGGATAAAAAAGTTTCTGATACATGGACAACGGTTACTTACGATCTGTCAAAATTTGCAGGGAAAAAGATCAGAACAATTTCTTATGATATTACTGCGGTGGAAGCAGATCCTCAGTATGCTTTGAATTTTGGAAATATTTCCATCTATAATGAAGGAGATTTCAAGAATCCTGGAGAAGTAACCAGTGTGACGGTGGATAACTCCGAATTTGACGAGGACGGTATGTATACGGGGGTTCGTCTTTCCTGGGAAAGCAGTGAGGAAGCTCCGTATTATGAAGTATATCGGGTAAACAAGGACAAGAGTTATTCTTTCCTGGGAATTTCCAATACGAATTGTTTCTATATTAATACACTGACTCGTACCGACGATACAAATACTTCCGAATTTAAGGTGATTCCGGTGAATGAGCAGGGAGAGCAGGGAAAAGGCGCTTCGGCAAAAATGGAATGGCCGGATAACAGCATTCCGAAAGCTGGTCTGACCGCATCGCAGACATTGGTAGGAACAGGAAGTACCGTTACATTTACCAGCGCTTGCTCTGAAAATGCGGAAGAAATCACCTGGTCGATTCCGGGATCGGACAAGGAAACTGCGGAGGGCGAATCTGTCAAGACAGTATTCGATAAAGAAGGCACCTATGAAGTATCAGTGACAGCGAAAAATGAATCTGGTGAAGATACAAAGAGTCTGTCGGTAGTAGTTATCTCTGATCTGGAGAAAGATGGGGAACTGACCCTCCTTTCTCAGGGCAAGGATGTGGAAGCAACTTCTTATGTGAATGAAAATGAGGCGCCCAAATATGCAGTAGACGGCGATATCAAGAAAAAATGGTGTGCAACAGGAACAGCGCCTCATGAGATTATCATCGATCTGGGCGAAGAAATGGCGGTAAGTCAGGTGGCAATCGGACATGCAGAGGCTGGCGGTGAAGGCGCTGACATGAATACGAAGAGCTATGAGATCTCCGTGAGTTCCGATAATACGGAATATACATCCGTGGCAAAAATCACCAAAAATGCAGCAGGAAATACTGTGGATGCATTTACTCCGGTGAATGCCCGTTATGTAAAATTGTCTGTAGTGAAACCAACGCAGGGATCTGATTCCGCAGCGAGAATCTATGAGGTTCAGGTATACGGGACAGAAAAACCATTAAAATAAACAGAAAAAAGCGGGGGAGAGCTTGGAAAATAGCATTCCCCCGTGAATTGTTTATAGAAAGAATCGTTGACAAATACAGCAATCATGGTATAATAATTGCACATAGATAAATCAGGCAAACACGTGGAAGAGAAGAGTAAGCTGGGAAACGTTTCAGAGAGAGATGGCAGGCGCTGGAACCATCTTAACGGGAACCTTCTGAAAACTACCTCTGAGTGACCCCAATCCGGTCCGGTGATTCCGTTACCATCGCGAATGAAGTGGTTTTATAGACAATCAGGGTGGAACCGCGGGTGAAGAAGTCCTTATCCGTCCCTTGCAAAGTATGATGCAGGGAGATAAAGGATTTTTTTATTGCCTGAAACCAGAAAATGAAAGGAGAACAATCAGATGATCATTACATTGAAAGATGGATCCGTAAAAGAATATGAAAGTCCAAAAAGCGTATATGAGATCGCACAGGATATCAGCGAAGGTCTGGCAAGAGTGGCAACCGCCGGGGAAATCGATGGAGAGAGCGTAGATCTGCGTACCGTGGTAGATCATGACTGCCAGTTGAATATTTTAACTTTTGATTCCGAGGAGGGGGCAGCAGCATTCCGCCATACAACTTCTCATATTATGGCACAGGCTATCAAACGCCTGTATCCTCAGGTGAAGTTGGCGATCGGACCTTCTATTGCCGATGGATTTTATTATGATGTGGACAGCGAAGAGCCTCTGACTACAGAGGATCTGGAAAAGATTGAAAAAGAAATGAAAAAAATTGTGAAAGAGGCGCTGCCGATCACAAGATTTACAAAACCGAGAGCAGAGGCAATCGAATTTTTCAAAGAAAAGGGAGAACCTTATAAAGTAGAATTGATCGAAGATCTGCCGGAAGATTCTGAAATCAGTTTTTATCAGCAGGGAGAATTTATCGATCTGTGTGCAGGTCCGCATCTTATGAGCACAAAACCGGTAAAAGCTTTCAAATTGACAAATCTGGCAGGCGCTTACTGGCGCGGAAGCGAGAAAAATAAAATGCTCACCAGAATTTACGGAACTTCTTTTACAAAGAAAGCAGATCTGGAAGAATATCTTACCCGTATGGAAGAGGCAAAGAAGAGAGATCACAGAAAGCTTGGCAAAGAACTGGGACTGTTTATGATGCGTGAGGAGGGACCGGGATTCCCGTTCTTCCTTCCCAAGGGAATGATTTTGAAAAATACACTGCTGGATTACTGGAGAGAAATCCACAATAAAGCAGGATATGTGGAAATTTCCACACCGATCATGCTGAGCAGACATCTGTGGGAGACATCCGGTCACTGGGATCATTACAAAGAAAATATGTATACCACTGAGATTGATGAGACAGATTTTGCCATCAAACCCATGAACTGTCCGGGCGGCATTCTGGTATATCAGTCTGAGCCCCGTTCTTACCGTGACCTTCCTTTGCGTATGGGTGAGCTGGGTCTGGTACACCGTCATGAAAAATCCGGTCAGCTCCACGGTCTGATGCGTGTTCGCTGCTTTACTCAGGACGATGCGCATATCTTCATGATGCCGGAGCAGATTCGAGATGAGATCAAAGGAGTGGCAAAACTGATCGATGAAGTATATCAGTTGTTTGGTTTCAAATATCATGTAGAATTGTCTACTCGTCCAGAAGATTCCATGGGAAGTGATGAAGATTGGGAGATGGCTACAGATGCTCTTCGGGGAGCATTGGATGATCTGGGGCTGAATTATGTGGTAAATGAAGGAGACGGCGCTTTCTATGGTCCGAAGATTGACTTCCATCTGGAAGATTCTATTGGAAGAACCTGGCAGTGTGGAACAATCCAGTTGGATTTCCAGCTTCCTCTGCGGTTTAACTGTGAATATATCGGCGCAGACGGAGAAAAACATCGCCCGATCATGATCCACCGTGTAGCGTTTGGCTCCATCGAGCGTTTCATCGGTATTTTGATTGAGCATTTTGCAGGCGCATTCCCTACATGGCTTTCTCCGGAACAGGTGAGAGTGCTTCCTATTTCTGAAAAATTCATGGACTATGCGGAAAAGGTAAATCAGACGCTTCGTGACAATGGCATTCGCACCAGCGTGGATACGAGGTCCGAAAAAATCGGATACAAGATCCGTGAAGCTCGTCTTCAGAAAGTTCCATATATGCTAATCGTGGGAGCGAAAGAGGAAGAAGAGCAGAAAGTATCTGTGAGAAGCCGTTTCCTGGGAGATGAAGGACAGAAGCTTCTGAGTACCTTTGTGGAAGATATCACAAAAGAAATTAAAAATCGTGAAGCACGCAAGGTGGAGACCGAAGAATAAAATTTTGGGTATAAACGGTGAAAAATTGCACATACTGAATGGGAAGACAACGGTTTGGCAGCTGCTGGATCGTTGTCTTTCAAATAGAAAAAGGAGGTATGTGTGATGCCAGCATTGCGATGTACAGCAGTAAAATGCGTATATAACAAGGAAGAACTTTGTTCTAAGGGAGATATCAAGGTAAGCGGAGATCATGCAAAAACAGTGGATGAAACCTGTTGTTCCAGTTTTAAAGAACGTACAGGAACAAGCAACGCTGTAGACGGCTGCGGATGTGACAACATCAAAGTGGGATGTACAGCCTGCAACTGTAAATTCAATGAGGAAAAGTATTGCGAAGCGGGAGCAATCAATATTAATGGATCTCAGGCATGCACTTGTGAGGAAACCTGTTGCGGAACCTTTCGTGAAAAATAGAGAAAAGACAAGAGGCGGAACAGCTTAGAGATTTTGGAAAAAGGACTGCCGCAGCAGACATGAAGAAATGTTTGCTGCGGCAGTTTTTAACTTATTCTATGCCAAAGGGACAGTTACCTGAAATGGACTTTCAATCTGAGAGTTATTTACATAGACGGTAACTTCCTTACAATCTGCGCTTACGCCGTAAGCCAGAGAAGCAGTGACGGAATCTCCTCCTTTAGTTGCGATATCGGCAGGCGAAAGACTCTGCAGATAGTAAGGGGAACAGGTGGATTCGCCTTCCAGGAGCTTAAAACTCATCTGATCGTACAGAATCGGATCAGCAAATCCCAGATTTTTATAGGTGTAAGTGACAACTACAACTTTTTCTGGATTGGAGGTATCATATTCGCTTCGCTCATCGGTAACTTCTACTTTATCAACAGAAAACTCAACCATATCCTGCCCATCCTGCTGAAGAATAAAGGATTCTCCAAGAGTATGGGTTGGGGTCTGATCGAGATCCTCGGGATAAGTTTGGTCGGGAGTGGCTTCCGTGGAAAGGGACCCGGGATCGGATGCGCCTTCTCCTTCAGCTTCCGCATCAGAATACAGAGCGGGAAGAAACAGACCGTCTTGTACTGTTTGAAGATCCTCGTCAGATACTGTCCAGACTTTTTTATCGTCTTGAGAAAGGGTGACGGTGGTTTTTGCCGGCTCTTCATAAGCTGGTTCCTGCAAAACTTCCTGATAGGATTCCAACATAAGCTGAAGATAGGTTTCGGAAGCATTTGTTTGGGCATCGGGAGACTCTGCATAATACTTCGTCAGTTTTTCCGTAAGAAGATCGTTGACAGGAGTATTCAGGTCCATGTATTCTGTTTCTATAGTGACTGCATAGGAATCTCCGTCCTTTTTTGCTTCCACAGCCTTATATTTTGTGTGTTGCAAAACGTCTTCCCACATGGCAGCGTAGTCCTGGGATAACTGGGGAGGGAGAAGCTGACTTCCCGGTTCGTTGGAATTTTCACCTATAGAAAGAGTGACCAGGGACTGCACCTTTTCATTAAACAGGGCAGCGAGATCTTCCGGGGATTCTCCGGACAACTTGGCGTACTCTTCCGTATTGCCTTTGATTCTGGCATCTAGATATGCCTGCGTATAAGCGGCGGCGTCAAAAGACTCTTTTTTTTCTCCACAGCCTGCGGCTGCTGCTGATAAAAGCCCCAAAGCCATAAGAACAGATAAACATTTTATTTTCATGATCGTAAGCCTCCTTTTCAGAGAATGCAGCAGTCCAAATAAGCTGCAAACATTTGATTTTCTTATTATAACAGATTTGGAGAGATATACAAGTTTACAAAGGGGAAGATTAAAGAAAATGTAAGATTTAAAGAAAAATATGTTGACATGAAAGGAAAAATATGATAAGTTATTCAGGTATGAAAAATAAAGAAGAGTATCCGCTCTCACCTTAGCACGAAGAAGTGACTATGGTTAATAAGTCAATAAGGAAACCTTATGATATTATTGCGGATAGTCTGTCTATCTGCTTTTTTTATACCTGATTTTTAATGATGGAGGTGTACGGCTATTAGCGATTTAATGATTAATGAGCAGATCAGAGACAGAGAAGTTCGTCTGATCGGCGAAGATGGAGAACAGTTGGGAATCATGTCTTCCAGAGATGCATACAAACGTGCACAGGAGGCCGGGCTGGATCTGGTAAAGATCGCACCAACAGCAAAGCCGCCGGTATGTAAGATCATTGATTACGGAAAATATAAATACGAACTGGCCAGAAAAGAAAAAGAAGCAAAGAAAAAACAGAAAACCATAGAAGTAAAAGAGGTTCGTCTGTCACCGAACATTGACACGAACGATCTGAATACCAAAGTGGGAGCAGCCAGAAAGTTTATCAGCAAAGGTGATAAAGTAAAAGTTACCCTGCGTTTCCGCGGTCGAGAGATGGCACATATGCAGAGCAGCAAGTACATTCTGGATGAGTTCGCCGAGAAGTTATCAGATATCGCTGTTGTCGAGAAAGCTCCCAAGGTGGAAGGCAGAAGTATGACTATGTTTTTAACTGAAAAACGTTAAAAATAGATAAGCAAAATCAAGGAGGAACATAAAATGCCAAAAATTAAAACAAGCAGAGCCGCTGCTAAACGTTTCAAAACTACAGGTACAGGTAAAATCGTAAGAAATAAAGCTTATAAAAGCCATATCTTAACAAAAAAATCTCAGAAGAGAAAAAGAAATCTCAGAAAAGCAGCAGTGCTGGATCAGACAAACGTTAAGAGCATGAAGAAAATCTTACCGTATTTATAAGATTGAGATTGAAGGAGGAATATAAGAGATGGCAAGAATCAAAGGCGGATTAAACGCAAAGAAAAAACACAATAGAGTATTGAAACTGGCGAAAGGTTACAGAGGAGCAAGATCCAAACAGTACAGAGTAGCAAAACAGTCTGTTATGAGAGCTCTCACTTCTTCTTACGCAGGACGTAAAGAAAGAAAGCGTCAGTTCAGACAGCTGTGGATTGCCCGTATCAATGCAGCAGCAAGAATGAACGGTTTATCTTACAGCAAATTTATGTACGGCCTGAAGCTGGCTGGTATCGATATGAACAGAAAGATGCTGGCTGAAATGGCAGTAAACGATGCAGAAGGATTCGCTACGCTTGCAGAGCTGGCAAAGTCCAAAATTGCATAACAGTAATTTCTCGCTGAGAAAATTGCAGGGCTCCGGAGTGAAAACCGGAGTCTTTTTTTCTTGTAGGATAGGTTGCGGTATGTTATAATGAAAAAAGCGGACAGGCTCCGATGAAGGATAACGCCGGGCCCTGGCCGAAAGGAGAAATGGAGGACGTCGGGAGATGGAAGTATTGCTTTTGATGGGCGGTATGTTATTGATTATTATTGTTGCTGTTGTTGTTGCAGCGGTTTCTTCCGTTGTTTCGGCTGTGGCTGCAAGCGAAGACGAAGAAGAATTTTAAGAAGGAAAAGTTAC
>OHDQ01000165.1_pt1 | contig 35008 bp, 31 predicted proteins | sample 1606421 | NCBI WGS metagenome assembly OHDQ01 (sample SAMEA3879589, study PRJEB24766) | human gut metagenome | biome: human-associated habitat; feature: feces | place: USA | collected 1985/1987
ACAGTCGGGAAACTGCGGGATTGGGCCGCAGGCCACTTTGACCAGGATGATAGGCTGTATCCCAGTACCCTTAACGCTAGGGACTTCAGTGACCCGGTCCGGCTGGCCAAGGATCTGGGCGCAAATGTGTGGGCCGAGGTGACGCCCCACCATTTTACCCTGACAGAGGAAGCTGCCATAAAATATGGAACCATGGCAAAAATGAATCCTCCCCTCCGGGAGGAAGCGGACCGTCTGGCCATCATAGAAGGCCTGAAGGACAACACCATCGACATGATAGCTACCGACCATGCCCCCCACAGCGCGGAGGAAAAGGCCAGGGAGCTGACAGCGGCACCCAGTGGCATCATCGGGCTGGAAACCTCCCTTTCCCTGGGGCTGGAACAGCTGGTGGACAAAGGAGAGCTTACCCTCTCCGAACTGATAGAAAGAATGTCCCTTGCCCCTGCAAGACTTTATCATCTGGATGCAGGCCGCCTGACAGAGGGCGGACCTGCGGATCTGATTCTTTTTCGCCCGGAGGAAACCTGGAAAGCGGAGCATTTTCTTTCCAAATCCGCAAATACTCCCTTCCTGGGCCGTAAGATGAAAGGAAAAATCTACTTTACCATAGCAAACGGAAAAATTGCCTACCGTTCCTGACGGATACGGAAGAAAGGAAGAAAAATGGCACAGAAGAAAAAAGAACAAGCCACAGTATTGATGCAGCAGGAGATAGCCCCCGGGATTTATGACTGCCGGATAAGGACGGGCCTTGCCCGGGAAAGCGCCCCCGGCCAGTTTATTGCCGTCTACCCCAGGGACAAAAGCACCCTTCTGCCCCGCCCTATCAGCATTTGTGAAGTGAATAAGGAAGAGGAGACGCTGCGCATTGTTTACAGGGTGGCCGGAAAAGGCACGGCCGAGTTTTCCGGTTATCGCGCCGGAGACACCATGGATATCCTGGGAGTCCTGGGGAACGGCTTCCCTCTTGATAAAGTAAATAAAGACCAGACGGCCTTTCTTATGGGCGGGGGAATCGGCGTGCCTCCCATCCTGGAGCTTGCAAAACAGCTGGACTGCAACAAGAAAATCATTGTAGGCTACCGTGACAGCAGCTGTTTTTTGCGGGAAGACTTTGAGAAAAACGGGGACCTCTATATCGCTACGGAAGACGGCAGCGTAGGAACCGCCGGAAACGTCATGGATGCTATCCGTGAAAATGCCCTCAAGGCGGACATCATATATGCCTGCGGCCCCATGCCCATGCTGCGCGCCATCAAAGCCTATGCGCTGGAGGCGGACATCCCCGCCTATATTTCCCTGGAGGAAAGAATGGCCTGCGGCGTAGGCGCCTGCCTGGGCTGCGTCTGCACCACGAAAAATGTGGACGCACATTCCCATGTGCATAATGCCCGCATCTGCACGGACGGCCCTGTATTTGAAGCCAGAGAAGTGGAAATCTGAAAAAGGCGCTTTCAGCCCGCCTGATACAAAGTGCGCTAAAGCGCACAGATAGGAGTAAACATGAATACAAAAGTCAATATAGCCGGTATAGAATTCAAAAATCCCGTCATGACTGCCTCCGGGACTTTCGGCTCCGGCATGGAATACAGTGAATTTGTGGATTTGAACGCCCTGGGGGCTGTTGTCACCAAAGGTGTGGCAAACGTTCCCTGGCCCGGCAACCCCACTCCCCGTGTAGCGGAGGTTTACGGCGGCATGCTGAATGCCATCGGCCTTCAGAATCCCGGCATCGATGTTTTCATTGAACGTGATATTCCCTTCCTTAAACAATACGATACCAAAATCATCGTAAATGTCTGCGGAAAAACAATAAAAGAATATCTGGAGGTAGTGGAGCGTCTGGCGGATACGGACGTTGACATGCTGGAAATCAACGTATCCTGCCCAAATGTAAAAGAAGGCGCCATTGCTTTTGGCCAGAAAGCCGATTGTCTTTCTGAAATCACTTCCGCAATTAAAAAAGTTGCAAAACAACCAATCATCATGAAACTCAGTCCCAACGTCACGGATATCACAGAGATGGCTATGGCCGCAGAAGCGGCAGGAGCCGATGCCATTTCCCTGATCAACACCCTGACAGGCATGAAAATAGACATCAACCGCCGCACCTTCGTCCTTGCCAACAAAACCGGAGGCATGTCCGGCCCGGCCATCAAACCTGTAGCCGTCCGTATGGTCTATGAATGTGCTCAGAAGGTAAAAATCCCCATTATCGGTATGGGAGGCATCACCACCGCTGAAGACGCCCTTGAATTCCTCATGGCCGGGGCGACCGCAGTAGCCGTAGGAGCCGCCAACTTTATCAACCCCTATGCAACCCGGGATATTCTTGAGGGCATTCAGGCCTACCTTATCCAAAACAAAATTGCCGACATCAATGAAATCATCGGCTGTGTAAAATAAACATGCCCTGACGCCCGAAATCAGGAAAGGACCGGCCAGGAAGCTTTTACATTTTCCAGTCATATTTTTCCCCCGATCGAATACATTGTACAAAGGCATTCGCGTGGAGGGATATTTGTATGGAATTAATAAAAAAGAATATACATATGGACCGCATCAAATGTAAAGCCAGTACGCAGATAACCATGGAAGACGATATCAACATCACCGATTCCAGGCCTGACGTGTACCAGCTCATCGAGGAGCAGGGCGAAGTGGTCATCGATGAAATCAGAGCGGTGCAGGACCATGTGTATGTCAAAGGCAAGCTGGAATTTTCGGTGCTTTATCTTTCGGATGATGATGTGCGCCGTCCGGCCAGCATGCAGGGCAGCATTCCATTTGATGAGCAGATTTATATGGAGGGCGTGGCTCCCACCGACAGCGTATCCATAAAAAAGGACCTGGAGGATCTCAGCGTCGGCATGATCAACTCCAGAAAGCTGAGCGTACAGTCACTGATCCGTTTAGGCCTGTATGTGGAAGAGCTTTATGATGAAGAGGCCGCCGTGGAGCTGAGCAGTGCGGAACCTGTGGAATTCCGGCAGAAGACGATTAACCTCGCCAGCCTGGCGATTCAGAAAAAGGATATTTTCCGCATACGCGAGGAAATGGAGCTGCCCGGGGGATATCCCAATATCTTTGAAATCTTCTGGCAGAACTGCAGGCTTGGAGAAACGGAATTCCGGATTTCCGAAGGAAAGCTTTCCCTCCAGGGCGAGATCCAGCTGTTTTTCCTCTATGAAGGGGAAGGCGAAAACCGTCCTGTCATGTGGTATGAGGCGGTTATCCCGTTCAGCGGCGTTCTGGACTGCCAGGGGCTGAGAGAACGGATGGTGGATGACATTGCCTGCCAGATCGGACATAAGGAAATCGAGGTAAAAGCCGATGCCGACGGAGAAGAGCGCATCATAGGCCTGGAAATCGTTCTGGATTTGGATATGAAAATATATGAAGAAGAACAGACGGAAATTCTTTCTGACGTATATGGAGTAACGAAAGAGATAGAGGCGGTTTCCGGCGTGGGAAACCTGAAGCAGCTTTTAATGAAAAATACAGGAAAAACGAAGATTGCCGGTCATTTCAAGGTGGCTGCAGGACTGCCCAAGATGCAGCAGCTGTGCCACAGTGAATGCGAAATCCAGCTGGCTGAAACCAAAATTGTGGAGGAAGGCCTGCGCATCACCGGGGCAGCGGCAATCAAGAGCCTCTATGGCACAGGAGATCCCGAGGTCCCTTATGACAGTATTTCTGGAACCATTCCTTTCAGCTATGTGCTGGAAATCCCGGGTATCAGCCCGGACTGCACTTACAAGCTGGACGCAGTGCCGGAGGGGCTGAGCGTGACCATGATTGATGCGGATGAAGTGGATGTAAAGGCAGTGCTCGTTTTCCACGGCATTGTTTTCAACCACTATGAGGAGCCTATGATACAGGAGGTAAAGGTGACGGATCTTGATCCGGATAAGCTGAGCAGCCTGCCGGGAATTGTGGCCTACATTGCCAGGGAGGGTGACAGCCTGTGGAATATCGGCAAGAAATATTACGTGCCGGTGTCCCAAATCAAGGATATTAATGAGCTGGCTTCGGATGAAATCCATCCCGGAGATAAGCTGCTCATTGTAAAGGGAATTTCCTGATACAGCCGTTTCCATACAATAACAAACCCGCCGAAAACATAACGGCGGGTTTCCTTTGTTTGCGCGCCATGGGCGCGCTCTAACGGGTGTAAGTCCCGAACACACCCAGATAGTGGGAAGTGTATAGCTGAACAGCAAGGGTGTTTATCGTGAGGTAAAATCTGAAGGAAGCTGTAAGCAAATCTCTGATCTGACGGACAGAAATCACATATAAGGCTAGGCTGCGAGAGATAAGTCGGCAAAGAGCGACGAAGTCTAATAACTATCACATTTGTAGTAGCAGAGTAAATGTGGCGGATACATGGAGGGAAAGAGCGTGCACCTTAAGCGTGGAGGTCTCACAGAGGTTTCATTAGCCCAGTAACAACGAACTGTGAGAAGTCAGCAGAGCCCATAGTAGTGAAGAAGTTTCCGTAATGGAAATGGAGCAAAGGGGCGAACAATCAATCAGTTTTAGTAGAGTCTTGATTGCAGAAAAGACAACATCTGCCGTACCCAATCGGGAAAGGGTGGTCAATTCAAGCGAGACGGAAAGGAACGAACGCATGGACACAAGTAGTCTAATGGAGCAGATATTAAGTAAAGAGAATCTCAACACAGCATATCTGCAAGTCGTACGAAACAAAGGTGCAGAGGGAGTGGACGAAATGAAGTACACGGAACTCAAGGAACACCTTGCAAAGAACGGCGAAATCATCAAAGAACAGTTGAGGACAAGAAAATATAAGCCTCAACCAGTACGCAGAGTGGAGATACCAAAGTCAGACGGAGGTGTCAGAAACCTGGGAGTACCAACAGTAACAGACCGATTAGTACAGCAAGCCATAGCGCAGGTATTAACACCAATCTATGAAGAGCAATTCCATGACCATAGTTATGGATTCAGACCGAATAGGTGCGCCCAGCAGGCAATCATCACAGCATTAGATATGATGAATGACGGCTATGACTGGATTGTTGACATCGACTTAGAGAAGTTCTTTGATACAGTAAATCATGATAAACTGATGACCTTAATTGGTAAAACAATCAAGGACGGAGACGTGATTTCAATTATCAGGAAGTTTCTTGTTAGTGGAATCATGGTAGATGATGAGTACAAGGAATCTGTGATAGGAACACCACAAGGTGGAAATCTGTCACCGCTCCTTGCCAATATCATGTTGAATGAGCTTGATAAGGAAATGGAACAAAGAGGACTGAACTTTGTCAGATATGCAGACGACTGTATTATTATGGTCGGAAGTGAAATGTCAGCAAAGAGAGTGATGAGAAATCTCACGAAGTTTATTGAAGAGAAACTAGGGCTCAAGGTAAATATGACAAAGAGCAAGGTAGACAGACCAAATGGTCTTAAGTATCTTGGATTCGGATTCTACTTTGACAGTAGGGCACACCAATTTAAGGCAAAACCACATGAAAAATCTGTAGCGAAATTCAAGACGAAGATGAAACAGCTCACTTGTAGAAGTTGGGGAGTAAGTAACACTTATAAAGTGCAGAAACTCAATGAATTAATTAGAGGGTGGATTAACTACTTCAAGATAGGTAGCATGAAAACTCTATGTGCGAAAATGGACAGTAACATTCGTTATAGACTACGCATGTGTATTTGGAAACATTGGAAAACTTCACAAAACAGAGAAAAGAACCTTGTAAAGTTAGGAATAGACAGAAACACAGCAAGGAGAGTCGCTTATACGGGGGCAAGGATTGCCTACGTATGCAACAAAGGCGCTGTTAATGTGGCTATAAATAACAAAAGATTAGCCTCATTTGGACTAATCTCTATGTTAGATTACTACACCGAAAGGTGTGTTACTTGTTAAGTTGATTGAACCGCCGTGTACGGAACCGTACGCACGGTGGTGTGAGAGGTCGAAAATTTCTCTAATCAGAGAAATTTTCTCCTACTCGATTGCAGTGCCCAGGACAGTGCTTATTTTTCATAAAAGCTTCTGAAACAGTGCAAACCTGTCCAGCCCGTACTTCCCATACCCCAAATCCACAGTATCAATATACTGGAAACCGCATTTCTGGTACAGACGGATTGCCGGCTCATTTTTTTCATAAACATCCAGGCGCACGGCCTTCATGCCATTTTTCCGCCCATAATCGACGACGAAATGCACCAGCTGCCTTCCCACGCCCTTTCCGGAATAATCCGGGTGCACCGCCAGCGTATAGACAACGATAATATTGTCATAATCGGAAGGAAAATGCCAGTCCGCCTTTTCATAACCATTTTCCGGCACCTGGCGCAGGATGAAAGAACCGATAATACGTCCGTTTTCCCTGGCGGCATAGGCAGTGCCCTCCAGTACGGCGTTTTCAGCCGTATCCCTGGCCGGATAAATCCCACGTTTCCATTCGGGATAGTTGATATGGGATGCAAGGTAATCATTTACTTCATCATAAAACCGGGAAAGCGCATCAATATCGCTTTCTTGGGCTTTTTCAATTATTATATTCATCATATATGTTATCCTTTGTAATACTGGGCAGCCGTCCGGTAAGGCTGGCCGTTAATGAGTTCTGCCCGTTCTCCCTCCGGCATAGCGTAAAATGCATCCATGGTATAAAATCGTTCCCCAGGTAACGGCATAAAGTCATGTATGTTGTTGGTATTCATAAAGATATTCTTTTCGTTGTTCAAATAAAGGAATGTTTTCAACATCATTCTGCCAGGGAGGTTTAGTGTGAAAGAAAGTAGATGGCAGACAAAAATGGCGCACGTTCACAAGCTGTCTGAAAAGGCATTTGTGCCGCCAACTAAAAGGCGGCGGAATGGAGATTTTTATGTAAAGAACTTTTTCACCGTGCGATATTATCATAGCATATATTTAATGTTATTTCTATGAAATAAATAGTAAGATTAGGGTGTGCAAAAAACTGCTGCCATTCAGAAATAATCTGGCGGCAGTAGGTGTGAGGTCAGATATTCAGTTTTGACAGATTGATGGAAAAGCCAGGATAAATTCCTACAGGCACATTATCCGTGAAGGAATATTCATTCATATCGTCCGCTTCAAAATGGTAAACAGTGATACGGTCTTTTTCATGGTCAACAATCCAATATTCCCGAACACCGGCGGTGCGATATTTGAATAGCTTTTTGTTATAATCCATTGGCCTGCTGCTGGGAGAAACGATTTCTATTATCCAGTCGGGAGCACCAACACAGCCCTTGTCATTCAGTTTATTTTGGTCACAAATAACACTGATATCCGGTTCGACATAGTTTCTGTCGTTCTCATTCAGGAATACGGCAAATGGGGAGATATAAGCCCGATAGGAACCATTGTTGCCGTGAATATAATCCCGAATGGTTGCAAAGAGTTCTCCAATGATATCCTGATGTCTCCGGCTGTGAGGGGCCATGTAATAAATCTGACCGTCAATCAGTTCAGCGCGTTCTCCATCCGGCAGAGCGTAAATATCATCAATAGTATAAATCCGTTCCCTTGGTAACGACATAAAGTCATTTCCTTTCATGATAGAAGGATATTCGGTTTGTGAATATCCATAGTATGGGTGAGTAGTGAAGAACTATTCCTGGGATGCTCTGTTGTCACGTTCCATTCGTTCATCAATGGCTTTTTTTATATAACCATTGACGGTTTCTCCTTTGGACTCCTTTATCAAACCGGAATAAACCGAGATAAAATATCATAAACTAAGACGAACTGTCAAATGTACTTTATTCCCAGTATTTATGCGGCTTTGCAGGCTCGGGCCGGTAAAAGATAAACATTGACGAACCAGCCCTAATTGTATATACTTAAGTACAATCAGTGTATACAATCCGGACGGAGAAGAAAATTATGGAATCAATTACATTAAAAGCGATGGCCAAGATCAATCTCGGCCTGGATGTCATAAGACGCAGGGAAGACGGCTATCATGAGGTACGTATGATCATGCAGACCGTGGGCCTGTATGATGAACTCAGCTTCCGCAGGCAGAAGGAGACTTCTGTCCTTCTGACCACGAATATGCGCGCGCTTCCCACAGACGGGCATAACCTGGTGGTGAAGACAGCGGAGCTAATCAGGAAGGAGTACGGGATCCGGGAAGGGCTGCCGCCGCGGTTTTTGTGGGGCTGAATGAGCTGTTCGGGCTGGGGATGACCCTTGAGAGAATGCAGAGCCTGGCGGTGCAAATCGGCGCAGATGTTCCTTACTGTATCCAGGGAGGAACCGCGCTTTCGGAAGGTATCGGGGAGATACTGACGGCTCTGCCGCCGGCTCCTGACTGCTTCTGTATTATAGCCAAGCCGCCCATTTATGTGTCTACGAAGTTTGTATATGAGCATCTGCAGGCGGATAAGCTGGAAAAGCATCCGGATATTGACGGGATAATTGACAGCATCCGCGCCGGAAGCATCCGCGGCGTGGCGGACCGGCTGGAAAATGTGCTGGAAACCGTGACGGAGAAGGAATACCCGGTGATTGCGCAGATCAAACAGTTCCTCAGGGACAGGGGAGCGCTGGGCGCCCTGATGAGCGGAAGCGGCCCTACGGTTTTTGCACTGTATGACAGGAAGGCGGAGGCATCTGCGGCTTATGAGGCCCTGAAAAGGTCCGGGCTGGCAAAGCAGGTGTATCTGACATCCTTGACCGATAAAACGTGCCTGGCCAAATGATGCATGCGCGCCATGCGCAGACAGGAGCAGTGATGAAGATAGAAGAAAACACAAACGATTACCTGCCGTTAAGGGACGTTGTATTCAATACCCTCAGAGAAAGCATTCTGAAGGGAGAAATGAAGCCCGGGGAAAGGCTGATGGAAATCCATCTGGCCAATAAGCTGGGCGTAAGCCGTACGCCTATCAGGGAAGCTATCCGCAAGCTGGAGCTTGAGGGCCTGGTTACCATGATACCCAGACGCGGCGCCGAGGTGGCGCAGATAACCGCCAAGGGCCTGCGGGATGTACTGGAGGTGCGCCAGGCGCTGGACGCGCTGGCAATGGAGCTTGCCTGTGAACGGATTTCGGAAGAAGAAATCCGTGCGCTCAGAGAGGCCTGCGACCGGTTTGCACAGGTCACCAGGACCCAGGACGCAGTAAAGATAGCGGAAGCCGACGTTGCGCTTCACGATATTATTGTACAGGGGAGCCGGAATGAAAAGCTGGCCCAGATGGTGGGAAACCTTTCCCAGCAGATGTACCGCTACCGCCTGGAATACATCAAGGATGTGAGCCAGCATGTAAGGCTTATTGAGGAACACGAAGAGATTTACAGATGCATCAGCAGCCGGGACAAGGATGCGGGTGCGCGGGCTATTAAAATGCATATTTATAACCAGGAGCAGTCCATCATGAACCAGATCCAGCAATATAAAGGCTCCTCCAGGGTATAGGATGCCGGGATGCTGTCAATACTTTCCAATATAACGGACCGGAGGAAAGTGACAGCATGAAATATAAAGAAATTATCAGGGACATTGCGGCGGCAGGGCTGATAGCATTCAGCTTTTGGAGTGTTTTTTATCCGGAATTCACCTTTGCCACGGATGCCTATCAGAAAATAGAGGATGGAACGCCTGTGGAAGCCGATGGAAACGTGGCGGATTATTATGAAATTCTGGAAGCGGGAGAGGGCGAGGTAACGATCCGATTCAGCTTTATGGAAAAGCTCATGCCGGAAAAAGCGGATGAGGCCGTCAAACAGACGCAAGCGCAGAAGGAAACGTCCGCGGCTGCGGTGAACGGAAAAATGAGCGCGGCAAAGGCCGTCAGGTGAACTCCATCATCGTAAAAAGCCGTGATGAACGGCGGAATCGAGGAAGGAATGGCACAGAATATAAAACAGCTGCAGCATGCGCCCATCGGGGTATTTGATTCCGGTGTGGGCGGCCTTACGGTGGCACGGGAGATTATGCGCCAGATACCCAATGAAAAAATAGTATATTTCGGCGATACAGCAAGACTGCCTTATGGCAGTAAATCAAAGGATACCATTACCAGATATTCCAGACAGATAGTACGTTTCCTGGAAACCCAGGATGTGAAGGCTATAGTGGTGGCCTGCAATACGGCGAGCGCCTATGCGCTTGACAGTCTGGAGAAGGAAATACAGATGCCTATCATCGGCGTGGTAAAGCCGGGAGCCAAGGTTGCGGCCGAGGTAACGCAAAATGGCAAAATCGGCGTTATCGGCACGGAGGGAACAATAGGCAGCCAGATTTACACGGAGTACATACATAATATCAATCCGGATGCGCGTGTCATCGGAAAGGCCTGCCCGCTGTTCTGCCCCCTTGTGGAGGAAGGGCTGTGGCAGGATCCGGTAACGGATGAAATCGCCTCCAGATATTTGACGGAACTGATAGATATCGGCATAGATACACTGATCCTGGGCTGCACCCATTATCCCCTGATCCGTTCCACAGTAGGCAGGATTATGGGAGATAAGGTAACACTGGTCAATCCGGCCTATGAAACCGCCATTGAGCTGAAACGGCTGCTGGCGGAGCATGACCTGCTTAACCCCCAGGCACCGGCGCTGGGAGACAATAAGTATAAATTTTATGTGAGCGATGGTGCGGATAAGTTCAAAACATTTGCCAATTCCATCATCAAGTACGGCATCCTGTCGGCTAAAACCATTAACATAGAAGAATACTGACAACAGACGGGAGGTCTGGAATAAATATGACAAAGGAAGTAATGGTTTCCATCAGAGGGCTTCAGTTCGACCAGGAAATGGACAGTGAAGAAATTGAAACAATCCAGTGGGGCCAGTATTATAAAAAAAATGATACGCACTATATCATATATGATGAGCTTATGGAGGGCTGTGACGAGCCGACTAGAAATATCATCAAGTTTAAAGAACATGAGATGAACCTGACCAAACGGGGAACGGTCAATGTATATATGGTTTTTGAAGAAAACAAGAAAAACATGACCAGCTATCTCACTCCCTATGGAAGCATCCTCATTGGCCTGGACACCAGCAGGGTTACGTTTACGGAGGAAGAAAAGGAAATCAGCGTCAATGTGGATTATGCGCTGGAGGTCAATTACGAGTACCTGGCTGACTGCAGGATAGAAATGCATATCCGGCCGAAGGACGGGGAAGGAATCAACCTGCTCTCCTGAAGCGAACGGACGGGAACATAAAAAGATGCCATTGCAGAAGCGCCAAACAGGTTTCTGCAGTGGCTTTTTTTGCATGGAAGGAAAGGTCATAAAAAGACAGCCGGAAAGGATAGTGACTTTTTATGACAAAACGTTTATGATGAGAAAAAGCCCGGTATTAAGGGAATATTCCGCCTCCATATACCACTGAAAAGGAAAACATGTCCATGAATCATGAGGAAATAGAAGAAAAGCTGATTCCCCTCCGGGATTACGAAAAAAGCTGCAGAGAAATCTACCTTGCCAATCCGGAAGCCTTCCGGAATGTGGTTTGGAACTGGGAGGAATTCAAGGAGCGGTTCCGGGCAACGGACAACAGCGGCTATGCGCTTGGAGAAGAGCCGCCTGTTTTTATGGGGAATCTCCTCACCGAACAGGATTGCTTTGAAAATGAGAGCATCGAAGCGGCGGTTATTTTACATGACCGGTATGCGCCGCCCTTTTACCATAATCTGAAATTTATCAAAATTGTGTATGCCCTTCGTGGAGGCTGCCGCTTTTTTGTGCAGGATAAAACCCAGGACAGGGAAACCGTTCTGAACGAGGGGGATTTTGTCATTATCCCGCCGGAGATGAACCAGGCAGTTTTTACCGGTGAGGAGGAGGCGGTTACCGTGAATATTATCCTGAAAAGGAGCACCTTCGGGGATTCCTTTTACAGCCTGCTTCTGGAAAATGACAGTATATCCGACTTTTTCTGGCAGATGCTCTACAGCAAGGGAAGCAACCGGGCACTGGTAGTGCGCTGCGGAAAGGATGAACGGCTGCGCAGCATAGTCCTGGACATGTGCGGGGAGGGGCTTTTATGCCGGAAAGGCGCGCCTGCCGGAGGCAATCTTATGATGAAGGGTTACGTAATGCTGCTGTTTGGCTGGACGCTGAAGGCGCATCAGCAGAAGATGGAGGATGTGGGCAGCATCAGCGCCAGTGAGGCGGTCCTGCCGGTGATGATCCGGTATATCCGTGAAAACTATACTACGGTTACGCTCACCTCGGTAGCAAAGCATTTTGGGAAAAGCGAAGGCTACCTGAGCCGTTATATCCGCAGGGAAACGGGAAAAACCTTCCGTTTTCTGTTAAAGGAATTCCGGATGAAGCAGGCGGCCAATATGATAGAGAATTCCACCTGCAATATGGAAGAGGTGGCAGAGGCGATAGGCTATTCCGATATCAGCTGCTTTTACAGAAATTTCAAGGAAAGCTTTGGATGTACGCCGCAGCAATACAGAAACAAGAGAAACAGGATCAGCCTGTAAAAAGAAAAGGAGAGGATTACTTATGGAATGGAAGGGAAAATGGATTGGACCCGCTCAGAGTATGGGGGATGTCTGCCCTGTGTTTGCCAGGGAATTTAACAAAGGGGATTTTCCGGGGAAGGAAGTCGAATCGGTGCAGCTTCAGGTAACTGCACTGGGGGTCTATGAAGCACAGCTGAACGGAAAGCGCGTTGGGGACTATGTGCTCGCTCCCGGCTGGACCTCTTATGAAACGAGGCATCAGTACCAGTGCTATGATATCACGGAACTGGTGGAAGACAGGAACCGCCTGGAAATCACGGTAGGAAAGGGCTGGTACAGAAGCCCTGTTCCCGGCTGGATTACGGAAGAGGGGAAAGCGCAGCGGGCGGCAATTCCCGCAGGCCTGATTGCGGAAATCAAAATTACCTTTACGGATACAACAACCGCTGTGATTCCCACGGATGAGACATGGCAGGCCGCCGAAAGCAGGATCCGGTTCAGCGAAATCTACGATGGTGAGGTCTATGACGCCAGCTTTGAAGTTTCAGATTATCAGCCTGTGGTGCTTCTTGAGCGGACAACCGGCAATTTGATCCCCCAGCAAGGCGAAAAAATAACAGAGCATGAATATGTGAAGGCAGCGCGCTGCTTTACCGCGCCGAATGGAGAGGTCGTGGTGGACTTCGGCCAGGAGGTAACAGGCTACATACAGTTTACGGTAGACGCAAAGGCTGGGGAAAAGGTGGAAATTTCCCACGGGGAGGTGCTGGATAAGGACGGTAACTTCTATAATGCCAACTACCGCTCCGCCAAATCCAAGATTTATTATACCTGCTGCGACGGGGTGCAGACCTATAAGCCTAAAATGACATTTTTCGGATTCCGTTATATCCGGCTGGATCAGTTCCCGGGGACTCCCTGTGCAGATCAGTTCTATGCGGTGGCGGTTCATTCCGACATGAAGCGCACCGGCCGTCTCCGTTCCTCCAATCCGCTTCTGAACCAGCTGTTCAGCAATATTATCTGGGGACAGAAGGGCAATTTCCTGGATGTGCCCACGGACTGCCCGCAGCGTGACGAACGCATGGGATGGACGGGAGACGCGCAGGCTTTTGTCAAGACGGCAAGCTATAATTTTGATGTGGACCGGTTCTTTACCAAGTGGCTGGCAGACATGGCTGCGGATCAGCGTCCGGACGGCTCAATAGGCCATGTGGTCCCCACCCTTTATGTGGGAAGCGGCAGCGCTGCCTGGGATGACGCCGCTGCCATCTGCCCCTGGCAGATATATCTGACCTATGGGGATAAGGAAATCCTCAGACAGCAGTTTGACTGTATGAAAAAATATATCGGCTTCATTACCAATAGCACAAAGGATCCGTACCTTTGGACCGGCGGGGAGCATTATGAGGACTGGCTCGGCCTGGACGCGCCTGTGGGGAGCTATAAGGGATCCAGCAGGGCGGATTTTATAGCCTCTGCCTTCTATGCCTATTCCACCTCCCTTGTGGTAAAGGCCGGCAGGGTGCTGGGAGAGGATATAAGTGAGTATGAGAGGCTGTATCAGGGGATCGTGGATACCTTCCGCAAAACCTTCACAGATTACCGGACACAGACAGAGCATGTTCTTGCCGTGCATTTCGGGCTTGCCGAGGATCCTCAGAAAACCGCAGATGCGTTGGCGGAGATGATAAAAGCCTGCGGAAGCAAGCTGCAGACCGGTTTTGTGGGAACCCCCTATCTGCTTCACGTACTGAGCAGCTACGGACATACGGAGCTTGCCTATACCTTGCTTTTGCGCACGGAATATCCTTCCTGGCTCTATCCTGTTACAAAAGGGGCCACTACCGTCTGGGAGCATTGGGACGGCATCATGGAAAACGGGGACTTCTGGAGCACGGATATGAACTCCTTCAATCACTACGCATACGGCGCGGTAGCCGACTGGGTATACGAGGCGGCGGCAGGAATTCAGACGGTGGAGGATGCGCCGGGCTTTGCCAGGGTAAAAATAGCCCCCCAGCCCGACAGCAGGCTGGACTGGCTGGAAGCTTCCATTGAAACAAGGAAGGGAACCGTCCGTTCCCTCTGGAAGCAGGAGGAAGGCAGAATCCGCTATGAAATAACCACACCGTCACCCGCCGAGATAGTAATTGCCGGAAAGACGATGGAGGTGGAGGCAGGAGATTATATTTTTTACTCTGAAATTGCCTGATAAAGTAAGAAAAGCCTGAAACAGGAGACTTATCGTAAAAATGTCGTCAGGGCTGCCGGGCCGGGAGTGCATACTGCAATCCCGGGTCCGGAGGCCCTGTTTTTGGTCAATGGGGAGGGCTGATTTTTTATGGGGACGGGAAAAGGAGGAAACAGCCGGAGGGATCTGTGATACAATAACAGAAGAATGCAAAAACCCCGTATTGTTACGGACAGGCAGGAAACAGACAGGAGGATTACAATATGAGTGACTTGGAAGGATTGAAATTAATACCGCCGCTTCAGGTGTCGCCGGAGCAGTTCCCGGAATCGGGGGAGCTGCCGGAGGGAGTTAAAACAGTGGACTGGAAGGACACCTATGGTTTTGGGGTGGAATTTCTTCCGAATGTGGTGTATGCCAACAGGGGAGGCATTAACCTGCATCTCCAGATCATGGTGCCCAAATCAGGGCAGGAGCCGGATAGGAAATGGCCGCTGATTATGTTTGTGCAGGGATCCGCCTGGCATAAACAGGACGTTTTTGATCATCTTCCAAATCTGATCCGGATGGCGCAGCGGGGCTTTGCCGTAGCCATTGTGGAATACCGGCCCAGTGATATCGCCCCCTTTCCGGCGCAGGTTCAGGATACAAAGGCCGCTATCCATTACATGAAAATCAATGCAGGTAAATATCGCGTGGATGCGGACAGGACCGCTCTGTGGGGAGATTCCAGCGGCGGCCATACCGCGTTGATGGCAGGCTTTACAGGAGACGGGGAACCGGACATGGATGCCTACCGTGAACAGTCTGCGGCCGTAAAATGCATTGTGGATTGGTACGGTCCCACGGACATCGCAAAAATGAATTATTACCCCAGCTCCATGGATCACACACAGGCAGACAGCCCGGAGGGCTTTGTCATCGGCCGCAAAAATGTCCTGGAAAACCCGGAGCTGGCCGATGCCACGGTTCCCATGAATTATCTTTCCCGGGAAAAGGAAACGCCGCCCCTGCTTATCATGCATGGCGGAAGCGACATGCTGGTGCCCTTTAACCAGAGCTGCAGACTGTACGAAAGAATGAAGGAACTGGGGAAAAATGTGGAATTCATCAAGCTGGCAGGCGCCAATCACGGGTTTATGGGATTCAACTGCGATGAAGCGCTGGATGCGGTGGAGGGATTTCTGCGGAAATATATATAATTATACTGACCGGATGTTTTATTGGGATTGGGGTAAAATTACTGCAACAGCAAGATGCTGTCCCGGAAATGAGGGGAAATGAGACGGTATACATTAAAATTTCAGATTGTTCTGCTGTTTTTCCTGATTAGCCTGCCCGCCCTTGCATTGTCCCTGGCTGCAAGCAGAGTCAATATGAAGGAAGCACAGGAGCAGGTGGTTAATGTCAAACAGAACAGCATGAAAATGCTGGTAAAGCAGTATGATACGAGCCTTGAAGCGATTGAAAATTATATTCAGCTTATCCTTTATGCGGATAATACTTATTCTGCGCTTCGTCTTAACGAAAAGGATTCCAGGTATCAGCAGGCAAGGATCTGGCTCAGGGACGAACTGGATAATCTGCTGAAGTATTTTCCATTAGCAGCGGGTTTTTATGTGAGGATTCCGCATAATGAAGATATTTATATCGTGAAACAGCTTGATAAAATTCCATTGGATGCGCAGGAATATCTGGAGGAACAACTGATGCGGAAAGATAATTTCGCCAGGCCTGATATTATTGAGCATGGAAAGACACAGTATCTGTTGAAATCTTACAGTAATCAGTTTGTTGAGATTGGATATATTCTTCAGCTGAACGAATTATGGGAACAATTCAGCAATAATGTGGAGACGCAGGATATTCTGGCGGTTTATCTGCCGGGAAATGGAAAGCGCATCAATTTATCGGATAAGGGATATAAGGATAATGATTTTTCACAATATACGAAGCTTGAAGCTGGATTTTCCCATGTGGATGTCAGATTAGAGCTTTATCTGCCCAAAAACAGTATGTCGGGCAGAATTTCCATAAGGGACAGATTTATTCTGTACTGCTCTATTTTAATGCTGGTGCTGCTTCCAATTTTTATGCTTCTTTTGAGAAAGCTCTTTTTGATACCTATGAAAGGGATTTCCTGTGCTATGCAGGAAATCCTTAAGGGAAATACAGAATACCGGATTCAGCACTTTTCAAAAACACAGGAATTCAGTGAAATTGAACAGGCTTTTAACAGCGTGCTTAATTACAGTAAGGATTTGAAAATTGAAGCATATGAATTAAAGCTGGAAAAAGAAAAAGAACAGCTGATTAATTTAAAGCTGCAGATAAATCCGCATTTGTTATTAAATTCGCTGAATACTATCTATAGCCTCACAATGAATAATAAAATAGCAGAAATTCGGGAATTTTCTTTAAACTTGTCGAAATACTTCCGATATGCGCTGCGGAATACTTCGGAATTTGTAACGATACAGTCGGAGATTGATTTTATTAAGGTATATAGTAAGGTACAGAAAATACGGTATCCAAATGCCTTTTATATTATGTTTGATGTGGATGAAGAGCTGATGGAGGAAATGATTCCGCCTCTGATTATACAGAATTTTGTGGAAAACAGTACAAAATATGCATTGGTGCCCGGAGAAGAGATAGAAATTCTTGTAATTATTAAAAAAAATGATTCCACTCTGCGGATTTCAATATGTGACAGCGGAAGGGGTATTGATGAAGAACTGCTGGAACAGATATCTCAGGGACAGATTATCTGTGACAGCCGCGGAAGGCATGTGGGAATATGGAATTGTGTGAAAAGGCTGCGGAGCTTTTACGGACAGGACGCACATTTTCATATTACTTCACAAAAAGGTGAAGGAACTCAGGTATGGATGGAGTTTCCCTGTCATTTTGCGGGAGAGGATGGAAAGGAAATGAAAGATGAATCTGTTGATAATAGATGATGAAATAGAAATAATCAATGGAATTATGGCAGGAGTCCGGTGGGAAAATCTGTGTTTTCAGACTGTTTATCAGGCGACATCCATTGAAGAGAGCAAGAAGCTGTTTTACCAGGATACGATTGATATTGTTTTGTGTGATATTGAAATGCCTGACGGCTCCGGTTTGGATCTATTGGAATGGATTAGGATGCAGTATCCGAAAACAGTGCGTATTATTATGACGTGTCATGAAGAATTTGATTATGCAAGACGGGCAATAGCGCTTGACTGCAAGGATTATATTGTAAAGCCGATGGTTTATGAAGAGCTGGAGGAAAAACTGCTTCATATAGCAAAAGAGATAAACCGTAACTGGGAGAATGACAAATATCAGGCATTCGGAAGGGAATGGATGAAACAGATTATCAGGGAAGGCGAGGTACAGGAAGGCCCGGCTTCCAGGGAGGAGATTGTCAAACAGGTGAAGTCGTATATTACGGCAAATCTTCAGGAAGAACTGAGGATCGAATTCCTTGCAAAAAAATTCTTCCTTTCTGCAGATTATCTGTCCAGATTATTTAAGAAGGAAGAGGGGATTGGAATCGGGGATTTCATACTGGAGGAAAGGATGTTCCTTGCCAGGGAGCTTTTGAAGGAAGGGCGTCTTTCCATTGCAAGAGTGGCCTATGAATGCGGATACGACAATTACAGTTATTTTACCAAAATATTCAAAAAAAAGTATGGTATGACGCCCCGGGAATATGGGCAGGCATTGAAGGAAAAAGAGAGTGCGGATTAGTGCTATTTGTGTTCGGATATTTTCTTTTTTTATTCTTCAAAAATTTTTATAATAAAGTTGTCATTGAGGTAAGGCCAAAATGACAGCTTTATTTTTTGAATTAAAATTGGAACGGATGGGTGCTTATGAAAAAGAAAAGGCATATGAACTGGAAAAATGCGATCCCGATTTATGTAATGATGCTGCCGGGCATAATCTATCTGCTGATTAACAATTATGCTCCGATGTTTGGTCTGGTTATCGCTTTTAAGAAAATTGACTGGAATAAGGGAATTTTGAGAAGCGACTGGGTGGGGTTTGACAACTTCAGGTATCTGTTTGCTTCCTCCGAGGCATGGATTATGACCCGCAATACCATTCTGTATAACCTGGCATTTATTATCCTGGGAACAATAGCCGCAATTGCCGTGGCCATACTTCTGAACGAGATAACATCCAAGTTTTCAGTAAAGGTATATCAGACACTTATATTATTACCTTATATGATATCCTGGGTGATTGGCAGCTACCTTATTTATGCGATGCTCAGTTCGGAGACGGGACTGATTAATCAGGTGATTTTCAAAGCGCTGGGTATAGAACCGATAGTGTGGTATCAGGAAAAAAAGTACTGGCCGTTTATTCTTATAATCGTAAATTTATGGAAGAGCGTAGGATTTTCCATGGTAATTTACCTGGCAAGTATTGTGGGAATCAATAAGGAATATTATGAGGCTGCGAAAATAGACGGTGCAAGGAAGTGGAAACAGATTACCAATATTACGCTTCCGCTTTTAAAGCCTACAATCATTACCTTGATCATCATGAATATAGGCGGGATTTTTTATTCAGATTTTGGCCTGTTTTACCAGGTTCCCAGAAACTCAGGGGCTTTGTTTGATGTGACCCAGACGATTGATACATATGTATATAATGCTTTGATGCAGCAGGGTAATATAGCGCTTTCTGCTGCTGCCGGTTTCTATCAATCAATAGTAGGCTTTGTCCTTGTAGTTATAGCTAATGCAATTGTGCGTAAATACAGTAAAGAAAGTGCATTATTTTAATTGGGAGAGAATGGTTATGGTAGGAAAAAGTGAGGTTAGAATTCGTATAATTGCACATATAGTAATGATTTTGTTAAGCATATTTGCTGTTCTTCCATTTGTTTTGTTGATTTCCGCGTCACTGACAGAAGAGAAAGCAGCGCTGAATTACGGCTTTAATTTTATTCCTAAAGTATTCAGCATGGATGCATATGTCTATATTATGCGTCAGCGGAATATGATTTTCAGGGCATATGCCATAACGATATTTACAACCGTTATCGGTACCGGCGCGGGGCTGGTTATTACGGCTTTGCTTGGGTACGGGCTGACAAAGGATATTCCGGGAAAAAGATTTTTTGATTTCTTTGTGGTATTTACAATGCTTTTTCATGGAGGTTTAGTTCCCACTTATTTAATCTATACCAAATATCTGCACATTGCCAATACGATTTGGGCGCTGATAATTCCTTCACTTCTTGTAAATGCTTTTAATGTTATGCTTATGAGAAACTATTTTTTTACCAGCATACCGGAATCTCTGTTGGAGAGTGCTAAGCTGGATGGGGCGGGAGAAATGCAGATTTTCCGCTTGATTGTACTTCCATTATCAAAACCGATTATGGCGACAATCGGGTTGATGACAGCGCTTGGATATTGGAATAACTGGACGAATGGGCTGTATTACCTGGATGATACTTCGCTTTACAGCATCCAAAATGTATTGAATGCCATAAACAATAATATAACGGCGCTTACCTCAATTGCCGGATCCGGCCTGTCCATAAATAAATCGGATATTCCTGCATTGACGGCGCGTATGGCGATTGCAGTAGTAGGGATACTTCCCATGTTATGTATTTATCCGTTTTTCCAGAAGTATTTTGTAAAAGGAATCACAATTGGCGCGGTTAAAGGTTAACGCATAAATATTTTTTTTAAGGCGAAAAGTTCTTCCAGGATATTTAAGTCCGCTTTACTTTTGCGGACTGCCTGTGCAGGCTTTATCGTACAGACGGGGGGAAAAATGGAAAGGACGTATCTGGAGCAGCTGCGACAGCCGGCTGCAGCAGCAAGGGGAAAAACCAGATGGTGGTGGTATGGCTGCCGGGTGGACAAAGATAATATTTCTTATCAATTGGATCAGATGCAGGAGGCCGGAATAGGCGGCGTGGAGATCCAGATACTGTATGCCCTGGAAGCAGGAAGCAGGGAAAATCTGGAATATTTCTCCCCGGAATTTTTTGATATACTGAAGTTTACGGGTGAAGAGGTACATAAACGGGGAATGACAATGGATCTTACATTAGGATCCTCATGGCCTTTTGGCGGCCCGTTCGTACCTTTTGTAAAAAGTGCGCCGGTCGTATACCCTTATGCGATTGATGTCAGAGGCCCTTCAGTTTTCAGCTACGATTTTACAAACCGGATGGCGGGTGAAATCGTGGGAGGAATTATGGGACGGATGGAAGACAGTGAGATGCTTCCGGAAACCATTCAGGATATTTCATCGTTGCTGGAAGAAAAACTATTGTTCAGCTGGCCCTGGGGGACACAGTTGAAAAATCTGGAGGTACCGGAGGGAAACTATAAGATAGTTATTTTTCTGGCAGGACAATTCCGGGAACATGTGTTAATGCCTTCCAGGGGAGCACAGGGGTATGTAATTGATCATAATGATGCGGAAGCATCCAGATTTTTCTTTGCACAGGCAGGGACTCCGTTGGTGGAAAGGCTTGGCAGGGGAATGGTTCAATCCTTTTTCTGTGACTCGCTTGAGCTTTTCGGACATAATTGGACCGGAAAAATTTATGACGAGTTTGAAAAGAGGAGGGGATATTCTCTTAAGCCTTATATATATGCACTGTGGGGAAAAGTGAAGGGAATGACGGAAGAAATACGATATGACTTCCATAAAACCATGTCCGAGCTGACAATTGAGAATTTTTTCAGTGTTATGACAGAGTGGTGCCATGAAATGGGGTCAACTTCAAGAATCCAGGCGCACGGTACCTGGGGAGATATTCTGCAGGCTTACGGCGCAGCTGATATACCGGAAGGGGAAACCTTTTCAGAATGGGATAAATACAGTGTCAATACGGTACACAGAAGGCTGGCAAGCTCGGCTGGTCATGTATATCACAGACATATTATATCTAATGAATCTTTTACCTGGCTTCGTTTCCCGCGGTTTACGGAAACACCGGAGCAAATTAAGATTGCCGCCGACAGTATATTTGTGGACGGGATGAACCAGATAGTAAACCATGGTTATACCTATTCGCAAAAAGACGGCGAACCGATGGCTTTTTATGCTTCATCACATATATGCCACACCAATACCTGGTGGAAATATTATAAAAATATAGGACGCTATATTAACAGAGTCTGCGATTTCCTTCAGCGGGGAGAACCTGTTTCCAGAATATGTATTTATCTTCCGCAGCATGACATCTGGGCGGAAAATCCGCTGGGCGATATACATATGTGCATGAAGCTGGAGGAACGCCTGGAAACCTCTGTTATCGACGGCATTGCAAGGGAGGGATACTGGTTCGATTATGTGAATGACGATGTTTTGGGCCGGTGGGAGGAGTACTCGTATGAGACCCTGATTCTTATGGAGACGGACAGAATGCCTGTAAAAACTGCGGAAAGTATCCAAAGCTTTGCAATGCATGGGAACCTGGTGATATGTGCAGGGCGGCTCCCATCCCAGGGATGCGGCCTGCTTCAGAAGGATGAAAAAGATAAAATAGTATCCACGCTGTTTGAAGAGATGCACCGGCAGGGTAATTTGATATTTGCGGAAAATAAAAAAGATGCGCTACTCAATATATTGAAGCAGAGGGTATGTCCGGATCTTAAAGTAGGGACAGGTAAGGAATCCATAGGATATGTTCACAGGAAAGACAAGAATGCAGATATTTATTTTACAGCAAATATGTCCCTTGAAGAATATAATACAAAACTGACAATATATCAGGAAAACAGAGCTTTTTGTATTTTGGATCCTATGGAAGGAAAAGAGATTCTTCCATTAGCTTATACAAGAAAGGAAAGCGGCACGGAAATTGAACTGCATTTTAACCAGGGTCAGGCATATCTTCTTGTATTTGATCAAAGCCTTCCGAAACCCGAAACGGATAAGCGGATCTGGAAGGAAAATGGTGTAATTGACTTAAAGGAAGGATGGCGGCTTGAGGTTCCGGAGAAGGATTATTTTAAAGATGTTGAAGAACTGAAGGGCTTTGAACAGATTGAGGAATTAAAATATTATTCAGGAGAAGTAATTTATCGGAAATCGGTTTATCTGACGGAGCCAGATATGGCTTCTGATGAAATTGTCTTTCAAGTGGATAAGGCAGGCTGTGCTGCAGAGGTATTTGTGAATGATACGTCTGCGGGGCAATGGATACAAAGGCCTTATCAAATGAGTATAAAAGAGTATCTTCATTTGGGGAAAAATGAAATAAGGGTTCATGTAAGCAATCAATTGATTAACAGATGTTTGGATCCTGACCGGGAGGTGGGGGAATATCAGGGGACGGTAATAGAGGAATGGCCGTATTTTACGGAAATATTGAATAAGGAAAGAAGAAAAAGATTATCCAACCGGAGAGAAAAGGAAATGATAAAATCACCCCTGCCCTCAGGGCTGGTTGGAAAGGCACAGATTTGTTTTTACAGAACAGAACAGGAAAAAGAAGAAATATGATATTGATTATTTTCCTATAAGGAACGGTAAGCCGGCAATACCATGTGCACTATATGGTATACGTTCTTTGGGAACATAATTATATATAGCAATGGGGTACAAATAAAAAAGCAGTAAAGAGGGGGACAATCCCTGAAGGAGGAACTATGAAAAGAAAAATGACACGTTTTATTGCTACGGCAATGGCAGCGTTTATGCTTGCAGGCTGTGGGGCAGCATCAGGAACAGATTCTCAGAACCAGAATACTTCTGTAGCTGCGGAAAATACGGACAATGTGGACAGCGGCAGTGAAAATGCAGAGGATACTTCTGAAGCAGTTACTATTAAAATGACTTACTTGACATCCGGCACGGAGCCGGAAGGGCTTGACAGAATAGAAACTGCATTAAGCAACCTGACCATGGAAAAGATAAACTGTAAGGTAGAGCTGGTGCCTGTAGCATTTGCAGATCAGGCGACGAAGTATAATATGTGGTTCGCCAATGGAAATGATACGGATATCATGATCACGGTGTTCCAGGATTATCTGGCAATGATTAATTCAGGCGCTTTTATGGAGCTGGATGACTTAATTCAAAGCCACGGCCAGGATATGCTGGCAAAAGACAAGGAAAAGAACTTCTTAAGTGCAGGCCAGTATAAAGGACATCAGTATGGAATTCCTACGATTCCTTCGGCACCCGGCAATGGAGGTGCTATTTATATCCGGAAGGATGTATTTGATGAACTGGATGTAACTGGAATTGATGTGGATGGATACATAGGATACGAAGACCTGGATAATATCTTTAAACAGATATCGGAGAAATTCCCGGAGTATACAGCGCTTGGAGTGTCGGGAAACAGAACAAAATCCAATTATTTTTACGTAAAGAATTATGATAATCTGGGTGTTTCAGGAGAATCCTGCGGTGTACTGACAGACCCCTTAAACAGTACAACTGTAGAAAATTTATATGCCACAGACAGTTATTATGAATACCTCACATGGATGAGAAAATGGTATCAGGCAGGATATATTTCAAAAGATGCAGCAACCTCGTCCGAAAGCTCCGATACCCTTTTCAATTCCGGTAAAACAGCCAGCTATATTAATATGAGTACTCCCGGCACCCGGGAAGCAGCGGAAAGAGATTCCGGCCTTGGTGTAGTACAGCTGAATATGTGTCCTACCTATATGACAACTAATGTATATACCGGAGTGCTGTTTTTCGTCCCTAAAAATGCAAAGTATCCTGAAAAGGCAGTTGAATTTTTAAATATTTTATTCACGGATGCGGAAATTCAGAACGTTTTAACACATGGCGAGGAAGGGATTGACTATACTGTTCAGGATAATGGAGTGGTAATCGATCTTAAGGAAGACAGGGATTACATAAATGTATACGGCGTTTGGGGTGATCAGAGCCAATATTATATGGAATCCCCTCTGCAGCCGGAGGACACACAGAAAAGAGAAGCCTATCTTCAGGAATCTCTGGACCATACTTCTAAGGCCTTTGGATATAAATTTGATGCAACACCCGTCAGTACGGAGCAATCTACAGTAAAGAGCGTTATTGCAAAGTATCTGACACAGCTGGAATACGGCACGGTAGATCTTGATACGGTTTATCCGGAATTCCTCAAGGCATTGGAAAGTGCCGGAATAGACAAAATTATTACTGAAAATCAGAAGCAGCTTGATGAGTGGCTGGCTCAGCAGAAATAACTAAGAGAGGGACTGGGGAGAGGTATCGTCCGGATAAAGGAGGATATCTCTCCTTTTTATTAAGAGGATTGACTATGAGTAATGATGGGGTTAAAAAAAGTAAACTGAATATACAGGGAATGCTTTGTAATGGTATGAGAACTCCTCTGGGAGTCTCTGTAAAGGGATGTATCCTCCGATGGATAATAGCAGGAGAAGGAAAGAACATAAAACAAATTCAGCGCTGGGTTCAGATTTCTGAACAGGAGAATTTTGAACACCTGACATATGAAGGAAAGTCATATTCCGGTGAAACCCAGTGGGAGCTTAAGAACGTATTTCAAGAAAAAACAAAATATTACTGGAGAGTCCGGGTGCAAATCAGTCATGGGGAAAAGGCGGAGTGGCTGGATTGGAGTGACTATTCTTTTTTTGAAACTGCCATGGCGGGACAAGAATCCTGGGAGGCACAGTGGATAGAAGCGAATGAAGAGTTTTATAAGGATGCGTTAGAGGTAAGCCGGGGCTTTTGGAAGAAAAATATAAAAAAACCGGAAATGGATCAGGGTTTAAGGCGGCCTGTGTACTTTCACAGAGAATGGAATCTGTCTGAGGGATGGGAGTGCGGACGTGTCTATATTACGGCGCTTGGGTTCTATCAGCTGACAGTGAATGATACGAAGATAGGGGATTATGCGCTGGCACCTGATTTTACAGCTTATGATAAACTGGTTTATTATCAGACGTATGATATAACACCATATCTGAAAAACGGAAAAAACAGCTTTGATATTATTCTTGCGGACGGATGGTACGCGGGTCACGCACAGGGAATTCCCGGGATGAATTATTTATATGGGGAAAGGCCTGCGTTGATAATGCAGGCAGAGATCGGATATGCAGATGGGAAAATGCAAAAGCTTTGCAGCGATGATACCTTTGAGGCTTATTCGGGACCATTTTTATATGCGGATCTGTTCATGGGAGAGTATCTGGATATGCGGCAGTCACTTGTTCCCTATGGAACCGTTAAAAAAGCATATCCGAAACATATTCTTACACCCCAGGAATATGAAGGAATTAAGGTAAAAACAGTCCTGGAAGCAAGGACAGTAACAAAATTTAGTGAAGGAAGCTTTATTGCAGATTTCGGACAGGTGCTTGCAGGACGGGAAAAAATAACCCTGGAAAACGAAGCCGGCCAGCTGATAAAGATAGAACATAGTGAGATTCTCAATCCGGATTCCGGGGATTTGCTTGAAATTACACAGAGATTCCCGTTCCATGATCAGACAGATTACATATATGTAACAACGGATCATTATGTATATGAACCGCAGTTCTCCTTCCAGGGATACCGTTATATTAAAATAAGCGGTTTGAAAGGAGAGTTGAACCCGGGGCAATGTAAGAGCGTTGTCTTGGAAACAGGGTTAAAGGATACCAGCTGTTTTGAATGCAGTGACGGTAATATAAACAGACTGATTCAGAATGCTTACTGGAGCCAATGCGGAAATATGATATCCATTCCTACAGACTGCCCGCAAAGGGAAAGAGGGGGTTTTACCGGAGATGCACAAATATTCTGCAGCACGGCGATATGGCAGCAGGAGGTGCAGGGCTTTTTCAGAAGGTGGCTGAAACAGTGCAGGCTGGAACAATTGAAAAGAGGCCAGATACCTATCGTCGTTCCGTATACAGATGCTTATAGAAGAAGTGAACCTAATCCGGGATGGACCTCTGCCGGCTGGGGAGATGCCATTATATTTGCAGCCAGGGATTTGTATGAAGGATATGGGAATATAAATATTCTGGAAGAAAATTACGAAGCCATGGAAAAATGGATGGCTTATGTGACTGCATGTGCAGAAGATTCCATGCCTGAACAATATTATATGGATTATAAAAAACGGCCGTTTATGAAATATCTCTGGAATACAGGATACCATTGGGGGGACTGGCTGATGCCGGGATTTTCAGACGAGGATGGAGTTGCTGCCAGCAAAGAAATCACAGCGGCGTTATTTTATTTCAGAGAAGCAAAATGCATGTATCAGATAAGTGAGATATTGGGAAAGGAGGACAGGGCAGCATATTATAAAGATCTGACAGAGAAAATCAGGCTTGCTTTTCATTCAGTTTATATAACAAAGGATAAGCGTCTGTTGAATGAATTACAGGGGCTGTATGTTATGGCGATAGCATTTGGAATGGTTCAGGACGACACAAAAAGAATTTTCGAAAGACGTTTGGAAGCTTTGGTAAAAGCTGCAGATTATCATCTGGCAACCGGTTTCCTTTCAACGCCCTTTTTACTTGATGTGCTCTGGGATGCGGGGTTCCATGATACAGCCTGCAAAGTCCTTTATCAGGATACCTGCCCTTCATGGTTGTATGAGGTGAAAATGGGAGCTACGACAATCTGGGAAAACTGGGAAGGGATTCGTGAAGATGGAAGTATCTCCACACACAGCTTCAATCATTATGCCTTTGGCTGTATTGCAGACTTCATTTACCGGAGAATTGCAGGGGTAAAGAGATTGGCACCTGGCTTCCGAAAAATAATGATATATCCGGAAGTTACAGACAGGATTTCTTGTGTTTCTTTTTCTTATGACACTCTATTCGGAGAAATAAAAGTGAGGTGGGAAAAGGCAGAGGAGGGATATCAATATTGGCTGAGTATCCCTCATGGCATGGAGGCTGTTGTCAAAGGAAATAAAGAGATAAAAGAAATCGGCAGCGGGGAATGGGTATTTACTCTGAAATAATCCTTTTGCTTATATTGGGTTAGATGCAGCACCGGATATGACCGGAAAGAACGTCGGCACGGGTAATGTTTACATCGGGGACCGGATCTGAGAACAGATATATAAGAAATAAAAATCCCCCGGGATGCATTCCACACATGCTTCCCGGGGGATTTATTTCAGTCATCACAGACGGTCCATATCAAATTATCAGGCTTATTTCAGAGGCTTCGCTCCGGCCTTCTCCTGCAGCTTCTCCACTTTGCGCTTAAACCAGCTCTTTTTCTTGGTGGGCTTAACGAGTGTGGTGCCATGCAGGCCCTTTACTGCGGTGATGTAGATACCGCTGACAGTGGCCTTTACCTCTTTCTTTACAGGAACGGATTCAAAAATGCTTTCTTCACAGACAAGCGTCATAACCTGAGGGCCAACCTTCGCTTTTACGATGGGAAGCTTGGAACCACGCAGCAGCTTTGGAGTCTGTTCTATGACGGCTGCGGGAAGTCCTGCGTCCTTCAGCTTCATCCTTTTCTTGTCAATAATCAGCATGGAGACGGTCTGCTTGTAAGCTTCGATCTGCTCCTGCTGTTCGGCCTGCTTCTTCTGGGCTTTCTTGCCGAGAAAATACAAAACAACAACGCCGACGATTAGAACTGCCAATATCACCAATAATACTATTGTTACTGTACTCACGTGGAAACCTCCTTAAGTTAGATGCAAAAATATTGTAGCAGACTTTCCCGGATTAAGCAAGGGATTGTGGCTCAAGAAGTGCAGTTTTATACCTTTGGTTACTGTTGGAAATATTCTTAATTATGTGTGAATTCCTGTAATAAAGGGTTTTATGTGAGATTAAAATATGATACAATGATAACCGGCGCAGGTCGCGCTATTGTTTAATATAAGAGGAGACAAAGCATGAAAAAATTTATAACTACTATGACAGTACTGGCGCTGTCGGCATCCGTACTTGCAGGATGCGGGAAAACAGCGGAGAATGGGGAGAGCACCCAGGCTGGTACTGAGAGCGCAGCACCGGCGGAGACTGGCTCCGAAACAGCAGCTGCAGCTGTGGAATACGGAGAGGATGCCTATGTGGATGGCATCAATGTGGCCGACTATGTTACCCTTGGCGAATATAAAGGGATTGAAGTTACGGAAACGACTCCTACGGTAACAGATGATTATGTACAGAGCTATATTGATTATGCGCTGCAGAGCAATATGGTAACGACAGAGGTTACGGACAGGGCCGTGCAGACAGGCGATTTTGCCAATATTGATTATGAAGGAAAGATCGACGGCGTGGCCTTTGAAGGCGGTACGGATAAGGGCTATGATCTGGAAATCGGTTCCGGCAGCTTTATTGATGGCTTTGAAGACGGCCTTATCGGCGCCGAAATCGGTGAGACAAGGGATGTTACGGTTACCTTCCCTGAAAGCTATCCCAATGCGGAGGTGGCCGGAAAGGAAGCGGTGTTTACCGTAACCGTTAACAGCATCCATACGGAATCCCTTCCGGAGCTGACGGATGAATATGTAAAAGGACTGGAACTGGATCTTTCCACGGTTGATGAGTACAAGCAGTATGTATTTGATATGCTGATGGAGGATGAGCAGAATACCCACGATTCCAATGCCCAGATCGATATCCTGGCTAAGGTAGTGGAAAATTCCGAGTTCAAAGAGCCTCCGGCAGATATGGTTACCCGTTATTATGACAGAATTAAAGCGAATATGAGCTCCTATGCCGCAATGTACGGCTATGATCTGGAAAGCTTTATGGCTGCGACAGGCTCATCCGAGGAACAGGTTCAGGAATCTGCGGCACAGGCCGCCCGTGAAATTATTGCGATGAAGGCAATTGCGGATGCGGAGGACCTGAATGTGACGGACGAAGAGGTGGAAGCGGAGCTTCAGAAGAATGCGGCTGATTATGGCTACGATGATGTGGAAGAATATAAGAGTGCCATTGATTTGAAGGGCTATAAGGAATACATGATGACAGAGAAGGTGCTGTCCTTCCTGTTTGACAATGCGGTGGTTACCGATACGGAGCCTGTCCAGGAGCTGAATACTGAGGGAACAACGGAAACTGCCACGCAGACAGCTGAAACTGAGACAGAAGGAACAGAGACAGCCGGGACAGAAACCGGCGCCGCAGAGGAAACAGAAAGCGCTGCCGGGACACAGGCGGCGGATAAGAAGTAAAGGTAACTGTGAAGGTACCAAGAAGTTATCTGTAAAAGTAATAAAGCCAAAGCGCGCTTACCGCTTATTAAGAACACGAAAACGAGGGGTAAAAAAATGGAACTGACAAACATCAAGGATTTATTCAGAGAAAAAGAAAAGTATCAGGGCAGGAAGGTCACCATTGGCGGATGGGTGAGAAGCAACAGGGATTCCAAGAACTTTGGATTCCTTGTAGTCAATGACGGAACCTTTTTTGAGCCGCTTCAGATCGTATACAGCAGTGAAATGCCGGGATTTGCGGAAGCAGCCAGAATCGGCGTGGGAGCTGCTGTGGTGGCGACGGGTACAATTGTAGAGACACCCGGGGCAAAGCAGCCTATCGAAATGCAGGCTGAGGAGGTTCTTGTGGAAGGAGCTTCCCCGGCGGATTATCCGCTTCAGAAGAAGAGACATACTTTTGAATACTTGAGAACAATCTCTCATTTGCGTCCAAGAACAAACACCTTTCAGGCAGTATTTCGTGTACGTTCTTTGATTGCTTATGCAATTCATCAGTTCTTCCAGGAGAGAGGATTCGTGTACGTTCACACTCCGATTATCACAGGAAGTGACTGCGAGGGTGCAGGCGAGATGTTCCAGGTGACCACGCTGGATCTGGAAAACGTGCCCAAAACGGAAGAAGGCAAGGTGGATTACAGCCAGGACTTTTTCTGCAAGCCTACCAACCTTACGGTAAGCGGGCAGCTGGATGCGGAAACTTATGCTTTTGCGTTCAGAAACGTATACACCTTCGGGCCGACCTTCCGCGCGGAAAATTCCAACACCACCCGCCATGCGGCTGAGTTCTGGATGATTGAGCCGGAAATGTGCTTTGCGGATCTGACGGATGATATGATGCTTGCCGAAAGCATGCTGAAGTATGTAATCCGTTATGTGCTGGACAATGCGCCTGAGGAGATGGCGTTCTTCAACCAGTTTGTGGATAAGGGGCTGATTGAGCGTCTGGAGCATGTCCTCACCTCTGAATTTGGCCATGTGACCTATACGGAGGCCATTGAAATCCTGGAGAAGCATAATGATGAATTTGAATATAAGGTACACTGGGGAAGCGACCTGCAGACCGAACATGAGCGTTATCTGACAGAAAAGGAATTTAAACGCCCTGTTTTCGTTACCGACTATCCGAAGGAAATCAAGGCATTTTATATGAAGCTGAACGAGGACGGCAAGACGGTTGCCGCCATGGACTGCCTGGTTCCCGGCATTGGGGAAATCATCGGAGGCAGCCAGAGGGAAGACAAGCTGGAGCTGCTGGAACAGCGTATGGAGGAGCTGGGGCTTAACAAGGAGGATTATGAATTCTACCTTGATCTGAGGCGTTACGGTTCCGCGCGCCATGCGGGCTTCGGGCTTGGCTTTGAAAGATGTGTGATGTATCTTACCGGAATGGGCAACATCAGAGATGTCATTCCATTCCCCAGAACAGTGAAGAACTGCGAGTTATAAGCGATACGGAAAAAACGGCTGCATAGAGGGCGGAAGCCGGAATGCGGCCGCAGATGCGATACGTAAGAAGGGCAGGATATGCGGAAGAAATTTTTCAGTCTACTTTTGATATTCATATTGGCAATATCCATGACGCAGACAGCATATGCTACCAGTATCAGCGACCTTCAGAAGCAGAGGCAGGAAAAAGAAAACCAGAAAAAAGGCACCCAGAGCCAGCTGGATTCCGTGAATGATCAGATCAATGATCTTTCCGGGGAAAAGGATGACGTGGATGCACAGATCAGTGAGCTGACCGGCCAGATTGCGGAAATTATGGCCAGTGTCAGCCTTCTGGAGGATGAAATCGCGGATACACAGGTGCAGATAGAACAGGCACAGAAGGATTATGATGAGGCCAAGGCCAAAGAGGAAGCGCAGTATCATGCCATGAAGAAACGTATCCAGTATTTGTACGAAAAGGGTGAGACCAGTTATCTGGAGCTGCTGATGGAAGCCAAGAGCTGGGCGGATATGCTGAACAAGGCCGAATATGTACAGGAAATTTATACATACGACAGAAAGATGCTGGATAATTATGCCGCCACCGTTCAGGAGGTGGCGCAGCTGAAGGAAAGCCTGGAGGAACAGAAATCAGAGCTGGAAGCCTCTGAATATGAGTTGGAGCAGGAAAAAGATTCCCTGCAGGTGTCCCTGGATGAACAGAAGGAGCTTGCCGCAGATTATGAGGTGCAGCTTGCAAAGGCGAAGCAGGAAGCGGCGGCCTACAAGGCGAAGATAAAGCAGCAGAATGCGGAAATACAGAAGCTGGCTTCCCAGGAAGCCGCCAGGAAGGCGGAGGAGGAAGCGAGAAAGCGGGAGGAAGAGGCGCAGAAAAAGAAGCAGAATTCCCAGAGTGCGCAGAATTCTTCCAACGGAACCGCCACTGCTTCATCGGGCGGATCCAAAACCGTACCTCCAAAGATTGGCGGCGGGAGCGGGAGTGATATTGCCCAGTACGCCTGCCAGTTCGTGGGTAACCCTTACGTGCCGGGCGGGACAAGCCTGACAAACGGGGCGGATTGTTCCGGATTCACCCAGTCCGTATACAGGGTTTATGGTTACAGCATCCCCAGGAATTCATCGTCCCAGAGAAGCGCGGGCCGTGAGGTTTCCTATGAGGAAGCGCAGCCGGGAGATTTGATCTGTTATGCGGGCCATGTGGCCATCTATCTTGGCAATGGAAGAATCGTCCATGCCAGCAGTGTCAAAACCGGCATTAAATACGGCAACGCAACCTATAAGCCGATATTGTCTGTAAGAAGGATTGTTAATTAAGTTAAAAATGCCGCCCCGGAAGAAATATCCTCCGGGGCGGATGTTTTTTGCGGGCTGCTGGAATCCCTCAGAGACCTTTTTTATCAGTTGGGTATAAGCAGGGGATATATCAGACGTTTGCCCTCAGGCCTTGCCTGCGATGCAGTCCAGGAGGTAACGCACCGCCTGCTCGGCCAGCTCCGACATGGAATATTCGGAGGATACGCCGACTACATGGTGATTGCATTTATTTACCGGTAGAAGGATTTTCATGGCGCTGCTCTGGCCTACGGCGACCGCCATGGCGGGAGTGACCTCGCCCAGCAGGGAGTCGGCGGCCATAATGCCCAGCGGGCCGATGATATAATCGGCATCCCGGCTGTTGACCAGCACCGGATTTTCCCCGGTGGCGCCGTAATCGGCTCCGGCCTTGAGCATGGCGGCCGTAGCGATGCTGTTTGTTCCGATTGCATAAATTTGGGCGCCGGGAATGGCGGCATTCTTTGTTTTCTCGGTAAGGAGGCTGCCCATACGGCCTCCCTGCCCGTCAATTATCATAATTTTCATGGCTGTTTTCCTTCTATCCGTTTATTGTGCGCCGCTGCCGGGCAGCAGGCCGTATTCCACAATGACGGAAGCCTCTACCTCCAGTTCGCCAGGCATGATGGTTACGTTTGCGGTATCCATGGATGCGGCTCTCATGCTTGTTTTTTCCGCGAGAGCGTTATCTGTATAGCGGGCTTCGCTGTAGGTGCTCTGTTCATTGAGGGCCGAGATTTCTCCCAGCTGGCAGCCGGCGGCCTGCGCCATACCTTCTGCCTTTGTCCGGGCGGCGGCGATAGCCAGGCTCAAAGCCTCCTGATAGCTTTCGTCATATTTACTGGAAAGGTAGGAGATGGACTGGATATTGTTGATACCCGCGCTGACGGATTGTGCCAGTATGCCGCCCACCTGATCCAGGGGGAGATCGGATACGGTGAGCGTGGTTACCGCTTCATAGCCGATAAGCGTGCGCTCATCACCGCTCCAGTTATAGCGGGGATTCATATAGTAGCCTGTGGTCTGGATGGAGCCTTCCTTTACGCCAAGTTCAGTAAGAAGGGCGACCACCTTGTCCACATCCTCCGTATTCTTCTGCTGGCAGCCGGCGGCATCGGCGGCCTCTGTCTGAACCGAATATACGATTTCCGCGATGTCCGGGACCACGGTCACTTTCTCACTGCTGTTTACGGTAATTGTGCTCTCCGAAGCGCTGTCTGCGGAAAGCGGACCTTCGGCGGGAATGCCGGCGGCAGGGGCTGTTGTCCGGGTTTCACATGCCACCAGAGTGCAGGCGCCAAGCGTGAGCAGTGCGGCGGCAGCGATGGATAAATAAGTTTTTTTCATAATAACCTCACTTCCTGCGGCCTGTCGGCCGCGTTCATCCTGTAATATCAATATAACAAAAACAGGGAGTGAAAGATAGGCCGGGGAAGAATAATTAAATAAATTTTAAGAGTAGCGGTGAAGGAACAGGACAGCTGCTTTTTGGAAACATAGAAGGAATCGGCATGCAGTATAAGCTTTGCCGGACGGAGCTGCCGGGCAGTTACGGTGACTTCGTATTGCGGGTATTGAGGGTGTTACGGGTACGGATATTATGGCGACTTTATATTTGCAAAGAAGGATAATACGGGTTATGATATCTAAGAGTAATTATTTGGCTGGTTAACGTAGAAAGGACAGGTATCTATGAATATTCTGACTGTTGAAAATATAACAAAATCCTATGGGGAAAGGAAGCTGTTTGACAATGCTTCCTTTTATCTGCAGGAGGGGGAAAAGGTGGGCGTCATCGGCATTAACGGCACGGGAAAGTCAACGCTGCTGAAAATCATGGCGGGACTGGAGGAGCCGGATGAGGGGAGCGTGACAAAAGCCAACCATGTGGTGGTGCGCTTTCTTTCCCAGCAGCCCGAATTCCGGCCGGAGGATACCATACTGGAAAGCGTCCTGAGAGGGAATAAAAAGAGCGGCGGGCAGACGGCGGGAGGTGCGCAGGAGGAGGACTGGGAAATGGAAAGCCAGGCCAAGTCCATGCTTACCCGTCTGGGCGTGACAGATTTTTCCCAGAAATGCGGGGAGTTGTCGGGCGGACAGAAAAAACGCCTGGCGCTTGTGGCCGCGCTGCTGACGCCGGCGGATATCCTGATTCTGGACGAGCCCACCAGGGGCGTGGACGTGGGCGCGAAATCTGAGATATACGGAATCATGAACGAGCTGGTGAAAAAGGGTATGTCCATCATCATGATATCATCCGAACTGCCTGAAATCCTCAATATGAGCGACCGGGTCTATGTCATGTGCGACGGCCGTATAACCGGGTGCTTCAGCCATGAGGAATGCGTCACCCAGGAACAAATCATGAAGCTGGCGGCAAAGTAA
>OHDQ01000171.1_pt1 | contig 34096 bp, 33 predicted proteins | sample 1606421 | NCBI WGS metagenome assembly OHDQ01 (sample SAMEA3879589, study PRJEB24766) | human gut metagenome | biome: human-associated habitat; feature: feces | place: USA | collected 1985/1987
CAGCGCATCCTCCAGCATCCTGACCAGCCGCATTCTTGCATCCCTGTCAAAATATATCATCACATTCCGGCAGAGAATCAAATCAAACCTCTCTGTTGACGGGCGCGGTTCCAGCAGATTCCTTTTTTCAAAGCGTATTCTGTATCTCAGTTCTTCGTTTACCTGAAAGGTTCTGTCATCAACCTGCGCACAGTATTTTTTCTGCCATTCCAGTGGAAGCTTTTCCAGTTCCTTGGCCGGATATTGGCCCTTCTGCGCTTTATCCAGGGCATCCCCTGAAATATCCGTCGCCAGAAGCCGTATATTTCCCATGTATTTATTTGGCCGGCGGCATTCCTCCAGCACCATGGCCAGGGTATAGCATTCTTCTCCGGAGCAGCCAGCGCTCCAGATATCCAGTCCGCCATACTGCCTGCGTTCCATAAGCTTCGGCAGGATCCGTTCCTGCAGCAGCCTGAAATGATCCGGCTCCCTATAAAAATAAGTATAATTTGTCGTCAGGCAGTTGACCATTTCCGCGGCCATATCTCCTGTCCTGTCCTGATGGAGCATATCCAGGTATTTCCCAAAGGAATTTAGTCCCCTTTTTTCCAAAAGCTTTGTCATACGGCATTCTATCAGAACCTTCTTTTTATCCAGGTTGATACCGTATGCCTCACGCATGTAATTCACAATATCAGAGAATTCCTCTTCCCTCAGCCTAATCACTCTTCTTCTCCCATACCCCGTTTACGGTTCCCGCCATTACGGGCTCCAGCTCCTCCCGGGAAAGACCTTCTTCCCCAACCGCCGCCGCGGCAATTCCATAGACCCCTCCGCCGTCGTCCCTGACAAGAATACCGCAGAGCGCCTCCTGTTTACAGTCAAAGCGATAATAGACCACCAGTTTTCCGTTATATACCGCAATTCCCAGAATTTCCTCCGAAGCATCCGGGACACGCCATATTTCCGGCTTCATCAGGATAGCTTCGACCCGCTCCTTCTCTATACAGAGCATCTTTTTACCGGCCTGTGCCGTTATGTATTCCATAGTTCCCCCGCCGTTCCTTTATTCATTCCTATTGGCTTATATATGTTTAGTTCCTTTTCACCGATTCTTCTATTCTTCTCCTGACAGGCAGGCCGGATCCAGGACGTATGCGGGAATCCTTCTTCCCCCTTGCGTTTCGGTTACTGCAACGGCAATTAAATACCGGTTCCTCTCATTCAGAACCGGTTCCGTTAATTCTAAAATCTGTTCATCATTGATTTCCCTGAGATCTATTATGTCATCAGCCGGCAGCAACAGCTTCTCTTCCGACGCTTCCTTATGCAGCAGGATGCGGTACCTGCGCTTGCCGTTTCCGCCCAAAGCCCCTGCCAGTATGTTACATTCCGCCGCCTCCGCCTCCTCTTCCGGCTTTTCTGCATCCATCACCCGGTCCAGACAGCAGACCGGCAGCAAAAAAAAGAGACCATCCGAAACGAATAAAAGATAACTGTTATCCACATCGTCCATTTTATTTCCTTTCCGCCTTGGACTGTCAAAGCCGTCTGCAAACCGGACTGCGGAGAATCCAAAATTTCCGTCAGCCGTTCCTGTTTTTTTGATACTATTCTAATAATACTTTATCGGAGTTAAAAACTCAAGCACTGCATGGAATTAAGTGTGAAATTATATGAACAAATTGTATTACAAATCCAATAGATACGTGATAGAATATACTATAAAAAAGGACGGTATCCATGCCGTCCGGAACAGGGGGTTTTATCCATGCAATTTCAGTATTTATATGAAACAACAGGCCTTACCGGCGTGGTTCTGTCCGTGGTATGGTACATTCTCATCCTCGCCGCAGGCTGGAAAATGTACGAAAAGGCAAACGAGCCGGGCTGGAAGTCAATCATTCCCATCTATAATACTTATACCTGTTATAAGTTCACCTGGGATACGAAAATCTTCTGGATTTACATCCTCTGCACCGCTCTTGGCGAGGTTCTGCCCTCCCTGCTGGGTTCTCTCGTTTCCCTGGCGGCCACGGTGCTGATGATTGTCCAGCTGTACAAGCTTTCAAAAGCCTTCGGCCACGGCGTGGGCTTCACCGTCGGGCTTTTCTTCCTCAGGCCTATTTTCCTTCTGATACTTGGGTTTGGGGGATCGGTTTATCTGGGAAAGCAGGATTGATGGCTGAGCCGTTGTAATGATTGACGTTGAGAAAGGGAAAGGACGGCCGCGGGATGCGGGAGGTCTTTCCCTTTTGTGTTGTTACTATGTAACCATTCAGCAGGTCAGCGCATTTACCGCACTGACCGAAAGAAAGTAATTCAGGATTTGTCTGGTTTTTTCATATCCGGGATGGGGCTTTATTTCGATACCGGAGAAACTTCTGTATATCATCATCACAGCCGATACCAAACCAGTCATTTCACCTCATCATCACCCTGTTCTTTTTCAAACTGGGAGGGGGTTACCCCCACATACATCTTAAATGTACGCCGGAATGTCACATCATTGGTAAACCCGCATTTCAAAGCAATTTCCTGCACGTTCATATTTTTCTGCCGCAGATAGCGGATTGCACATTCTATCCGTTTGGTAGCCACATATTTCTGGAAGGTACATCCGAACTGCTCTTTAAAATACTTTCCAAAATAGGTGGAAGTATAATGCATAACCCGTGCGGTTTCATTCAAAGAAAGATTGGCATCCGTCAGATGTTCTTCCACATATTGGCGGATCATCTGATTTCTGGCATAATATACCGGATTTTCCTTGGCCACACACTGTTCCATCAGACGGAAGGTTTTCAATCGGAAGGTCTGCAGGTAGCTTTCCAGGCTTGCAAAGCTTTCCGGTTCCAGCAGTTCTATCTGTTCAATAAGATTGCCCTGCTTTTTCTCTCCGAACAGTCCAAGAATCATGTCATTCAGCTTATGAATTCCCGCAAAATAAGCCTCCTTATGAAGAAACCGTGTCTCAAAATTATATAGAAGTATCCCCTGGTATGCATCAAACAGCTGCTGCGCATGCAAAGTCTCTACAGCTTCTGATATCTTTTCCTGCTGCAGGGCAGGTACTTCAAAGGCCGCGCAGTTCTGATCACGCTCTTCAATCCGATCCTCTTCCAAACGTATCACTTTTTTATCGGGATAAAAGAAATGATATTCTAAAGCCCTCACCGCCTGATTAAAGGCAGATAAAATATGAAGAATGTTCTCATGTACCCGGCTCACGCCCAGAGCCGCATCCTTATAGCCGGAATCCTCAAAGGTCTGGGCAAGGAATTCCGTAATTTCCTCCATCAGACTTTCTTCAGCGTAGCTCAGAACCCAGATATGATAATTTCCCTCTTCAACAAATGCGGCATGAATCTGGGGATAAATTGCCAGACATGTATCAATTTCTTTAATATATTGTCCGGATTCCGGACTTCGCTTGAGCGCCAGACAGCGATAGAGCGAATATTGCCGCATGGTATTCACATACTTTACTTCATTGGCCTGTGGTTTATTGGAGCAAAGCAATGTATGGAGAATATACTGCTCAATCAGAGGGTTCTGTTCGAATACCGTTACTTCCAGTCGCTTTTTCTGGGAGTCCAGCTCCTCCAGCGCTTTTTCAATGATTTGATACTCATTGATGCTGCTGCCCTCATGATCCTCCTCCACCAGCATATTCATTATGTGTTCCAGCGGCTGATAGCTGTACTTGGTCATTCTTGAGGACACGAGAAAAATCAGTATAAGCAGAACCAGATATCCCATAATCAGCCATTCTGCAAAAAGTGAAAAGTCTCTCTCCAGAAAGCCGTTGTCAAGAATCTGCACAATACCGATATCCATACCATATTTTGTATATTCTGCCGTATAAGCGCTCAGTTCTCCGCAGTACCGATATTCTTTCCCGCCGTATTTTAAGCCTTCTACGGAATCGCCGATCCGGAAATGGCTGTTCTCCTTATCCTTTGCATAAACTACCCGGCTTCCGTCCGTCAGATAAAAGCTCTCCGTTCCGTCATCCATGAAATTTTCAATATATGCACATATTTTTTCATAGGGAACGAAGAACAGGATATTCACCTCCCCGGAATAGGAATTTTCCAGGGGAATGGTCTGAAGCATGAAAAAACCAGACACTCGTTTCCCGTTTTTCATCAGGCTGGCATTGTGACTGATTGTTTTCTGATTATTCTGCGCCAGCCTGGAACCCGACAGCAGCGCCGTATCCCTGCATTCGATCTGGTAAATATTTACGTATTCCTTCCAGCCCACCCTGCCGATGCTGCTGATTCCGAAGCCGCCCAGGCTGTAATAAATATAAATGGACTCCACCATGCTGTCGTTAATTTCCGTCAGGGAAAGATTGCTCGCATAGTCGGAAATATCCGAGGCCGTGATATTGCGTTCCATCAGCCACGGTGTTTTCTGCATATATTTCAGCCTGGTCACCCAGGGCGTCATGGAATACTGCGCCGATGATCTAAGCAGGTTATCCATAATATTTTTCAGTTCGCTGTCCACATTTTCGGCAATCGCATTTTCAAAGGCCAGCACCCGTTCCCTTGAAATCCGATAATAAACAAAGGAAAACAGGCAGGATATAACCGTAAGAATAACAATCGGTATGCAAATATAAGAAACAAACATTTTATGCTTTGCCTGATATTTTCTGCCTCTTATCATATTTACTCCCATTCCTGCGTTTTGCCGCGCACTTCCCCCGCCTGCTGTCATCTGCTTTAAGCCGCATATCTCATGGAGTTTAGCCAAAAAGCTCCGGTCCGTCAAGTTCGGCCAGGCCAATTTGCTCCAACACCCATATTGGTTCCTCATATGCCGCTCCATTATACCACATCATCCATTTATTCCCCACCTTCAGAACAAAAGGCTTATAAACCGCAACACTGTCCCATTCCCCCTGTGTCGGGCAAATTAACGGATTCTGCGGGTGCCGTTCCCAGCCGCTGATGCCATTCGCCGATCTGGCCAGCCCTACCTGGGCCCGCTCTTCGTGCAAATGTCCCACATAAAACATGTAATACCAACCTTTTTCCTTGACGACACAGGGCGCCACTACCTTATGCTGCTCCCACAGACAATCAGGGTTCTTTTCCAATACCGGATTTCCTGCAAACTTCACCCAATGTATACCGTCATGGCTTGAAGCATAGCCGATGGCATCCGGCTCATGGTTGCAGCCTGCAGCATACCACATTTTAAAGCAAGCTTCCTCTTCATCGAATATAACGTGGGGGCACATGACAGCCTGAAGCTCCCATGCCTGATCCGGCTCCATCACAGGTAATTCTCTTCGCTCCCAGTTTATCCCATCATCGCTTACCGCCAAACCCAATACGGACCGCCCGTCCTCCAGATAGGGCTTCATCTGCCCTGAATACCACATCATATATTTTCCATTATGTTTGATGACCGTGGGACGGTTGATTTCATCCGCTTCCCACTCAGAACCGGGAACCGGCGCCAATACTACCTGCGGTTCCTTCCAGTGAATACCGTCACTACTTTCCGTATAGCCGATAGCCTTTTTCGGACGCCAGGAAAACCACATTTTAAATACCTGCTGCAAGGTACCTTCCTTTTCCAATAAAAGCGAGACATCGAAGCAGGTTTCATATATTCCACCAAAAACAGGATTATGTTCATATTTTTTCCAGCCTGCCGACGTTCCGTACTGGTAATATTTTATATTTTCCTCGCAATCATAAAAAGCAATACGCTCTGCACTGTTCATTCCTTCCGGCGCTTTGATATGCATCAGTTCTTCCTCCTTTTTCTGCCGCAGCTTTAGGGGCCGTTATTTTACAGCCCCAATCAGAACTCCTTTTTCAAAATACTTTTGTATAAACGGGTAAAGTACCATAATCGGGAAACAGGCAATGACAATGACCGCATATTTCATCTGTTCATTCATCAATATCGCATCCAGCCCCATTCCGGAGGCCTGTACCTCGCTTGTAATCAGTATGCTGCGCAGATAAAGCTGAATCGGCTGAAGCTTCTCATTAGACAAAAAAATCAATGGTGCAAAATAGCTGTTCCAGTATCCCACGCCGTAAAACAGGATCAGTACGGATATAATTGGTTTAGACAGCGGAAAAAAGATTTTTGTCATGACTGTCCATTCCGAACCTCCGTCAATTTTTACAGCCTCCGCCATCTCTTCCGGCAGGGACTCAAAAAAAGATCTGGTAATTATCAGGTTGTAAGCACTGATAATGTAGGGAAGGACGATTGCCCATCTGGTATTATACAGATGCATTTTCTGCACCAGAATGTACAAGGGTACGAGGCCGCCGCTTATAAACATGGTCAGTGTCATCAAAAGAGACAGCTGCCTGCGCAGAAAAAATCTCCGCCGTGATAATACAAATGCTGTCGTTGCGGTCATTGTTACGCTTGTGGCCGCTCCCACCACCGTATACCACAGGGTATTTGCAAAAGATCGCAGCACGGTGGCATTATCCAGAATCATACGGTAAGCCTTCCATGAAAAGCCTTTGGGAAGCAGATATACATCCCTTGCCAGCACATGCGCAGGTTCACTGAAGGACATGCTCACTACATAGATAACCGGGTATAAGGTGATGATAATGATGAGAATTGTTGCTATCGATATCGGAATATCCGAAGGTACAAATCTTTCTTTTCTGTTCATAGCCTTCCGTCCCAGGGACTGTATAAATTTGTCCTGTTACAGCCCCTGCCCTTTCTGTCAGAATATACTTGTATCCGTCGCTTTTTTCGCAAGGAAATTGGCCCCCAGCAAAATAATTACGTTAATCAGCGAATTAGCCAGTCCAACCGCAGAAGCAAAGCTGTATTGTGCATTCAGAAGCCCCTTCCGGTAAACATAGGTGGAAAAGATATCCGCAGTGGAATAGGTAGCCGAGTTATACATGAGGATAACCTTCTCATAGCCGATATTCAGCATGTTTCCCATATTCAATATCAGCAGCAGAATTATGGTAGGCGCAATAGAAGGGAGTGTTATGTAAACAAGTTTTTTCCACCTTCCGGCTCCGTCCAGCGCCGCAGATTCATACATTTCCTGATCAATCCCTGAAATTGCCGCCACATAGATGATGGAATTCCAGCCAAATTCCTGCCAGACGCCGGAGCCCACATACAATGTCCGGAACGCTTCCGGAATGTTGAAATAATTTTTAGGCTGTACCCCGAAACCGGCGAGCAGCTGCGTCAGCACGCCGCCGTCCGATGCCAGCAGGTCCTTCAGGATTCCCACCACGACAACTACGGAAACAAAATGGGGGAGATACGCAGCCGTCTGCGCCACGCGCCTTATGCCGCTGTGCTTCAGCTCATTCAAAAGCAGTGCAAAGGCTATGGGTATGGGAAACGACCACAGCAGTTGTTCAATACTTAGTATAAATGTATTTTTTACCAGCCGGCCAAAGTAGACTGAATTCACCAGCTCCTTAAAATGCTTCAGTCCCGCCCAGGGGCTTCCCCAAACGCCCCTGGATATATTGTAATCCTTGAATGCCATCAGGATTCCATACATGGGACCATAGCAAAAGATGGCGAAATAAAGCACTCCCGGAAGAATGATTAACAGCAGCATCCAATCCCGTCTGATATTTTTTTGCAATGTCTGCAACGCTTTCATCTGTTGTCCTCTCCGAAGGCGCGTCACGCACCCTTATGCATTTACTGTTTTTGCCCCCCCTAAGGCGGCACATGACAGCTATTTCCCTACAATTTCCTGATATCTTGCGTACTGTGCGCCCTTTATATCAATGATATCCTGCATTCCCATGCTATAGGCGGTTTCCACATATTTATCGAAGTTATCCAGTGATTCCGTCCCTATTACAAATGCGGTAAACATTTCATCCAGATAGGTGGACAGATCAGGCCATACACTGGTATAAACCTCAGACTCCTCCGCTGTACCCAGCATCTCCGGGAACGGATCCTCCATATTGCCATAGGCATCCTTGCATGCGGTTTCCACCTTGGTCCCTTCGAATATCTTCATAAATGCCTCACCGGAGTCATTAATAAAGTAGGTCGGCCATGCGCCTATGCTTCTCAGAGCGGAGAATGCAGAGGTATAGGTTTCATTGTTGGTTATAAGGTCGGTAAACTGAATATTTCCGTCCGCATCATACTCATAGGACATACCTTCAATACCATAATTATAAAGCATCAGACCGTCTTCGCTTGCATACACATAATCGATCCACTGAATCGCTGTTTCCGGATTTTCACAGGCAGATGTAATGCCATAATAATGCCAGGTCAGGCCTCGCTTTGTCATCCGCGCCGTACCATTTTCATTTGCCTGAAGCACCGGCATGAATTCATAATCACACTCCGGATTGCTTGTCAGCGCCAGATCATCAGAGGACGCCATATTATCAGCAGGGTCGTGGCATACAATCCCCACTTTATCCTCCGTAATATTCTGTGTCAGCAGCGTGCCATCCAAATCATCTGAAATCAGGCCCTCAGAATAACATTTATTCAGAAAAGCCAGCATGTCCTTATACTGATCCTCGACAGCAGCATAATGCACTTCACCGTTATCATCCGTATACCATAAAGAGTTAGTGTCATAGCCAAAACCGGTCATCAGATAATAAAGCTGTTTGATCCCGTTCTTGGTTGCCATCGGGATTTCATCATCGGGATTCCCATTGCCGTTGGCATCCTGCTCTTTAAATGCAACCAGCACATCATATAGTTCATCTACCGTTTCAGGCATCTCAAGTCCCAGATTATCCAGCCAGTCCTGTCTGATATAAAGATAATCGGGAACATAATCATTAATGTCTCCCCACCAGCCTGCCAAAGCGTAGATATTACCGTCGGAAGAGGTACACATGGCCTCCAGGGCCGGATATTTATTAAATAAAGCCTGGATATTGGGTGCATATTCCTTAATCAAATCATTTAAAGGAATTAATACACCGTTGCTGGAATAGGTATCCACGCCTACATTGGAATCAAAGGGTGGAATTTCCACCATGTCAGGCAGCCCCTCCAGGGATGCCAGCCTGGTCTGAAGAACGGTTTCCACATCACTGCTGTACGTATCCCATTCAATATGAACGCCGGTACGGTTTTCTATTTCCTTCTGAACCGCTGTTCCGTCATTATAGCTGACACCCGCACACCATGTATCGTTTCCCATATAAGTAAGAGTGACGGAACCCGGATCACAGATGGGAAGCTTGAGCCCCCCTAAATCATATACGGTTCCGGTTGCGTTCGGCCGGGGCTGATTCCTCCGCCGCCTGCGTTCCTGTGCCTTCTACAGCCTCTGTTTTGCTTTCTGCAGGAGCTGTATCCGCTGCTCCTGATGTATTCCCGGATGAGCCGCAGCCTGCAAGCATGGAACTGACACAGGCTATTGTAAGTAAGCAGGATAATAATTTCCTTCGCATAATGTAACTCCCTTTCCTGTTTTGTATTTTCCTGACAAGTCCGGCCGGTCCTTTGTCTGGTTTGGTTTACTGCTGTTATCAGTATATGTTGTTTTTGCACAATTATAAAGAAACAAAATCAGCTTTTTTATGCAGTATGTTTGCAAAAAAAGCTGATTTTGTTTGATTTCTTTGATTTTGTTTTTTACTGAAATTAATAAAGTTGCTTCATCTGATACGAATGCATTTTACGGCCTTTTCCAAAGCCAGCCGGTTACCTGTGTTATACACCATGCCTTCTGCGGTACTCCATAAACAGCTTCCAGTCCTCCCGTCCAAGGTAGTGGGTGCCTGGTCTTAAATGATAGCCCACACTGCCCTCATGAAATGCATCTCCTTTTTCCGGCAGGCTATCGCATACAAGCCCCTTCTCCCCAAGCAGTTCATACACAGGCGTCACCGCCGCGCAGGACAGGAACTCAGAGCGTGGATCCGCCCACTGATCATCCACGGCGCTTGCCGCATAAAGCTTTCTGGGCACAACCAGCGCCGCCAGGAAATGCTGGTCAAAAGGAAGCTTTGTCTCCCCACCGGCATATTTCTTCAGATTGCCGCAGAACCAATAGGGGAAATTCCTGCACAGATCCGCCACATTCTCCCCTTCCTTTCCCCGGAAAAGAGAAATGCCGCCCGCACCGGAATCATTGGAAATCACCATGGAAAAACGGTCATCCATGGCGCCGCACAGCAGCGCGGCTTTTCCAAGCCTGGAATGGCCTGCTACAGCAATACGCTTACCGTCAATTTCCTCTAAATCCACCAGGTAATCCATAATGCGGCTGGCGCTCCATGCCCATACCGCAAGCTTTCCCCAGCCGTCAAATGCATTGCCGGGGAACAGGGCGCCGGGACCATTCGTATAGCCGTCTCCCTGATCCGGGGCGATATCCTGATAAGAAACCCTGGCTACCGCATAGCCGCTGTCGGTAATCTCCTCCATCAGTTCGTCCGAGGATAAAGGCAGGAAGGTCAGATATAAAAATACCGGCGGTTTCTGCACATTTTTCGGTAGTACAAGCTGAAACGGATAGGAAGTATAGCGGCTATTGGTATGGATCCGCACCTCCACTGTCCGTAGTACGGCTTTTCCTCCAAACGCATTTTTATCCTCCTGTACCGTCTCCCACTCGGTTTCCCAGCCCGTACGCGGCATCCTCCCGTAGCATTCCTCCTGAAGGATTTCGCGGATTTCTTCCCGGCGCTTTCCCCAAAGCTCCGGTGTGTTCACAGCCGTGCCATCCGCAAGTCTTAAGACCTCCGGCAGCGCACGTTTTTCAAGTTCCATTTTTATTGCTTCTTTCCCCATTTTTTTTGCAGCCTCCCACTGTTTGCAGCCTTTTTTATTACTTATTTTTATTGAAACATGTTCCGAACAGGAATGCGGGCTATAATTTATATAACTCTGAATGCAGTACTTCTGTTACCTTGATTTTCTTTTTCTCACAGAAAGACAGAATGCTGCAGCATTCCTGATTATCCGATGCCAGTTTTTCCAGGGAACTGTCCCAGGGCGTTTTCAGGTATATTCCCTTGTTTCCGCCGGCCGGACCGACGGCATGAATGACCTTTTCCGCTTCCTTCAGCTGCCGGAGCAACTCTTTTTCTTCAATTTTTTTCTGAAGCGCTTTCATCCGGATGTAATCGTTATCCAGACATTCCACGCCGTCCACGCCCACCGGAAGCATGTCTCCTTCTATTCTCACGTTCACATATGTTCTCCACGGCTGGCCTTCGCGCTGGTATTCATGCATATTTGATTCACCCACCGCATCCCTGGTAAATTTGGGATTATAGCTTGTCAGATCTGTGAGAAGCTTCACTTTCATCTTATGTCCCCCTTCCTGTTCCGGTTTCCGCGGTTCATAAACCGTTAACGCAGAAGCCGATGCCCCAAAATATGAGATACTTATACTGTTATAAAAAGTCAGACACTGCTTTATTTTTGCCTGATGTATTTTCCCTTTGTGTATTTCTACCTGTTGTTTTTCTACTTGGTATACTTCTCCTTGATGTATTCCGCAACATCGTCAATTTCAGGAAACAGCGCCGCTTTATTAATAGAGAACAAATCCAGCTCACTGAGAATATTCTCCTTATTTTTCACAATAAAAATAAGCTTCTTTCCCGACTTATTCCGATAACGCAGGGTGCGAAGGCTGTTTCCTTCCCCTCTGCCGTCCCCCAGGCCACACAGAATAAAGGAGCCATCCTGCTTCATAATTCTCGGATTACTTCTCAAAGGCATGATAAATACGTGGCTGAGCAAGTCTTTTTTTCTGATGCGTGGCTCAAAGCCCGGATTCTTTGATTTTACATCTCCGGCCAGTTTTGCCGCATACTGGAGATATTCCCTGTCCCGCTCCTCCGGTATGCCGTTTACGCATAACTCATACAGCTTTGTCTGAAAAGCATAATCAAATACCGGAATCGCAGCCAAAATGGCCGCTGTGTCGCTCCTGGCATATTTGGTGGATGCTGTTTCCGTCTGCAAAACGATCACCTCCCCCACACTGTCCCTGCTGCTACAGCAGGCAAAGTACAGGGCAACCAGCGGATTTTCCGTAATGTCCAGAAGCCTGGTGGGAAGGCCGTAATGCTGCATTTCCACCAGATAGTCCAGATGGGATTGGCACTGCGCAAAATCCTGGGTGCAGCGGAGGATAAGCTCCTGATACATACGGTTTTCATTTACCATCCAGTTCCGGCTGCGTTTGATTCCCGGGAGCAATTCGTAGGATAGCCTGGAATGGCCTCGGAAATAGAGGATGTGATTCGTATTTGACTGCCTCATGTCGGAGATGTCTTTTACGTAGCTGCTTACGTTTTCTATCAGCTCCAGTTCACAGGAATTGGCATCGTATATGACGCCGTTCTTTTCCAGAAGGTTCCTTTCGGGAAGCGGATTTTGTACGGAGGGTTCCGCAGCTGCTTTTGCTTCTGAAAGAGGTTTTTCTTCTGAAGGAGGGGTGGTATCGATGTATTTTCCATCCCATTCCCGAATGAAACGGTTGAGAACTGCTTTCAGATACTCAAGACGTTTTTCCCGCTTTGACACCCCAAGATAGGGAAGAAAAATCCAGAAAACCAGCGCTTCCTCTTCGAGAGGCGTCAGTTCCCTGTCCTGTGTCCCGATGATGGAAGACATATAATTTATCATGATTTCCAGGTTTTCGGAGGTAATGCAGCTGCCTGCATACAGGGTATAAAGAGCGGAATCCTGCGCCTTCAGGCGGGAATAATAGGTGCCTTTTCCCAAAGCGCCCAAGATATAACTGCAGTCCACGTAGCCTTCCTCCAGAAGTTTTTTCCCGAAGATATGGAAGAAGGCCCGGGTAAGATATTCTGAGGTATCGGCGTATTCTGCCAGCTGTTGTGCGTCGCTGCGCAGCTTTTCTTTGTATTTTTCCATATTTTCACCATGCTTTCAGCAGAGAAGATCTGGTGCGAAGAATATTTGGTTTATGGCTGCTGTTTTACCTGAACGGAAAAGTTCATTTTCAGGTCCCTGGGGGTAACTGCTCCGATTGTCTGTTCCAGATAGGCGAAATAGCCGTTTGCGCCCCCTTCCTCCGTCCATAGTGCAATAGATTTCTCAATTCTCAGCAGGCAAAGGACAGGTTCCCTGAAATATGACCTTAAATCTGAAGGTGATGTGAGATCCCAATACCCTGCGGCGGCTTCCCTGACCTCATCGTTTGTAAAGGGATCAAAGCTCATTAACAGCCCATTGACAAAGGCTTCGTTTTCAGGGGTGCGGTATCCATTTAAATCATATTCCGTATCTGTCAGGTATCCGTCTACGAGCAGAAGGCATACATGGATTGCCTCTATTGCCCTTCTTCCGTTTCTGTCCGGGTTTTCCCGATGAAGTTTTAACAAGTTTCCTTCCATGGGGGCAAAGAGCATTGCGTAGGCATTTTCTTCACCTTTGGCGATCTTTCCAAACTCCTTGGTCATCATGTTGGAGATTTTTTCGAATTTGTAGCGGTTTAGTTGTTTTTTCATTTGAGGGGGCTCCTTTGTTATTTGTTGTATGAGGGTTTTGGGTATTGCTTAATGAATTACTAATATCTGGTTACTTTCTGATATCTTACGGCTTTCCAGGATTCCTTCAATAATTTCAATATAGTCTTCATATAAAAGTAATCTTTTTGAATCTTTCGAAAAGGCCTTTAATAAATAATACAAAAACCAGATAAGCAACGCAATGCAAATCAGATTATTAACAATACCTTCGGGAAAATATCTCTCAACCAGAAATGTAAAATACAAAATCATATAGCGGCTGATTATTTTTCTTTTTCACCCCTGTTCACCCTTCTCATACCTCTGCTTGTAATAATTCATTGTCCTGTAATCTATAATATCCTTCATATGCTGCACAAAAGCCGGTTCCGTCACCACGTCCTTCAGGTCATCCCTCAAAGCCAGCACAAATCCCTCTCTCTCCACAAAGAAACCGCTTCCCGACTCCTTCAGAAAATGAACCGGATTCTTCCGGGCCTCGCTGACATATCTTTTTTTATCCCAGCTTCTGAAATCCCTTGTGTTCTTATCCTTCTCCATATCACGCCAGTTCTGATCCTTTTCATAGAAAGCCTTACAGCTCTGATAAACGTCCTCCTCCGTAATCCCCATTTTTATCTCTCCATCATTATAAAAAGCGAGAAGTATAGGCATTTTATAGGATTTGGACATGGAGGTTGTCTCCACGATATGAAGGAATTCCCATCCCGGCCCCTGTGAAAGCCTCCGTTCGTCATCAGTTAATTCCTTCAGTTCCTTCAGGAAATCAAGATAATGGTTAAAGGGATTTTCCTTCGAATTCTTTAAGCAAAGCTGATATATTTCCTCCTCCATATAAGTAAAAAGATCCATCCTCGCAGGAACCTTTCCTCCAAGGAATTCCTTAATCCGAAAATATTCCCCGCGGATACGCTCTTTCTTTGTTTCCTTCCTGGCTGCCATTTCTTTAAACAAATCGATCAGCCGCATATCAAAGTCCACAACACAATCCAGAGGAAAACCAAAATCCTTCTGCTCCTTCCTCTCCGCCGCCTCTCTGGAATAAGGCTCCCCGCTGAGAAGAAACGGCGCATTCCCGGCTTTTTCATAATTTCCCATGAAATCAAGGACCGTCAGATACTCCTTGCCTGCCTCCTTCCGCAGTCCCCTGCCCAGCTGCTGAAGAAAAACCACCGGCGATTCCGTGGGGCGCAGGAACATCACCATATCCAGAGAAGGAATATCCACACCCTCATTAAACATATCCACTGAAAAAATTACTTTAAGCTCCCCTTTTTCCAGCTTTTCAATTGCAGCTGTCCTGTCTTCCGAAAAATTCCCATCCGCATCGCTGTACACTGCACATGCCGGCACATTCCGGGCGCAGAACTCCTCAGCCATCCTCTCCGCATGTGCCCTGGAACAGCAAAAACCCAGTGCGCGCTGAGAACCATATTTTCTGTAATTTTTATAAATCAGATCGCATCTTTCTTTAACAATCAGCTTGATATCCAGATCCTTCTGCAAATATTTTCCCCTGACTACAGGCAGACCGGAGTAATCCACGCCATCATAGATACCATAATAATGAAACGGCACCAGCATTCCCTTATTAATTGCATCCTTCAACGTGATTTCAAAAGGGACATTATAATCACATATTTCATAAATATTCCGGCCATCCATCCTGTTGGGAGTCGCGGTCAGCCCTAAAAGAAAACGGTACTGAAAATATCTGATTATCTTCCTATAGCCATCATTTACCGCATGATGGAATTCGTCAATCACAATATAATCAAAATAATCCTGCGGGAAATATTTTTCACACAAATATTCATCTTTTCCCAGACAGCCGACCGATGCAAAGATAACGGGCTTATCCGTCTGCTTCAGATTTCCGTTGAAAAATCCCTGTTCATCCTGCGGACGAACCCTTTTGAAGCTTTCCGCAGCCTGCTTCAGGATTTCTTCTCTGTGCGCAACAAATAATACTTTTTTATATTCAATGGAATCAAACGCAGCAAGATAGGTCTTGCCAATTCCGGTAGCAGCATGAATCAGCGCTTTTCTGTCACCTTCCTCACGGCTCTTTTTCAATGCATAAAGTGCGTCTATCTGTGCGCCCCGCGGAAAAACAGGGGCAAGCCGGCCATCCCCCGCCGGCAGCTTTTCCTGATAGCGTTCCATATCCTTTTGAAGGGCCGGACGCTTCCAGTTTTTCGCATAATCCTTCAGTACTTTATCCGTCACCTCAACCGAATGATTATAAAAAAGGTCTTCAAACTCCTCAAAGAAAAGGTGATAGCTTTGTTCATCATCTTTTTCTGAAAACCGGTAATTCCATTCAATTCCTTTTGTAAGCGCGCTGCGGGAAATGTTAGACGATCCTACATAGATCTCACTGTTATCAGCATAGTGAAATATGTAAGCTTTTGGGTGAAAGGAACGGTTCTTTTCCTGATAGAGGTGGACACAGACTCTGTCCTCCAGCTCGTACTTGAGCAGGGTAAGGGCACTGGGCTGTGTGATGCCCAGATAATTTCCGGTAAGAAGGCGTATTGCCGCGCCTCTGTCCAGCGCGTTTTTAAGCGCAGGAAGTAAAAGCCGGACGCCTGATTCCATCAGAAAGGATACGATGATATCAATGCTGTCCGCACTTTTTATGCTCTTTTCCAAATATGTAAGCAGATGGTTGGCCGGAATGTCTCCTCCCATACTGACTCCGCGGGCCTTGTATTCTGAGCCCTCAGTCCATAAATTATTACTGGACCTGCCTATCAGATACAGTTTTTCTTTACGAGAATCATGTTCATCCATTTTTCATCATCCCTTCCCGGGCGTACATCTGAACTTATCCATTTTTCCTTTATTTGAAATACATCTGTTTCCTGTAATATTCTCTGCAGTTTATCCTCTGTCATATCGATAAAATACCTGCCGTTTCTCATTCCTTCAAAATCTCCGTATTTAAAGGATGCATACAGGATGCCTTCTTTTTTTAACGCACGGGCAAGCTTCTTCAGTATATCCTTAAGATCATCATAGGTGGAATGAAGGATTGAAGAGCAGGCCCAGATGCCATCGTATTCTTCTGATGCATTCATTTCCTGGAAAAGCATCTGTTTTACAGGGATTCCGGCATATTCGGAGGCAATTCTGCAAAATTCCTCCGAACCATCGATGGCATCTGTGCTACAGCCGTGAGACAGGAAATATTTCGTGTCTCTTCCGGGGCCGCAACCGAAGTCCAGGATGTGTGCCTGCGGCTGTAAAAAGGAAAGGAATTTGTCCTGTACGGAAGCAAAGTCCAGGGACTGGGTGGAATCGCTGAACTGGGCGGCGTTTTGGTTGTAGTAGTTCAGGGTTTGAGTGGTGTGTTGGTTATTCATTGTTTTCGGTACCTTTCCAGGATTGAAAGAATTGCAGGGCCGTATTGGGTTACCTTTTTTTCACCGAAACCGGGGATGAGGAGTAATTCAGCAGTTCACTCATCAAGGTATTTCTTCAATTTCTTTAACTGCTTTTCTGTCATTATCTCAGCATAATGTATTCCATTATATGTCGGATGCAGGACAGGATACTGTCCTTTTGTTTTTAATATATAACCATTTGTTATCAGCCATGTAATCATTGCATACAACTCTTCTTTGGAAAAGGAACTTAACTCGCCAAACTGGGAAATCATATTTAATTTTGCATCCAGCATTCGCTTTGTAGACTCGCCATGTAATACATCGACAAGCATAGTAGTTCCATAATAACGGATAGTGCTAACATTCTGCAAGGCCGAAAGAATTACATATATCGTTTCGTTTAAATCCCGCCCTTTATATTCTATTCCGGAAAAACTTCCTTTTTTTATTGCAAAAGTATCAACTGTTGTTTTTATTTCTGGATTTTTTCTATTCTTGGATTGATAGTCTGCTTGTATTTTATTATTTTCTTTCTCTGGTTTAGCCGGCTCCGGAGCATATCCCATCATATCATAAAACTGCTTTCTGCTGACTACATTATTACAACCTGTCCCATCCTTTTTATAATTTGTACATCCTAAAAAATAATCCTTTTCCCTTGCATGCTTTACAATCATGTAACCATCCCTGCAGGAATCACATTTCATGATTGAAAGTTTACCAGCAGCGTATTCATTTGTCATAAAACCACATACTTCTGGCTCATTCGTACAAATAAACAAGCGCAATCCATATGAGTTTTTATATCTAAGCTGTAATGGATAACCACAAATTGGACAGGGTTTACGCCCCATTGTTTTGGGTTCCTCTTCATTCCAATTACCATGAAGCACAATATTTTTATAATCTCTCTTCAACTCCAGCAGAAATTCAGACGGGTTCTGTTCCGGTGCAATAAAATAAACACGATTTTTTGTCCTTGTCATTGCAACATAGAAAAGGCGACGTTCTTCAGCATAATCAATAGAACGATCCCCTTTAATTACAAATGACAAAACCGGATCGTCTTCAATTTTTGACGGGAAACCATAGGTTTCATTTTTTCCATTTACAATAATTACTTCATCATAACCCAAACCCTTTGAAGAATGTGCTGTCATAAAAGTTATGTCAAGTTCCGGATATTTTACACTTCTTATTTTGCTTCCCCGGTTAATGTATTCAAATAATCCTGACTTTTCCAACTGATCCCCGTCAAAGCCAAAGCGCCCAAGAAGCAAGATCGATTCTGCTTTTCTACCTTCAGTTTTACCGTAGCTTATAATCTTTTCCAATGCAGTCTCAACAGCATGCGCAATAGCATAATTTACACCGCTCCTGCGGTTTCCGTCCTTGCCTTTATAGGTACTATCATATGTATAAATAATAACCGGATCATTAATCTGCTTTGGAGATTCCAGTCTTTTTGCTATTTGCTCTGAATTTTTTTGAATGAAATTACCTGCTATGTCAATTACTTCCTGTGAATTACGATACGTCTTTACAATTTTTAAGAGCTTTGCATATCCCATCTTCTCTTCAAACTTCGTAAACAACGTAATATCTGAGCCACTAAAAGCATAAATAGATTGCCAGTCATCTCCAACCGCAATAATTTTTGCATCAGTCACTTCTGCCAGAGCCTTTGTTAAATCAAATCGTTGTCTTGATATGTCCTGGTATTCATCAACAATGATATACTTGAAGTCCAACTTTTGCTTCATTTCTTTTACTTCCCGAAGGATTCTGGAGGATTCATTTATCATATCCTGAAAGTCTACGGCTTTATTCTCTTTCAGATATCTCTCATATTCTAAGAAACAATCACTACATATATCAAGAAACAGTCTGGTTCTGACATTCTGTGTAGAATGATACATACGGTTAAAATCATCAGCCGTATATCCATTTACCTTGAAATTAGATATAAACCTACTGATTAGATTCACTAATTTACGTACATAGCGATTTTCTTCCCCCGCTACCAGCATCTCCATCACTTCTGTATTTGAACGAGGTTTCATTTCAAAACCATTTTCCTCTAATTTTTTTTGCAAATGATATAATAATGGTTTTCCATCATTATATCTGGAAAAGGTATAGATCAAGGTAGTCCCATGCTTATGGTGTAATAACACTTTTTCGTTAACAGCTTTCTTATAAGCTTCTACCTCTTTTTCGCTGAACCTGTCGTTTTTTCCATCCTCTGTAATTCCAAAATGTTCAATATATGCAACCTTTCCATTTTGTTTGATAATAAAATCAGGTGTGTATGGTTTTCTTGCATATAGGATATGATACTGATAAACAGGCTCATACTCATATTCTATGTTATTTAAATACAAAAAATTAGCAATCTCCACTTCCTGATGAGAACGAAGCACTTCGTTTAAAATTGTAACCGACTTTTTTGTTCTGGTATCAATTACCTCGCGTTTAAAATCTTCTAAATCGCTACGCATGGTAGAAAAATTCGCCTTGGCAATCTGATTAAAGAAAACATTCAGATCATCACCTTCGTATGGAGCTTCAAAATAAGATGCAAAAAACATAATCAATTTATTGACTATATTTTCATTTTGCATAATAGCTCCTCTGAAATAGTCACGAATCACAAAATACAGTTTAGAACCTTCAACAATATTTAATTTTTCATCAGGTTCGTTTTTATGAATAATTGCGTTGCCGGTAGAATGAAACGTAGCGATCGGGCATCCTATTTTAAGCTCCTCATTTATTTTTTCCCGAAGTTCAATAACTGCCTTATTCGTAAACGAGACTACTAATATTTGAGATGGATCCACCTGATTTCTCTCAACAAGATACTTTACTTTTGCAGCAACCGTTGTTGTTTTTCCGGCACCGGCACCGGCTATAACCAGGCAATAGTCCTCATCTGTTAATATTACCCGCCGTTGATCCTCATCTAATAAGATATTGGGATCTACAGCTTTAAGAATATTATCTAAATACTCCTTATCCTCTACCATCGTCTTCTTTATAAAATTATCATTATGCTCATCTATATATTGATCAAAATGAAGAATTTTCTCTTCCGCCTGATTTATATATGATTCTTTAATACCATTCTTTTTACAAAACGAAATCAGCATACCGCTATTTTTTAAAATAGTAAAAAAATCTATTACTTCCTGGTAACTTTTAAGTCTGCACTGATATTCACTTCTAGCGATATACTTATCTGCTTGTAAAAGGTTATCCATAAACTGCAGAAGTTCAAACATCCGTGTAATATATTGATTATTTTCAGAAGGTATTGCGTTTGTATTAGAATTCTTTTTCTTTCTGAAAAGGTCACGAATAAAGCCCATGTGGTTACTCCTTTTTAAAGTAATTATACTAATTGGAATTTTGCCACGATATTTGTGGACTATCCGCTATTTTTACATTTATCTCCTTTATTTTACCATTTTTGAGGGGGATTTCAACTGAATTACAAAGATATGATGGTAGGCTTTATAAATTTTTATTAATTTAACTCGTTATGCTTGTGTCACTACACTAATAAGCATTTATGGCCATTTTACATATGAAGGTATTTTGAGCCACAAGGCTCTCGCAAGCCCCGACAGCGGCAAAATATGTTTGGCATTGTTTCCGATTGTTTCGATCCACGAGGCTTTCGCGAGCCCCGACTGCAAACAGACATGGATCTGCTTCAGGAAAAAGAAGTTTCGATCCACGAGGCTCTCGCGAGCCCCGACTTTTCCGCAGATTGGCTCCACTTGTCGCAGTTACCTCATACAACTCTCCTGTTAATAAAAAGTCTCTTACTTGATCGTACAAACTGGATTTTGCATACTGCATGTAAATATGTTATATTTAGTATTCCACTTTTTGATAACCTGGCACAAACACAGCATCTGTAAGATCGCTCATTTTATGCTCTCTAAGTATGGTTCTATTAACGTAAATATCTTTAGGCTTACATTTAACCATTTTTTCAATATAATTTGCACAAGCTTTTTTCCCACCCAAATACATATAATCATCAGAAATATCACATATATTAATAGATTTAAATCTACTGTCTAAAGTAACCATTCCTTGCTCTTCAATGAGAATATCACTCAATAACTTATTAGGGTTGTTCAATGTGAAAAGATTACTGCTTAAAACAGTATCTATCCCCGCATTTAACACACCCTTATATTCAATACCAGTTTTTCCTAAAATCGTCACCTCTCTGGGTATTTGTTTCATTATTCCATTTTGTATTCTAGGACAGTCATATGCTATTATTCTAAATTCATTTTCTATATCCGTAAACTTTTCATCCTGCTCTCTACATAAAAGAGCAAATGATAATGTATTGTAAATTTGAAGTGACATTATCATATCACTTTTATCTACAAATAGATTTTCTAACGAACACATGCATGCAGCATAGAAATCATTAGTACCATCCTGATTAAGTTGACGAATACTATCCACATATGACATTTTAGCACCAAAAAACTCATTGCCTATCGCGGTCTGAGTAAGTCTATCAATTTTAACATTCAATGCAATAAACTGATAATCATCCTCAAATTTATCCAACCATTCTAAGGAACGCTCATTTAAAACATGAAAATATGTCAGATAAATATGTGGGATGTAGTAATCGATTAATAAAGAATGTAAAAATCTCGGATTATGGAGGTTCTTTGTATCTTCATTAGTAAAATATGTTAATGCTTTAACCAGATTCTTTTCATAATAATCCGAGTATTCATAACCTGTTACTGGTGGTTGCAGTAAAGCTGACAAAATATCTCTACAATCAACAATTCCTTTTTTTATTCTGCGAGCATATGACTCGCCTTTTATTCCGCGGATTAGAATCATTAAAATATCATCCTTCCTATGTTTATTTATCTCTACAAATTCTCTTTTACTTCTTCGTCAAAAAACAAAGTGTTTATTTGAGGAATTGATACCTTTTGCCAAAATGTTCGTTTTACTTACCCCATCTCGCTAAATGGAAACATATTGCCCCTCACTCAACACAAAAGCACACCTACATATCCGGCCTAAGTCTCCAGAACCCTTTGATTTACTGCCCTTTCCTCTCCAGCAATACGATGGTCTCCACATGTGTTGTCACTAACATAGGAACACACACCTTTTACCTCGTCTACGATATGGGAACACAATTCTTTGGCTTTATCGCTCACACTCTTAGACTTGTCGAAACGCTCTTTTGCCTTTCCAATTTCATTTTTAAACCCTGTTTTATATATGAAAGTGATTTTATAGGGATCTTTGTTTCCATCTTCATCATAGCCACCGACTATGACTTTTTCAATTATGCTCTCAAATATTCCTCTGTCAAATTCCTCCAATACACCATTTTTTGATAATGCCTTTTTAAAATCTGCCACTCGCTGCTTTAAAGAAAATTCATCATCCATTTGTTGCTCTAAAATCTTTAAATTGGCTTTTATATCTGATAATTTCCTCTCATAACCTACATCTGTTTCTTCGTAAATATCTTGTGCAACAATTCCTTCGAGATAATTTTCCAACAATCTTTTTCTTTTAGCTTGAAGATTATCTGCACTCTTTTGTAGCTTTATGAGTTTATCTCTTATGGAATCCTCACTCAAAGTCTTTTCTACTCTGGAAATAAATTCTTCCAGTACATCCTTGTTATCTGCACACAGCATTTTATACGATTCGATAAATGCTTCCTCTATTACTTGTTCCGGTATTCCCTTGCTATCCGGACAGAATCTTTTTCCGTCCTTTGTAGATTTAACGCATTGCCAAATCGTCTTTTTATATTTAGAACTGCTATGCCATCTTCGCCTTGATAAATTTGCTCCACAAAACCCACATTCCAACAGACAGCTAAATGCATATTGTCTGCTATATTTCTCTCGTTTCCCCGGAGTAACCGACTTCCTTCCTCCATTTCTCCGCTCTCGAATCTCTTGCGCCCTAGCAAAAGTTTCGGCTGAAATAATGGGTTCATGGTGGTCTTTGATATAAAACCTATCTTCTTCTCCAAGATTTTCTAATCTTCTTTTTGAAATCGGATCAACGGTAAACGTTTTTCCTAATAGTATATCGCCTTTATATTTCTCGTTATTGATAATTCCCATTACACTGGAAGATGTCCAACTATTACCTCTTATCGTTGTAATCCCCTGTTCATTTAATTCTCTGGCAATCATTGAGCTTCCCGCACCAGCAACATACCTGTCAAATATATACCTTACAACTTCTGCACCTTCTTCATTTATGGAAATTGATTTTGTTGCAACATCGTAATCATATCCTAAACACCCCTGAAATCCGACCAATTCTCCACGCTTCATTTTCATTTTTAATCCCTTTTTTACATATGCCGAGGTATTCTCTACCTCCTGCTGTGCAACAGAGCTTAAAATTGTCATTAAAAATTCGCCATCTTTCAATGTATTTATCTTTTCAACCTCAAAATAAACTGCGATTTTTCTTTCTTTTAACATCCTGACATATTTCAAGGTATCCAATGTATTTCTTGCAAATCGAGGTAAGCTCTTGGCAATAACCATATCAATCTTACCATCCATACAGTCTTGAATCAGACGCTGGAAATCTTCTCTTTTATCAACTTTCGTTCCTGTAATCGCTTTATCCGCATATACGCCCGCAAATACCCACTGCTCATTATTTTGTATCAATTCGGTATAATGCTTGACCATCGAATTATAACTTTTAATCTGATCCTCATCATCCGTACTGACACGACAATATGCTGCAACTCTCAAGCGGTCTACTTTTCGGACTTTGGAAGATTCATCGAATGGATTGTTTGCCTTTATAATTTCTACTTCCATATCTTCCTCCTTTTTTGTGTTCCTATCGTAGTGTTCGCTTTTATTATAATGCAATACAGTTCATAAGTCAAGCTGTAATGTTGGACACTATCCCATAATCCCGCATTAGCTTTTTTTGAATCTGCTCATACTCCAACTCATTTATTAGCTTCAGATTTAATAGTTGTTTTAGCATAGATAATTGAATGCTATATCTTAATATCTTCTTTCCTTCCATAAGCAATCATCCTTTCGTAAATTTCCAAATATCCTCCTATTTCCTTGCACAGCCTTATCTGCTAATAAATAGGCAGAATACGCTTCTCCCCATTTATTAGCAGATAAAAACTGCAATACAGGTGGCAGCTCATTACACTGCCCACATCGGTCTTGCACCGTCATTTTATTGACCGGATTGCAGACTGCTCTGCAATCCGGAAGTATCATTATTACAGATATGCTTCATCGCCCCATGTAACTGCTACATATTTTGCCCGATCTCACTCGCTCCTTACCTTTGCTTCAATGTACCGTTTCAACATTTCCTCACGTTCACCCCGTCATAAGACAAGGCAGGTACGTCATGGCGCATCTGCTTAGTGGCTCTGCATATCCTCACGTCCTGTATGCAATACAATATTCAATTTTCAAGGTACACCGCTGATAATCAGCTATGGAAAAGGGCAGATAGCCGCCCCTTATACCGCTTCAAACGCCAGTATCTTCGTAATCAGCTTTGTTTCAAGCCTCCGGCGCAGCGTTTCATCAACACAAAAATGCAGCCGTCCTCCCTCGTCATACATTTTCCGGGTGGACAGGGTAATTATGTATCCCTCATAATGCTTCAGGACTGTGTTGATTGCCATTACATCGCCTTCTGATGCTGCCTTTATGATATGGAAAGGCAGCAAATTCTTTTCTTCGCTATTCTTACATCTCTTTTTCATCTGCTTTTTCCTCCATAATCTTTCTTAAAATCTCAAGGGAGCGTGTCCGGTGTTCGTGGATCGTACTGCGTACAAGGTTCATTTCCCTTGCTATATCCGCATCGCTCATTTCCAGAAAATACGAAAGCAGTATTACATTCCGCTTCCGTTCTGAAAGTGCCTGCAATGCTTCCGCAATCAGGGTGTCTTTCACTTCAATGTCATATCCATGTACTGTAAAATGACTGTTTTCCACTCCATACTCATCCATAACAAACAACTGGTTCAGCTCCTTTTCAGACAGTTCAGAAAACATGGCTTCATGCTCCCTGCGGTAATCCATGTGCCGGTAATAGTTAATCGCTTCACCTTTCAGCGACATCTGACACAGGCGGTCAAAGCGATGTCTGATTGTCAGTTCATCATGGCAAGAAGGTTTCTTCATACGAGTTCACCTCCTCCCCCGTTGTGACGTGACAAAGGCATACGCCTTTTCCCTTTCCGTTGTATCTGCCAAATGGCGATAGGCTGATGTTCGGGTGGGAGTAAAAATTTTATGTATATAAAAAACGCCCTGACAGGCTGATGCCCGTTGGACGCTATTCATATCTGTTATTCTGTTTTCTCCACAAGCTACGAGTGCGTATAGTTCACTCTCTAAGGTATATTCTGCTTCACTTCCAGTAAAGCACCTTATAAAAGAACCTTCCCACGCCAATAGCCGGACAGGTTCCCTAAGTCAAAAAAATATCCCTCAGACCGTTCAGAACACATAAATTCCCCTAAACGTACCCAAAGGATAAAATCCACGCAAAAAACCTCTGGATACTGCGTTTTTTTATATGCAATATCCAAAGTTATTCTATTTCGTTGTGTGCATTATGCCCCTCTTATAAAGTGAATTATTAGTACATTTCAAAAGTAAAATGTGCAATATACACTATACATGGAGGTGCATATATGGCAAGAAAAAAGAAAATTGACAAGGAAATGGGATTTCGTCTGAAACAGGCTAGGACTGAACAAAAACTGACCTATGAAGAACTGGCAGAAAAATCCGGCGTTTCCTCACGCTATATCAAGGAAATCGAAAATCATGGAAACGTGCCAAGCCTTGAAAAGCTAGGGCAGCTCATACGAGCCTTACATATTTCCGCCGATCCGTTTTTTTATCCAACTGTCCCGGCAGACAACCTCGACTACCAGCGGCTGTTGGTTTATCTGTCACAATGTACAGAAGAACAGATTACAACAATTCTCGCTATTGTGGAAGCCTATCTTCGGACATATAAAAATTTTTCAAAGTAAATCCACTCCCTCTCCTATCTCTTTTCTAAAACAAGGGCGGCTACCCTTAGCCGCCTAATTACCTCCTTCCTCTGTAAAACTGTGGCTCGTTTTGCTGTACAGAACGCTTCTTTTTAAGGAAGCGGAATATGTCATCATTTGTCATTTCTTCTCAATGTAATAACTGCATGGCATAGCAAGCCAAATACAAGAGAAAAACAGCCACCGCCAAATAGTGATGCTCCCCACCCTGCACCCGACATTGTCATAAAACCGCCAACAAAGAAAATACCAATGCCAAGAAATATCCCGACACCATAAAAAAGTCCAATTGCCATATCATACTTATTAAATTGTCGTTTCTCTTTTTTTCACATGTTTCCATTTTTGTTATTACCTCCTTCGCAAAATCGTCCATGTGGACTCCAAAAAGAAAACAAATTTTTTTCAACGTATTTAAATCGGGTTCATTAACATCTCTCTCCCAATTCGATAGCGCCTGCCGGGTAACATTCAATTTCCCAGCCAGTTCTTCCTGTGTCATTCCCGATTGTGTTCGCAGATGACGTATTTGCTTTCCTGTTGTAATATCCGTCTGTTTCTGGTTCAAAATGGTTCCTCCTCTCTGATGCTGATTTTATCAATGATATTTCGCAATAGCCAGCAATGAACGTTTGCATTGCGCAAGATGTTACATTATCTTCTGAAACATATGCCGGATCTTGTCTAAACGGCTGTTCGGGCGGCGTGGCTGAAACACAGGCTCGCCGGAAGTTTCCTGATACCCTTTTAATTCTGTAATGCAGACACTTCTTCCATTTGTATAAAAATTCAAATCATTTCTATATTCACCAATACAACGGGCAGGGATTTCCCCCTTAAAAATAACTTCATCTTTTTCAAGTCTGGTTGATTCAATGATTGCGCAATACTTTGGTGCGTCATTATAAGCCCGTGAAAGATATTCCTGCGGTGCAAAAAGGGTAAAGGAAAGGTATGGTTCCAACAGTTGTGTTCCTGCTTTTTTCAATGCCTGCTCCAACACGACAGGCGCAAGAAAACGAAAATCAGCGGGGGTGCTGACCGGGCTGTAATAAACTCCATAATCAAAACAAATTTGGCAGTCTGTCACTCCCCAGCCATATAAGCCCTGCTCCATTCCATAACGCACACCCTCCATGACGGCATTTTGAAAACTTTGGTTTAAATAGCCGAGAGATACCTCGCTTTTATATTGTGTTCCGCTTCCAACAGGAAGCGGTGTTACAGTCAAACCAATAGATGCCCAAAACGGATTCGGCGGCACTTCAATATGAATCGTGTAGCTCGCTTTTTTTTGCGGTCTTTCCAGATAAATAACCGAAGGCTCTTTCATAGCCACGCCCACATGATATTTTTCTTCTAATAGCGAACAAATAACTTCTAACTGTACTTTTCCCAAAAAAGATAATATAATCTCATGTGTAACAGTATCAATGTCAAAATGCAAAAGAGGGTCTGTATCAGCAATCTCTGCGAGAGCATTTAACAGGGCTTCCCTTTGCTCCGGCTTTTGCGGCTCTACCGTTGTCCGAAGTAATGGCATGGGATTATCAATCCGTGTTTTGTGAGGCAGGAGTTTTTCATTTCCCAGAATGTCGTTCAGTTTCAAAGTATCATCAGCTAAAATAACAATTTCTCCCGGACAGGCATGGTCAACCGGGACGATTTCACCATTTGACGGAATACACATTTCTGTAATCTTTATTTTTTCCTTTTTTGACAGCAGCAGGGTATCCCGTAAATGGAGCGTCCCATGATACAGGCGTAAATAAGAAAGCCGTTTTTTCCGCTCTGTATACTCAACCTTAAAAACATATCCACATAATTCAGACTGAATATCGTCTGTTTCTGTAATGAAAGTTTCTGTAATCGCTTCAATCAGTTTTTCTGTTCCTAAATTGTCTTTTGCACTCCCATGATAAACAGGAAACAAAGAGCAGCATCTGGTTCTTTTGCACTTTTCATATTGTAATTCCTGTATATCCAAAGAATCCTCTGCAACATATCGTTCTAATAGTTCATCGCTTCCGGAAATAATCATATCCCATTTGTCCAAATCAGAAATATCGGTCATGGTTATCTTTGGCGACAGGGAAACCTCCTGCATGACAATCATATCACTGGTAAGTTTATCTTTAATGCTTTGGTAAACACGCCGCAGGTCGATCCCATTTTGGTCTATCTTATTTATAAAGATAATTGTCGGAATGTCCATTTTCTGAAGCGCATGGAATAATATACGGGTTTGTGCCTGTACGCCGTCTTTTGCCGAAATGACTAAAACAGCTCCGTCAAGGACAGATAAAGAGCGGTATGCTTCGGTTAAAAAATCCATATGGCCGGGAGTGTCCACAATATTGATTTTATAATCATTCCAGCAAAAAGAAGTAACCGCTGTCTGAATAGTAATTCCCCGCTGCCGTTCCAAAATCATAGTGTCTGTTCTTGTAGTTCCTTTATCCACGTTTCCTTGTTCCGCAATCGCTCCACTGGTGTACAGCAGGCTTTCCGTCAATGTTGTTTTTCCTGCGTCTACATGGGCGAGAATTCCAATATTGATTATTTTCATGTGATTGTCCTCCTTTTACAGCCCCAAAAGGGCATAAAAATCCCCAGCAGTAAAATACTTTTACCACTGGGGATTATAATTTGCGGACATACACATATACAGCATACACCTGTTTGTGATTGCTGTTTTTCGGATATGTCAAAATTGATAAGGCAAAAGTATTCTTAAATTGGGTACAAAAAACCAAGCCCCCACAAAAGGGACTATCATAATCCTTTGTTCCCACTATTTGATTATAGTTTTATTTAAGAATACCTTGCCGCATATTTTTTACTCCTTTTTTGGAATGATGCTATTATATCACATTAGTTTTAGGAAAGAAAGTACCTAAAAGAAATTTTTCTTCCCCTTATATGTAACAATCATACCGACTTTCTGGCGTTCAGAATGGTTTCTGCTGTCTGCTGTGGTGTTTGGTTGGAATTGTCCAGCCAAAAGCCGATCCGTGGTGTTGTCTGCATAAATGTATCGTATAAGGTTTCAACCGTAAAGCCGGAATAGCCTGTTTTCTCCCTGTATCGTTCCCTTTCTTTTATTGTTTCCACATCTGGACAAAGAACGATAACCTCAACAGGGTATTTATGCAGATAATTTATCATTCGGTTTAATTCATCACCGTAGTAGTTATCTTGGATCACTACAGAAAAGCCGTTATCAAAGTATGACTTTGCCGCATCAGCAGTCAATTTGTATCGAAGGTACAGCTGGCGGACTGCTTCCGCTGATGGGGTAGCTGACATATTTTCTCTGCCTGAAATAATCATTTTTCGGAACACATCACCACGAAGATGGACGCATTTTTCTATTGATTTTGCCAGTAAATCGGAAACTGTAGATTTTCCAGAAGCCATTAAGCCTGTAATGAGATAAATTTTTGGATTCATTTCACTTCCTCCGGTACAAAAAATATGTACATGTAACTAATTCAACACATTTTTAATTTGAATAGGGACATTATAGCAGTTACTAAATACAAATTCAATGTATACGGAAAGAAAGGTATAAGGAGTGGGAGGGATTCCGCCGTAGTCGGCATTGTAGGAAAATCCAAAAGTTTAGATTTTCCCACAATGCTTATCTTTTGGTCTTTGGTTCGGAATAGTGTAGTGCTGGCGGTCTATCTCTTGTTTTCGGTTGCTTGCTTCCTTACCGTACATGAGCATTCTGATAAGGGCTGTAACAGCCAGCTTGCCACACTTACTGCCGATGGAAACGGCGATACCAAAGAAGTTGAGGTAAAAGCCGGAACAGTTTACATCAAAGAGCTTTCTGCTCCAAAGGGTTACAAGCTGGATTCTACTGTCCATGCCTTAAATGTGGAAGTTGGAAAAACAGCGACATTGACTGTTGCTGACACTCCAAAGGTCACAGAAACATTGATTGATTTATTTAAAATCGACATGGAAACAGGAAAATCCACTCCACAGGGAACTGCTTCTTTAGAGGGTGCAGAGTTCACATGGAGCTATTATGACGATTACTACAATGCAGACAATCTTCCTGCAAAGGCTACCCGTACATGGACAACCAAAACCGTTGTCAAAAAAGACAGTGACGGAACTATCCATTATGTATCCAGACTTGCCGACAGCTACAAAGTATCCGGCGACAGCTTCTATACACAGGACGGTAAAAATGTACTGCCACTTGGTACACTCACTGTCACAGAATCCAAAGCACCAAACGGTTACTTATTAGATGGTGCATATATGCAGGCTGACGGAAGTTCCGAACAGATTAAGGGAACATACCTTACACAGATTTCCGAAGATGGCGAACTTGCCGTACTATCTGGAAGCAACCAGTATTCCGTATCCGACAAGGTTATCCGTGGCGGTGTAAAAATCCAGAAACGTGACCTTGAAACAAAGGATACCAAAGCACAGGGAAGTGCGACCTTACAGTACACAGAATTTAATATCATTTCCTTAAATGACAGTCCTGTACTGGTTGAGGGGAAATTATACAACAAGAATGAAATCGTAAAGAAGATTCAGACAGGCATTGATGGAATTGCTTCTACTTCTGCTGACTTGCTCCCTTACGGAAATTACAGATTAGAAGAAAGCAAAGCACCAGAGGGCTACTTAACAAATGGTGCAAAGACAATCGACTTTTCTATCACGGAAGATGGAAAAATCGTGGACTTGACCGATAAATCCCACTCTGTCTACAACCAGATTAAGCGTGGAGATATTGAGGGTGTAAAAATCGGTGCAGGTACACATAAACGCCTTGCAGGTGTTCCATTCAGAATCACAAGTAAGACAACGGGAGAATCCCATATTGTAGTTACTGACAAAAACGGTCAGTTCTCCACTGCCTCAAGCTGGGCTTCCCACAAGGTCAATACCAATGCCGGAAAATCCAGTGAGGACGGTGTATGGTTCTGAACCAGACGACAGCAAAGGTGCATTACTTTATGATACCTATGTGATTGAGGAATTAAAGTGTGATTCCAACGCCGGATTTAAGCTGATTCCAGCTTTTGAGGTAGTCGTATCCAGAAATAAAGTGACTGTAGATTTAGGGACACTGACTGATGAATACGAAAAAGAAATCACAATCCATACCACAGCTACCGACAAGAAAACAGGCGAAAAAATGATTGTTGCCGGAAAAGACATCAAGATCGTGGACAAGGTCACACTTGATGGATTGGAAACAGGCAGAAAATATAAACTTTCCGGCTGGCAGATGTTAAAGGAAGAAAACGCCGAACTTCTGATTGACGGGAAACGTGTAGACAGTGATTACACATTCACTGCTGACAGCGAAAAAATGACGGTTGAGATTACTTACAGTTTTGATGGTTCAGCTCTTGGCGGTCAGAACCTTGTTACATTTGAGGAATTGTACGATATGAGCAATCCGAAAGAGCCTGTCAAGGTTGCCGAACATAAAGACATCAACGATGATGGACAGACGGTTCTTATCACGGAACGTATCATCACAATCCATACGACCGCTACGGACAAGAACGGCAAGAAAGAAATCGAAGCTGGAAAAGATGTAACGATTGTGGATAAAGTCACATTAGGTGGTCTGGAAGTTGGAACAAAATACAAACTTTCCGGCTGGCAGATGTTAAAAGAGGAAAATGCAGAACTTCTGATTGATGGAAAGAAAGTATCCAATGATTATGAGTTCACAGCCGACAGTGAAAAAATGACGGTAGAGATTGCATTTACCTTTGATGGTTCTTCTCTTGGTGGCAAGAGCCTTGTCACATTTGAGGAATTATACGATATGAGCAATCCAGACGAACCAAAGAAAGTGACAGAACATAAGGACATCACAGACGATGAACAGACTGTGACAATCAAGGAAGTGCCGGAAGTCCCAGATACACTAAAGGATACCGACACGCCGGATACACCATCTACGGTTACTAAGACAAGTGACAGTCCAAAAACAGGCGACAATACCAATATCTATGCTTATCTTGCCATGCTCGGTCTTTCCTGCGTAGGGCTTGGCGGTATGCTTTACTTCAAACGCCGTAGAAAGAAATCATAAGGCGGTAATGTAGCGGTTGGTGGAACGTTCAAGGTCGCCACCCTTTTTGCAACTTCACGCTCCCGTGAAGCTCTGATTTACGGGAGCGTGAAGTCCACTAGGGGCGTGGGGAGTGTAGCTCCCCACAAAGTACAGCAGGAAAGAACTTACAAAAAGAAAAGAGGTCAATTATTTATGGAATTAAGATTTGTCGTACCAAATATGGAAAAGACATTCGGGAACTTGGAGTTTGCCGGAGAAAATACTACGGAACAGCAGAGAATCAACGGGCGTATGGCTGTCATTACCAGAAGCTACAACCTGTATTCCGATGTGCAGAGAGCTGATGATGTAGTTGTGACGCTTCCTGCCAAAGCTGGCGAAAAACATTTCTTGCCGGAGCAGAAAGTAAAACTTATCAATCCACGAATCACTACCGATGGTTATAAAATCGGGGAACGTGGATTTGTCAATTATATCCTGCTTGCAGACGATATGTTACCAGCAGAAAGTAAATAAGGGGGTATTCAGATTATGAGATTAGCAAATGGAATCGTTATTGATAAAGAAAAGACTTTCGGAGTGTTGAAGTTCTCCGCATTACGCCGTGAGGTTCATGTACAGAATGAAGATGGAACGGTCAGTGAAGAAATCAAGGAACGTACTTACGATTTGAAGTGTAACACACAGGGACGCATGATACAGGTATCCGTTCCAGCGATTGTTCCATTAAAGGACTATGACTACAACGCCGAAGTGGAACTTATCAATCCTGTTGCAGATACGGTAGCCAATGCGAATTACCGTGGTGCAGATGTGGACTGGTATGTAAAAGCAGATGACATTGTTCCGAAGAACAAAGGCACTCATGCCGGAAATCCACAGAACAATGCTCCACAGCAACCACCGAGGAAATAAATTCACAATTTAGATTTTCATTGTACTGGTCAAGTGTAATTGATATAATGTATTAAATAATTAAATCGAAACTCGGGGAGGAAAATCAAATGAAAATAGGAAAAGTTGAAATTAGCTCATGCCCATATTGTGAAGGAACCGATATTAGATATGGATACCAAAGTGGTGATTGCAGGTTGTATGGAGCGTCAGGCTTCTTAGATAATCAAGAACCGATACATCATTTAGTATGTGCTGAATGTGGTGCAATTATTTTTACATGGGTAACTAATCCTAGAAAATATTCTAAAACTATTCCAGAACGAGCTATTTAAGTTTAATACTTATATTCACAAAGCAGTTAGTCTACACGATTGACTGCTTTTCTTATACCCGAAGAAAGGAGTTTTAATGCAAGTATGGAAAAAATCTAAAGGTAATAGGATTCGTGCCAGTGATAAATCACTGGTCTATCACTTCTGTATCGGTTGGCTGTTGCTCCTGTTCGTTGCGGTGTTCCTGCTACTGAATCTGCGACAGCTCCTTGTTATAGACTGGAAAGATTTTAACCTGCTCCATGCCGGAATTACTTGGACTGCCTACAATTCCATTAAGGTTCTGATAGCGACTGGTGTTTGTGCATTGGTCGCTTTTCTCTACTACCATTACGGATATGACCGTATCAAGCGGTTGTTTCACAGGCAAAAACTGGCTCGCATGGTGCTGGAAAATAAATGGTATGAAGCAGAACAGGCAAAACAAAGCGGATTTTTCACAGACTTGCCATCTTCCACAAAAGAAACAATCACTTGGTTTCCTAAAATCTATTATCAGATGAAAAATGGGTTACTGCATATTCAATGTGAAATCTCTATGGGAAAGTATCAGGAGCAGCTTCTTAATCTGGAAGATAAACTGGAAAGCGGGCTGTATTGTGAAATGACAGATAAGGTGCTGCATGACGGATATATTGAATATACCCTGCTTTATGATATGGTCGCAAACCGCATTTCCATTGAGGAAGTCAAGGCGGAGCATGGCGGACTAAAACTGATGAAAAATCTTATTTGGGAGTATGACGCACTTCCCCACGCTCTTATTGCCGGTGGTACCGGTGGCGGAAAAACCTATTTTCTGCTTACCATCATTGAAACGCTGCTAC
>OHDQ01000191.1_pt1 | contig 32274 bp, 27 predicted proteins | sample 1606421 | NCBI WGS metagenome assembly OHDQ01 (sample SAMEA3879589, study PRJEB24766) | human gut metagenome | biome: human-associated habitat; feature: feces | place: USA | collected 1985/1987
AAGGAGGCTATGGATGAGGTGAAAATGGTAGTGGAGGGAGTTTATTCTGCCAAAGCTGCAAAAAGTCTTGCGGAGAAATACCAGGTAGAAATGCCGATTATTGAAGAAGTGAATAAGGTTCTGTTTGAAGACAAGCCTGCTGCTGAAGCAGTGCAGGATCTGATGCTCAGGGATAAAAAAGTGGAGACGCCTATGCTTCCCTGGTAAAACAGAAAAAACACACCCCGCGTAAAAAAACGCGGGGTGTAATCATATACGCAGGTGTTTAAAGTGAAATACCTCTCAGGTCTTCGGGGACACTGGCGCTGTGGTAATCCTGGTTCAGGGTATCCAGAAGATCCATGTCTTCCTGGTCGATAGTAAAATCAAAAATCCTTGCATTAGACTCTATGCGTTCGGGATTCGTGGATTTGGGAATGACGGAAATTCCTTTTTGTACTGCCCAGCGCAAACCGACCTGGGCTGGAGTATGGGCATATTTTGTGCCCAGAACGCATAATACGTCATGATCCAGGTATGCACCTCTGGCCAGAGGGGCGTAAGCCTGAACCTGGATGCCGTTTTCCTGGCAATATTCAATCAGCTCTTTGGGATAGCAGAGAGGATGGCATTCGATCTGATTGACAGCAGGTATGATGCCGGATACTTTTTTCAGCTCTTCGAGATTATGGATCCCGAAATTACTGACTCCGATAGAATGTGCTCTGCCGGAACTGAGGATTTTTTCCAGTTCCTTCCAGGTACTGAGATAGCATCCCGGAACTGGCCAGTGAATCAGGTAAAGATCAATGTAATCCGAGCCGCTGTGCGTTGTTCCAGATTTTTGTGGTGACAAAAAGATCTTTTCTGGGGATGCCGCATTTTGCAATACCCCTTCCGACCCCTTCTTCGTTCTTGTATGCGGAAGCGGTATCGATCAGCCGGTATCCGCATTTTACAGCGTGGATGATCGCATTTTCGGCTTCGTTTTCTTTGGTTGCCTTATATACACCCAGCCCCAGAAGAGGCATTTTTTTATCATTGTTTAAAAATACGGCAGTTGTCAAAATGTATCCTCCTTGCTTTTGGCCTGCTTTTTGGCCGTCTACCGGTTATTTCCTTACTCACATGCGTGCTATTATAACATAAAAATGTGAAAGAAGAACATCAAATTTATTAAATATTTACTACGAAGACATGTGTATATATTATGTTAATAAAAAAACATGATTGTTAGAGAAATGTCAATAAAAGCGTAAAAGAAGAAAAAGTAGAAAAAGTGTTAAAAACAGTGAAATGAATACAGGTGTTTTTTATATATTTTTAAGGGAATTTTATTAAGAATACCTTGCTTATCTACAGGGAAAGATGTATAATATACGTAATTGATAAATTCTTGTCATAAGTCTGCACTTTTTTAAAAAGTGGAGGTTCTGTTTCCCGGAGGAGACAGAGAAAGGAGAAGATAAAATGCACCTTATTAAAGACGAAAACGGCAATCTGATCCAGCACGGACATGAGCATGTCCATGAACACACTCATGAGCATACCCATGCGGACGGAGTGACACATTCTCACGCCCACACTCATGAGAGCGGCGGAGAACATGCTCATTCTCACGGAGAAGGATGTCAGGAACATACACATGAACACTGCGGTTCCTGCCAGGAAGGCGACTGCAAAAAAGAAACCATTGCTCTTCTGACTTATATGCTCCAGCACAATGAGCATCACGCACAGGAACTTGACCAGATGGCGGAAAATCTGGACAAGATGGGGCTGGCAGCTTCTGCAAAAGCCATCCGCGATGCAGTTGCTGACTTCCAGAAAAGCAACATGCGTCTGGGACTTGCCCTGACACTTGTAAAAGAGGAACTGAAATAACAGACAGAAGATCAGGAGGTGGCACCAATGTGTCTTGCAACTGTATACAAAGAAAGTGACGATTCCGTTATTTTTAAAAATGTAAGCCGTATTGATGTGGACGGAGACAAAGTGATCCTCCGGGACATTATGGGAGATGAGAGAGTTGTGGAAGGCCGCATTCTCATGGTAGATCTGGCAAACAGTATTGTAAAGCTCTGCTGTGAATAACATATGCCCGTGGATCTGACAGACCGGATCTGTTAAAAAATAAAAATACGCGGAGGTAAGAGGAAATGACAGCAGTAAAGTTATCTGACATGATGAAAAAAAGACAGCTTCTGTCCTTTGAGCTGTTTCCTCCCAAAACAGACCGGGGAATGGCAAATCTGTCAGAAACCATTCAGCAGCTGTGCAGATATAAACCGGAATATATTTCTGTTACTTACGGAGCCGGCGGTGGAAATGTTGGAGCTAACCGTCAGGTATGCCGGATGGTCAGAAACGCCGGGACTGTACCGGTCACTCATTTTACAGTGATCAGAAACACAAAGCAGGGAATCAGGGAACAGCTTGAAACTTATCTGAAAGAGGGCGTGGATCATATCCTTGCGCTGCGCGGGGATTTTCCGAGAGGCGAAACCTCAACAGGCGGAGATTTTAACTATGCCACAGATCTTGTAAAGTTTATCCGTGATGAATTCGGGGAACAGTTTGAGATCGCGGTGGCGGGGTCTCCGGAAGGCCATATTTCCTGCCGCAGTCTGGAGGCAGATATCGGAGTCCTTAAGATGAAACAGGACAATGGGGCCGACTATATTATGACTCAGCTGTGCTGGGATATGGAACAGTTTGAAAGATGGCTGGATAAGATACGGAGGGCAGGAGTGACCCTGCCGGTGGATGTGGGCATCATGCCGATCCTGGATCAGGCGGCAATCATTAACATGGCCCTTTCCCGTAATGGCTGTGTGATGGACCGTGAGCTTTCCAGGCTGATCTCCAAATACTGGATTTTCCCCAATCCTTTCGACAAAGCGCCTTTTGACGATTCGCTTGAACAGAAAAAAGCAGACTTTAAAAAGGCGGGAATTGAATACACGATCAGACAGATCGACAAATACCGTTCTCTTGGCGTAGAGGGGATCCACCTGTATGCCATGAACAAATGGAAAGACGTATCCCAGATCATTGAGAGGTCCGGTATACGCACGCTTATTTAAAATTGACACGATCAGGAGGCTGACTGTTTTATGGCACATGTAATTGCCGTCGCCGGAAAAGGCGGCGTAGGAAAGACAACCTTATGCGGAATGCTGATCCAGTATCTCTGCGAGCAGGGAAAGGGACCTGTTCTTGCTGTGGATGCGGATGCCAATTCCAATTTGAATGAAGTTCTCGGTGTTAAGGTAGATACAACACTGGGAGATGTCCGCGAAGAGATCGCTCAGGCTGAGATGGCGGCAAAGAGCCCTATCCCGGCAGGAATGTCCAAAGCAGACTATGCGGAGGTACGTTTTGAGGACGCTCTTATTGAGGACGATGATTTTGATCTGCTTGTTATGGGAAGAACCCAGGGAAAAGGCTGCTACTGCTATGTAAACGGTCTTCTTCAGGCACAGCTTGCAAAATATCAGAATAATTATCCATACTTTGTGGTCGATAATGAGGCGGGGATGGAACACATCAGCCGAGGCGTTCTTCCGAGTATGCAGACTGCCATTCTTGTAAGCGACTGTTCCAGAAGAGGAATTCAGGCAGTGGGAAGGATCGCCAGGCTGATAGAGGAATGTAATATGCATCCTTCTACAGTGGGCCTGATCGTAAACCGCGCTCCGAAAGGGGAACTGAACCCGGGAGTTCTGGAGGAGATTGAAAATCAGGGACTGAATCTTCTGGGAGTGGTTCCTCAGAATGATGCGGTTTATGAATATGACTGCGAGGGTCGTCCCACAGCATCCCTTCCGGAGGATAATCCTGTGAAACAGGCTCTCAGAAAAATTGTGGATAATCTGAATTTATAATATATCTGAATATTCCTGCTGCGGATGCGGCAGGGATAACGTGCCGGAGAACATATTCCGGCCGCTTTTTACACACGGAAATAACCCATGGGCGGGGATGGGTTTCGCCTGCGGAGTTATTATAAAAAACGAGAAAAATATACATGAATCATTCTTGTATCATTAAAAGGAGGTCAACAATGAGTGAATTCAAATTAACGACAGTGGAAGAGTTTGAAGCTGCCACCAACAGGCTTCTGGAGACCGGAGCTAAAGTTGGCGCGGATTCCTGGCAGATGCGTGTGAAAAACCAGACCCCACACTGCAAGTTCGGCGAGAAAGGTATCTGCTGCCGTATCTGTTCCATGGGACCATGCCGTATCACTGCAAAAGCACCGAGAGGTATCTGCGGATGCGACGTACACGGTATCGTAGGAAGAAACTTCCTGAAATTTACAGCAGGCGGAGCAGCTACTCATTCCGATCACGGACGTGAGATCTGTCACACACTGCACTGTACAAAAGCAGACGGAAATTATACCGTAAAGGATCCTGAGAAACTGATCCGCATTGCAAAAGAGTGGGGTGTGGAAACAGAGGGCAGAGATATCTATGATCTGGCTCATGAGATGGCTGAGGTTGGTCTTATGGAATACGGAAAACCGTTTGGTTACCAGAGATTCCTGGACAGAATGCCGGAAGGCCAGAAGGAAAAACTGATCGAGAACGAGATCGCGCCACGGGCAATCGACAGAGAAGTTTCTTCTTCTTTACATATGACTCATATGGGATGTTCTTCTCTTCCGGAGGCTCTTGTAAAACAGTCTCTGCGCTGCGGTCTTGCTGACGGATGGGGCGGTTCCATGATGGGAACAGAATTCTCTGACGTTCTGTTTGGAACTCCGAAGCCGATCGACACTGAGGCAAACCTTGGCGTTATGGTTGAAGAGAATGTAAACATTGTTGTTCACGGACATGATCCGAGTCTTTCTGAGATGATTTGTGAATATGCAGACAGCAAGGAAATGATCGACTATGCAAAATCCGTAGGAGCAAAGGGAATTACAGTATCCGGTGTATGCTGTACTTCAAACGAGGTTGCAATGCGCCGCGGTATTCCGATGGCAGGTAACTTCCTGCAGCAGGAAAACGTTGTTCTCACAGGAGCATGTGAGGCGATCGTTGTAGACGTTCAGTGTATTTTCCCGGCACTGGGACCACTGAGCAAATGTTTCCATACAAAATTCGTAACAACTTCTCCGATCGCTCAGATGCCTGATTCTGAATTTATCAGATTCAATGCAGAAACAGCAGGAGAGAATGCAAAGGCAATTGTTAAGATGGCGATTGATAACTTCAAGAACAGAAAACCGGAGCTTGTACACATTCCGCAGCTGAAACAGAAAGCTACTGTAGGTTACTCTGTAGAAGCAATCGTAAAAGTTCTGGACGGCGTTACCAACTCTCAGGTTGACGAGCTTGGAACAACAAAACCGCTTCTTGAGTGCATCACTTCCGGCGTTATCCGCGGTGCTGTTGCCATGGTTGGATGCAACAACCCGAAGATCCGTCCTGACTATGCGCACATTGAGCTTATGAAAAAATGTATTGCAAATGATATTATCATCATTGCTTCCGGATGTTCAGCACAGGCAGCTGCAAAAGCAGGTCTTATGGACAAGGCTGCAAAAGATCTCTGCGGTGACGGTCTGAAACGAGTATGTGAACTGGCAGATATCCCGCCTGTATTACACATGGGCTCCTGCGTAGATATTTCACGTATGATGAACCTTGCGGCAGCACTGGCTAAGGATGCAGGTCTTCAGATCCATCAGCTTCCGGTAGTAGGCTGTGCTCCTGAGTGGATGTCCGAAAAAGCAGTATCCATCGGTAACTATGTTGTTGGTACCGGTATTGATACCTTCCTTGGCGTTGATCCTTATGTTGAAGGTTCTGACCAGATGGGACAGCTTCTTACAGAGGGAACAAGACAGTGGACAGGCGCTGCTTACACAGTTGAGAAAGACATTGACAAATTAGTTGATCTGATGATCGAAAGAATCGAAGAAAAGAGAACTGCTCTGGGCATCTAAGGATCCCGGCAGTGAATATTTGACAAAGGTGGATGACATAAAATGAAAATTGCAGTTACAGGAAAAGGCGGTGTGGGAAAAACCACATTTGCGGCAACACTGGCCCGTTTATATGCGGCAGAGGGAAGACCTGTGCTTGCGGCGGATGTAGATCCGGATGCAAATCTTGGTCTTGCGCTGGGATTCGATGAAGAAACACTTGATTCCATTGTACCCATCTCCAAAATGCGTAAGCTGGTAGAGGAGAGAACCGGGGCTTCCGCAAACAATCAGTTTTACCATCTGAATCCCAGGGTGGACGATATTCCGGAAAAATACGGAAAGGTCTGCAACGGGGTCAGGCTGCTTGTTCTTGGAACTGTGGAAACAGGGGGCGGCGGATGCGTATGTCCGGAGCATGTAATGCTGAAGCGTATTATCAATAACCTTGTCCTTCGCAGGGAGGATGTGGTGATCCTTGATATGGAAGCAGGGCTGGAGCATCTGGGAAGAGGGACGACCGAAGGCGTAGATGCCTTTGTGGTTGTGATCGAGCCGGGTGCAAGAAGTGTTCAGACATACAAAAACGTGAAGCGTCTTGCAAAGGACCTTGGTGTGGCGCAGGTGAAGGTTGTGGCAAACAAGGTGAGAAATCAGGACGACGAAGCCTTTATCATGGAAAAGATTCCACAGGAAGATCTTTTAGGTATGATCCACTATAATACAGATGTGATCGATGCGGATCGACAGGGAAAATCCCCCTTTGATTTCAGCGAAGAGGTCACAGGTGAGATCAGAAAAATCAAAGACAGGATTGATCATCAGTGATCATAAAATAGGAGGTATAACAGTGACTTTATTTGAAAGTGTTTTCGCGGGAAATGATGCGGTTTATGGCCTCACTGAGAATGCCATTGACCAGGCTATTGAAACACATGGTGCGGACAAAGCTGTCAGCTTTCCGAATACAGCTTATTCCCTTCCATGCTACTATGCAGTAACAGGAACCAAGGTTGGTACTCTTGCAGAGTTAAAGGAAGCTCTTGCAGTTGTAAAAACTCTTATGACAAGAGAAAAAAGAACACATGACGCATTTATGTCAGGTGTTGCAACAGCTCTCTGCGCAGAGTTCATCGAGGTTCTGAAATACATCGACGGAGCAACTCCTTATGAAGAGCCATGCTACGGACATCTTGCAGATGCAGTGATCCGTGAGCTTGGTGTACCGCTTGTAACAGGCGATATCCCGGGTGTTGCAGTAATCCTTGGCAAGGCAGCTTCCGCAGAAGAGGCAGCAGCTCTTGTAAAATCCTATCAGGCGCAGGGTATCCTTGTAACACTGGTAGGCGATATCATTGATCAGCTTGCTGAGATCAACTACAAAACAGGCGCAAATGTACGTGTGATTCCGCTTGGAAAAGATGTTACAGCAGTTATCCACGTTGTATCTGTTGCACTTCGTGCAGCTCTGATCTTCGGTAACGTAAAACCGGGCGATGCAGCAACTCTGATGGAATACACAATGAAACGTGTTCCTGCATTTGTAAATGCATTTGCTCCTCTGAACGACGTGATCGTAGCATGCGGCGCAGGCGCTATCGCACTTGGATTCCCAGTAATCACAAACCAGGCTGACGTTCCGAGAGTTCCGAAGAGCCTGATCTGCCAGACAGACGTTTCCAAGTGGAACGCAACTTCTCTGGAAGCCCGTGACATTAAGATCAAGATCACAAACATTGATATCCCGGTTGCATTTGCATCTGCATTCGAGGGCGAGATCATCCGTCGTAAAGATATGCAGGTTGAGTTTGACGGCTCCCGCGTGGACTGTGCAGAGCTTGTTCAGACCTGTGACGCAAGCGAGGTAGAGGATCACAAGATCACAGTGATCGGACCGGAAGCTGACGAGATGGAGCTTGGAAGCAAAAACAGCATCGCTTATGTGGTTAAGGTTGCAGGCAAAAACATGCAGGCAGACTTTGAGCCGGTTATCGAGCGTAAATTCCATAACTACATCAACTGCATTGAGGGTGTATACCACACAGGCCAGAGAGATATGCAGCGTATCCGTATCAGCCATGCAGCATTTGATGCAGGCTTCCGTATCAAACATATCGGTGAAGTTCTTTACTCTCAGGTTAAGAACGAGTTTGACGCTGTAGTTGACAAGTGTGAAGTTGTGATCTACACAGATCCTGCTGAGTGTACCAGAATCCGTCATGAGGTTGCAATCCCGATCTTCGAAAAACGTGATGACCGTCTTGCAAACCTGACTGATGAGTCTGTTGATGTATATTACAGCTGTATCCTCTGCCAGGCATTCTCCCCGTCTCACGTTTGTGTTGTTACACCGGAGAGACTTGGACTTTGCGGAGCCGTTTCATGGCTGGATGCAAAAGCTACCAACGAGCTTGATCCGAACGGACCTTGCCAGGTAATCACAAAAGAGCGTCCGATCAACGAAGAGCTTGGATCTTATGAGGACGTTGATGAGGCAGTTCAGAAATTCTCCCAGGGTGCTCTTGAGCACGTTACCCTGTACTCCATCATGCAGGATCCTATGACCTCCTGCGGATGCTTCGAGTGTATCTGCGGTATCGAGCCATTCTCCAACGGTGTAGTTATCGCTAACCGTGAGTATGCTGGTATGACACCTCTTGGAATGACCTTCTCTGAGATGGCTTCCATGACTGGTGGTGGTGTTCAGACTCCTGGATTTATGGGACATGGTAAACACTTTATCGCTTCCAAGAAGTTCATGAAGGCTGAGGGTGGTATCGAGCGTATTGTTTGGATGCCAAAAGAATTAAAAGAGTTTATTGCTGACAGACTTAACGCTACTGCAAAAGAACTTTATGGAATTGATAACTTTACAGATATGATCGGTGATGAGACTGTTGCTACAGATCCTGAAACTCTGGTAGGATTCCTTACAGAGAAAGGACATCCGGCACTTGGACTTGATCCGATGATGTAATTTTGGGTAAATAAAGTTACTGTCGCATTGCGGCAGTAACTTTACTTGCCCTGTGATATCCGGTAGATTTATTGCAGGGCATGGATAAGAGTGCATTGAAATTCTGTGGAGAGGGAAAATTAAAATATTCTGCCATGGATCCGGAAATTTCAATGTATTTTTTACAGAATATGACAATACTGCATTGTAATGGAAGAAGAAAATGTAGTATAATATATTCTGATATTTACAATATTTAAGGAGGCTTTAAGAAATGCCATTTAATCAGAAACCACAGAAGTTCAACGCAAAGATCAACACTGTTACGGTTGGAACTGGCGATAAAGCGGTTACTATCGGAGGAAATTCTACATTTCCTTTCTATACCTTCGATGCTCCAACTGAGAACCGTCCGAAAATCGGTGTAGAAATCACTGACCTTGGACTGGATGACTTTGCACCAGGAATCAAAGCTTACTATGAAGGATGCACCACTATGGCTGATATTGCTAAGAAAGCAGCAGCTATGGAAGGTGGAGATTTTGTTGTACTCAATCTGGATGGCGGAGATCCAAACGGAGTTAACAAGTCTACAGAAGAGCTTATCGCAGTAGTAAAAGAGGTTGCAGAAGCAATCGACTGTCCGTTAGTAGTTGAAGGCTGCAAGAACGTGGAGAAGGATGCGGAACTTCTTCCGAAGGTTGCAGAAGCTCTTCAGGGAAGAAATGCCCTGATCCTTTCCGAAAAAGAAGAAAACTACAAAGCAATCGGTGCAGCAGCAGGTCTGGCATACAATCAGATCGTTGGTGCTGAGTCTGCCGTTGATATCAACCTTGCAAAACAGCTGAACGTTGTTACTACACAGCTTGGTGTTGATGCAAAAAAAATCGTTATGAATATTGGTAGTGCAGCAGCAGGTTACGGATACGAGTATGTAGTATCTACTATGGACCGTATCAAAGGCGCTGCTCTTGGTCAGAATGACAATATGCTGCAGATGCCTATTATCACACCTGTTTCCGCTGAGACATGGGGAGTAAAAGAAGCAACTGCTTCTGAAACTGACATGCCGGAGTGGGGACCGCAGGATGATCGTGGAATTGATATGGAAGTTATGACAGCAGCTGCAGACCTTGCAGCAGGTTCTGATGCCGTTATCTTAAGACATCCGGAATCCGTAAAGACAATTTCCAAGATGATCAAAGCACTTGCGTAACGAATAGGAGGATAAAAGAGCTATGGCACTGAATGGTATTCAGATCTTTAAATTAACACCAAAGAAAAACTGTAAGGAATGTGGATGCCCGACATGTATGGCTTTCGCTATGAAAGTTGCACAGGGCGCTATGCAGATTGAGCAGTGTCCGCATATGTCTGACGAGGCACTGGCATCTCTTTCTGAGGCAACTGCTCCGCCGATGAAAACAATCAAGATTGGTACAGGCGACGGTGAGTTTACTCTTGGAGGAGAGACTGTACTTTTCAGACATGAAAAAACATTTGTAAGCAAAACAAGATATGCAGTTGCACTCTGCACAGATATGACTGACGCAGAAGTAGAAGCCAAGCTTGCTGAGATCCCGGTTGTAGATTATGACCGTATCGGAGAGAGAATGCATGTTGAGCTTGTATATGTAAACTGCGGAGAAGGCGCAGATGTAGCAGCTTACACAGCACTGGTAGAAAAAGCAAAAGGTCTTGGAAGAACTCTGGTTCTGGGATGTACAGATCCTGAGATCGCTAAGGCTGCTCTTGAAGTATGCAAGGACGGCAAACCGGTTCTGAACGGTGCAAACGCTTCCAACTACGAGGCTATGAATGCAGTTGCAACAGAAGCAGGCGTTGTTCTGGGTGTATCCGGAAATGATATCAACGAGCTCTATGATACAGTAGCTGCTCTTGAAAAACTTGGAAACAAGAACCTTGTTCTTGACACTACAGGTGCAGATGTAAAAGAGACATTTAAGAATACTGTACTGGTTCGTCGTGCAGCTCTTAAAGATCAGGACAGAACTTTTGGTTATCCGTCTCTTGTAAATCTTGTTAAGATTGCTAAAGGCGACAAACATTTACAGGCAGCACTTGCTTCCCTGTTTACTATGAAATATGGTTCCATCGTTGTTATGGAGCAGATGACTTATGCAGAGGCACTTCCGCTTTATGGCCTGCGTCAGAACGTATTTACTGACCCGCAGAAGCCAATGAAAGTAGAGCCGGGTATTTACCCGCTGAACGGAGCAGATGAGAACTCTCTGGTAGTTACCACTGTAGACTTTGCTCTTACATATTTCGTTGTATCCGGCGAGCTGGAGCGTTCCGGTGTTCCGCTTAATCTTGTGATCAACGATGCAGGCGGACTTTCCGTACTTACTTCCTGGGCTGCCGGCAAGTTTTCCAGCACCAGCATCTCTACCTTTATCAAAGAAGAGGTTGAGCCGAAGGTTAAATGCCGTAAGCTTGTGATCCCGGGTAAGGTTGCAGTTCTGAAGGGCGATCTGGAAGCAAAACTTCCGGGATGGGAGATCATCGTAGGTCCAAGAGAAGCAGTACAGCTTGTGAAGTTCTTAAAAGATATGCAGGCATAAGCCACATAAATATACTTCGGACAGGAAAGGATCTTTCCTTTCCAGGTCCGTATTAAACCACGTAAAGGAGAACACAGGTATGTCAAAATTTATCACAATTGGTGAAAGACTTTCAACAACAGCACCGGCAGTAAACAAAGCGTTTACAGAAAGAGATCCGGAGCCGATCCTTAAAAGAGCAAAACAGCAGCTTGATGCAGGCGCTACTTATCTGGATGTAAATATCGGACCTGCTGAGAACGATGGTCCTGAACTTATGAAATGGGCAGTTCAGCTTCTTCAGGGCAACTTTGACAATGTTCCGCTGGCACTGGATACTTCCAACGTAGCAGCTATTGAAGCTGGTATTTCCGTATACAACCGTTCCAAAGGAAAACCGATCGTAAACTCTGCTGACGCAGCAGGAAGAATCGAATACGTTGATCTTGCAGCAGCTAACGATGCGATCGTTATTGCTCTCTGCAACGGTGAAGGTATTGCAAAAGACAATGATGAGCGTATGATGTTCATGCAGACACTGATGGAGCGCGGTATGGAGCACGGCATGGATGTTGAGAACGATATGTGGTTTGACCCGCTGTTCCTGGTTATCAAAGGAATGCAGGACAAACAGATGGAAGTTCTTGAGTTCATTAAAATGATCTCTGACATGGGCATGAAGAGTACTGGCGGTCTTTCCAACAACTCCAATGGTATGCCGAAGCACATCCGTCCGATCATGGATTCTGCTATGGTAGCTATGGCTATGATGCAGGGACTTACCTCCGCAATCGTAAACCCGAACGATCTTCGTCTGATGGAGACTATTAAGTCTTGTGATATCATCAAGAATAATAATCTGTACGCAGATTCTTATCTGGAGATCTAATTACAGACGGACCATGATGAGGGCTGGAGACTTCGGTCTTCGGCCCTTTCTTTATATCAGAAGAAAGGTGGTTGCTTTTTGTTTAAGGTAACATTTGCATTTGAAGATGGCAGTGTGGTAGAGACGTATGCCAATGAGGGAGATAATCTGCTGGAAATCGCACGTGAGGCAAATGTGGCGATCGATGCCCCCTGTTCCGGTAACGGAGCTTGTGGGAAATGCCGCGTGCAGCTCAAATGCGGAGAGCTGAACACCAAAAAAACACTTCACATTAGTGACGAAGAATTTCAGAATGGCTGGCGTCTTGCCTGTATGAGCAAAATTACTGCGGACGTGGAAGTGCTTGTACCGGATATCGCCTCTGCCTATAAAAGCAGAATGAAGGTTGCGGACCTGAGTTCGAAAGAAGAGCTTGCTATTTTTGAAAATGCCAAGCGGGAAGTGGAGCTGGCAGGAATTGAATTAAAGAACAGTCTGGACATCGTGGAAGTAAAGATGGAACCTCCAACTCTGGACGACACCATGCCGGATGTGGAAAGGCTTACCCGGGCTCTCCGTAAATTTATGAACCTGAAGCGTGTAAGGATTCCTTACGCAGTTCTCAGAAAACTGCCGGATGTTTTGAGAGAAAGCAATTTTACAGTAAAATGTGTCCTTCGTACAACTCCGGACGACATGTTTGTTTATGATGTTTTTGACAGCAGAGAAGAGGTTGTCATCGGCGGACTTGCAGTGGATATTGGTACAACAACCGTATCTGCAGTTCTGATCAATATGGAAACAGGAGAAATCCTTGCAAAAAGTTCTGCAGGAAACGGACAGATCCGCTTTGGTGCTGATGTGATCAACCGTATTATTGAGGCAGAGAAGCCGGGAGGAAGAGAAAGACTTCAGGATGCAGTGATCAAAGAAACGATTAATCCAATGATCCATGAGATGTGCCGGAGCGCTCATTTTCCGGAAAAACAGATCTACCGTATGTGCGTGGCATCCAATACCACAATGAATCATCTCTTTGCAGGGATCAATGCCGATCCTCTTCGTATGGAGCCATATATTCCGGCATTTTTTAAAACAAATTCTATGTTTGCTTCAGATATTGGCATTGATATCAATCAGGATGCCCATATCATCATAGCTCCTAACATCGGAAGCTATGTAGGCGGAGATATTACAGCAGGTACCCTTGTCAGCATGATCTGGAACAGACCGGAGTTTTCTCTGTTTATTGACCTTGGAACCAATGGAGAACTTGTTTTCGGCAATTCTGACTTTATGATGAGCTGTGCATGTTCAGCCGGACCGGCTTTTGAGGGCGGAGATATCAGCTGCGGTATGCGCGCAACAGATGGGGCCATAGAGGCCTGTACCATTGATAAGGAGACTATGGAGCCTTCTTATAAGATAGTCGGTGAGCCGGGAACAAAACCGGTGGGACTTTGCGGTTCCGGTATCATTGATGTGATCAGCGAGCTGTTTTCAGCCGGGATCATTAATCCGAAAGGTAAATTTATCCGTGAGGGAAGAAGAATCCGTCATGATAAATACGGTATGGGAGGTTATGTGATCGCCTTCGAGGAGGAAGCAGGTTCTTCCAAGGATGTGGAGATCACAGAGGTGGATATTGATAACTTTATCCGTGCCAAGGGAGCAATTTTCTCAGCAATACGTACCATGCTTTCATCACTGGATTTTGATGTTTCCATGATTGATGACGTGTATGTGGCCGGCGGAATCGGAAGCGGTATCAATATGCGTAATGCAGTAAGAATCGGAATGTTTCCGGATATTCCTCTTGAAAAATTCCATTATATCGGAAATTCTTCGCTGTCAGGCGCATACCTGATGCTTTTGTCCACTCCTGCGGAGAAAAAGACATATGAGTTGGCTGCAAATATGACATATATGGAGCTTTCCACAGTGCCCACCTATATGGATGAGTTTGTGGGAGCCTGCTTTATTCCTCATACGGACAGTTCTCTGTTTCCGTCTGCAGAATAAAACAATAAAAGAATGTCCGGTACAGAAACAGAGAAAATCCTGTATCCTGCCGGATGTATAAGAACAGGAAAAGAATCAGATTTTACAGAGGTGTGCTATGAGTTCTGACTTAAATGAAGTAAAATCCGTCAGTCTGTCAGAGGAAGGGTCCGTAGGCGACAGACTGGGATATGAAAAAGACAGCAAGGAGAGAATGCCCTGGGAGCATTATCTGGAGGAGTTCCGGAAAGCAGATCCAAAGGAGATTTCCAGTCGTCTTTCCATTCCTTATGATGAAGCGGAAAAAAGCTTTGAGCTTCCGTTTCTGGGAAGTGTCTATTACATTTCCTGGCCTGATTTTCATGTGACTCACAAAGAGGATAAAAAAGGCTTTTATCCTCTTGAGGAAATGGTATATGCCAGGATCCTGACTATTCGTTTTCTTCTGGGAGGAATGAAATCCCATGGAACCGGAAAAATGAAAACCTACAGGGAAATGCCCTGGGGAGAAGTGTATTTGCGGCAGTTTGACGGACGCTGCATCAAACGTCTTGCCTTTTCCTATGGAAATCGTCTGAAGGCTTTTAAAGCTGTTATGGAGCATATTCAGGCAGTTCCTGTAAACCACGGGGATCTTGCCTATGAAATTGAAATTTACCCGGATTATCAGGTACAGATGATTCTCTGGGAGGGGGATGATGAGTTTCCGCCTTCGTCTCAGATTCTGTTTTCAGATAACTTTCCGGTATCCTTTCAGGCAGAGGATATGGCTGTGATGGGAGATGTGATCATCGGGGCTCTGAAAGCATTTGGAAAAGTAACAGGTTAAGATAAAAAATACAGTTGTGACAAAAGGGATCAGCTGTGTATCATCATCAGGAGGGTAAAACTATGGGATTTTCAACAAGTACATGTACAGAGTTTGTTGAAGTACTGGCTTCCAAAGCACCGGTACCGGGCGGCGGCGGCGCTTCCGCACTTGTTGCGGCAGTGGGAACTGCACTTGGAAATATGGTAGGAAGCCTGACAGTAGGAAAAAAGAAATATGCGGATGTAGAAGATGAAATGTGGGAGCTGAAAGCAAAATGTGATCAGCTTCAGAAAGATTTCCTCCGTCTCATCGAAAGAGATGCGGAAGTATTTGAGCCTCTTTCCAAAGCATATGGAATGCCGAGAGAAACGGAAGAAGAAAAGGCTGAAAAGGCAAGAGTCATGGAGATCGTTCTCAAGGATGCCTGCTCCGTACCGATGGAAATCATGGAAAAATGCTGCGAGGCTATTGAGCTGATCGTGGAATTTGGCGCAAAGGGCTCCAAGCTTGCCATCAGTGATGCAGGCGTAGGCGCTGCTTTCTGCAAGGCAGCTTTAAAAGGCGCCAGCCTGAATGTGTACATAAACACAAAATCCATGGCAGACAGAGAGTATGCAGAAGAGTTGAACAGAAAAGCTGATGCAATGCTTGAGAAATATACAAAGATTGCTGACGAAACCTTTGACAGTGTTCTTGGAAGACTGAAATAACAGCAGTATTTTTATAAAAACAGCAGTTTTATTTTAGGAGGAATAATAAAATGGCAAAACAGTTATTGGGAAAAGAAGTAACAGCAGCGCTGAACGAGAAAATTAAAGCAAATGTAGCAGAGCTTCAGGCAAAGGGTGTAAATCCTACACTGTGCATTATCCGTGTTGGCGAGAATCCAAGCGATATTTCCTATGAGAAAGGCGCTACCAAACGCTGCGAGACACTTGGCGTAGCATGTGAAAAAATCCTTCTTCCGGGAGACGTTTCCCAGGATGAGCTTCTTGCAACAATTGATAAAGTAAACAAAGACGACCATATCCATGGCGTTCTTCTGTTCCGTCCCCTTCCGAAGCATCTGGATCAGGCAGTGATCGAAAATGCTCTTGCTGCAGAAAAAGACGTTGACTGTATGACAGATCTTTCCATGTCCGGCGTATTCATAGGCAAAAAGATCGGTTTCCCGCCATGTACACCACAGGCATGCATGGAAATTCTTGATCATTACGGAATTGACTGCACAGGCAAAAAAGCAGTTGTGATCGGAAGAAGCCTTGTAGTAGGAAAACCGGCAGCTATGATGCTGGTTAAGAAAAACGCAACTGTTACTATCTGCCACACAAGAACCGTTGATATGCCGTCTGTTGCAAGAGAGGCTGATATTGTGATCGTAGCAGCAGGACGCGCAGGCGTTGTAGGCGCTGATTATGTAAGAGAAGGACAGACTATCATTGACGTAGGTATCAATGTAAATGCAGAAGGCAAGCTCTGCGGAGATGTTGACTATGCAGCAGTTGAGCCGATCGTAGACGCCATCACACCGGTACCGGGCGGAGTTGGAAGTGTTACAACATCTGTTCTGGTTGGTCATGTGGTAGAAGCGGCAATGAGAAAGGTAAATGGATGATTTTTTCTCGGAAGAATAAGCTCTTCTGGGGGAATCTGACCCTGACGGGCGCTCTGATTTTCGGGGCGCCTGTTTTTGCATTGGCAGACAAAGCGCCTGATCCGTCAGAAATACAGGGCCCTGTAAGGAAACCTCAGGAAGAAAATAAAGCTGTACAGAAAAACGGAGACTCAGATAACCTGTCAGGAAAGACTGACGGAAACAACAAAGACAGGGAAACAGACTATTCAGAAGAAGGACAGATCAGCAAGCCTTCCTATTCTTATGAAAGTGGTCCCGGGACAGAGGGCTTTGTGGATGATTCTACAGATAATACCTATGGCTATTATACGATTATGGGAACAACCACTGTTACTCTGGAAGAAATGACCTCCCTTTATGAGGAAAACGGGGCAGAGTATCCTTCTTCTTTAAAAGAGGGCGGTGCAGAAACCATTGAGGATTTCTGCAGCATTATTCTGGAAGAAGCGGAACTGGAAGGTGTTCGTGGAGAGGTGGTTTATGTGCAGGCCATGCTGGAAACCGGGTGGCTTCAGTTTGGCGGAGACGCAGTGGAAAGTCAGTACAACTTTTCCGGTCTTGGAACAACAGGCGGAGGCGTACAGGGAAATTCCTATCCGGATGTGCGAACCGGGATCCGGGCTCAGGTCCAGCATCTGAAGGCTTATGCCAGCACAGAGGAATTAAATGAAAACTGCGTGGATTCCAGATTTGATATGGTTACAAGAGGTTCCGCTCCCTATGTGGAGTGGCTGGGAATCCAGGAGAACCCTAACGGAGGCGGCTGGGCTGCCGGAGCCGGATACGGGGAGAAGCTGACAAAGCTGCTTGAAGATATGAAGGAAGAATAATCCGGAAATAAATATATTTTACAGCAAATAACCTTGTCTCATTCGACGTTTTTGCTTGATTTTTGCATTGATAAATTAAAAATATTTCATACAAATAGGTACAATAGTTACAGGTGTTAAAAGACCTTCCGCCTTCTACTATCTGAAGCTACTGTACCTTTCTTATATCCATTCCGCCCGTCAGACACGGCCGGGGGAGTGCAGAAGGGGTTCTGTCAGAGAACCCCTTCTGCGTAATTTACTTTAATCCAGTTTGATCTCTTCCAGCTCTTTTTCCGGCAGTTTTTTGGAAGAATCCTTAAGATACTGCTTCAATGCTTTGGAGGATGTTGCAAAGGGAACGTTGGTTCCCGCGCCGCCCATGCAGCCGCCCGGACAGGCCATACCCTCAATCATACATCCTTTCAGCTTGCCTGCCTTTGCAAGAGTCAGCATTTTTTTGCAGTCAGCAAGAGTTTCCGCATGTTCGATATGAACCGGAACTTCCGGATAATATTCTTTCAGACAGGCTTCGATGGCGCCGGCCACACCGCCTGCAACTGCATAGCCGCGTCCGGCAGCAGTGGCATTGTGGAGAGATTCATCGCCCTCAAAAGAAGCCGGATCGATCTCTCTGGCATCAAACATGGCAGAAAGCTCTTCAAAGGTCACGACAAAATCCACATCGCTTCGTACAGAGGTACGCATAGCCTCCAGTTTTTTTGAGGCACAGGGACCTACGAAAACAACCTTGGCATCCGGATGCTCCTGTTTTACCTTACGGGCAGTGGCAACCATAGGAGTAAGCTCCTGAGAAATATTGTCGATCATGTCCGGGAAAAATTTCTTTGCCATCATGGACCAGGAAGGACAGCAGGAGGTCAGAAGAAACGGAAGGTTTCCGGTAGCAACTTCCTTTGCATAGTGGTGCGCCTCGGAAATAGCTCCGATATCTGCTCCCAGAGCAACCTCGTACACATCGGAAAAACCAAGGATCTCAAGGGCAGTTTTAAATTTACGTGGTGTTACGTCTTCTCCGAACTGACTGATATAAGCAGGAGCCACAATGGCAATGATCTTATTTCCTTCACGCAGAGAGTGGGCAAGCTGGAAAATCTGAGATTTGTCAGAAATGGCTCCAAAAGGACAGCTTACCATACACATACCGCAGGAAACACATTTGTCATCCAGGATTTCTGCACGTCCCTGTTCGTCGCTTCCGATGGCCTTTACGCCGCAGGCCTGTTCGCATGGACGGATATTGTGAGAGATGGCATCATAAGGACATACGGCTTTACATTTTCCGCATTTGATACATTTATCCTGATCAATACAGGATTTGCCATTGATCATGGAAATGGCGCCCTTGGGACAGGCCTGCATACATGGGTGAGCCACACAGCCTCTGCACATGTCACTGACAATATATTTGTTGGGAGGGCAGGCCGCACAGGCAGAAGGAATTACCTGCATAAGGGGCGGTTCATAATATTTTTCATCAATATTGCTGGCTTCCAGTCCTGAAGTCAGATGAACCGCTCTGTTTTCCGGACGGAGAGAAAGTCCCATTGCAAGACGTACACGCTCACTTGCCACAGCACGCTCACGGTAAATGCTCTCTCTGTACTGTACCCGTTCTTCCACAATGTTATAGGGAATTGCCTCAATGTCATGAATGAGAGTTTCATCTTTGGATTCAAATCCGACTTTTGCCACTTCTGTAAAAATTTTATGACGTATCTGTTTTACAGGAGTATCCAGGTTTCTCATAATCACTATCTCCTTTGTGTATATTTGTCTACCAGTTCTTCTAATCATATATGAAAAAAATTTTAAAATCAATATTTATCCTGTACTTTTAAAAGCACAAGTGAGACATATGGGGAAAAATGTCATCGTTTGGGGTAAAGTGGCCTGTATTTGGACCAGATTGCTGAAAAATGGATATAAATTGTATGGTTTACGGTAAGAATATCTGTATAATTGGAGAAAAAATAACAACAATGTTTAAACTATAACAAACTTTTTGGTTAATTCACAAAATTTCAGAAAAATCAGAAGATAGTACTTGTGGAAACTGCCTGTGTCATGTATAATTACAACATGAGTAACTGGCGAAAATGACCAATGCAATGGATGAAAGGTAAGGATACAAGCGTTAAGGAGGGAAATGCATGTTAGATCAGTCTTATTACACAAAGACGGACGAGATTATTGAGCACTATGGACGTAAAGCGGCGTCCCTGATTCCTATTATGCAGGATATTCAGGCAGAATATCGCTATCTTCCCGGAGAGCTTCTCACTTATGTGGCGGAACAGATCGGTGTGACTGAGGCCAAGGCCTACAGTGTGGCTACATTTTATGAGAACTTTTCTTTTGAACCAAAGGGAAAATATATTATCAAGGTTTGTGACGGAACAGCCTGTCATGTGCGGAAATCCATGCCTGTGAAAGAAGCCATGATGAAGGAACTTGGCTTAAGTCATAAAAAGCATACCACAGATGATATGCTTTTTACCGTAGAAACAGTTTCATGTCTGGGAGCGTGCGGACTGGCTCCAACATTGACTGTTAATGATGAAGTGCACCCGAAAATGACACCGGAAAAAGCGGTGGAGCTGTTGGAAGAACTGAGAGGTGAAAAGGCATGAGTATAATTTCAAAGGAAGATCTGCTCAATAAGCAGAAAGAAGTTCAGAATACGATCAGTACCTATACCTGCCGTATTCTTGTCTGTTCCGGTACCGGTTGCATGGCTTCCGGAGCACAGAAAATATATGATGAAATGTCAAAGCTCTGCTCTGATCTGGATGGAGTGCAGGTGGAGATGCAGAAAGATATTCCCCATCTTGGCGTGGTAAAAACAGGATGCCAGGGTCTTTGTGAGCTGGGCCCTCTTGTAAGGATCGAGCCGTATGATTATCAGTATGTGCATGTACAGTTGGAGGACTGCAAAGAGATCGTGGACCGTACAGTTCTTCAGGGACAGCCGGTAGAGAGGCTTTTTTACAGAGATCATGACAATATCTGCCCCCATCCGGACGATATTCCGTTTTTAAATCAGCAGACCCGTATCGTTCTGGAAAACTGCGGCAGGATCGATGCAGAGTCCATAGACGAATATATTGCAGCAGGCGGCTTCCAGGCCATGACCAAAGCGTTTTTTGACATGACGCCACAGGAAGTAATTGACGAGGTAACAAAATCCGGGCTGAGAGGACGCGGAGGAGCCGGCTTCCCGGCTGGAAAGAAGTGGGGACAGGTTGCCCGCCAGAAAGAAACTACCCGCTATGTGGTATGTAACGGTGACGAGGGAGACCCGGGCGCATTTATGGACGGCTCCGTTATGGAAGGCGATCCCTATAAGATGATCGAAGGTATGGTGATCGCCGCTTATGCAGTAGGCGCTGAAAACGGATATATCTATGTGCGTGCAGAATATCCTCTTTCTGTAAAAAGACTGCGTATGGCTATTGAACAGGCAGAGGCTTACGGACTTCTGGGAGACAATATCCTGGGTTCCGGCGTAAACTTCCACTTACATATTAACCGGGGCGCAGGCGCATTCGTATGCGGCGAGGGATCTGCTCTGACTGCTTCTATTGAGGGCAACAGAGGCATGCCACGTGTAAAACCTCCCCGTACAGTAGAAAAAGGTCTGTGGGAAAAACCAACGGTCCTGAATAATGTAGAAACTTATGCAAATGTTCCCAAGATCATTCTTCAGGGAGCTGACTGGTTCCGTACCATCGGAACAGAGGGAAGCCCGGGAACAAAGACGTTTTCTCTTACAGGTTCCATTGAAAATACCGGACTGATCGAGGTTCCTATGGGTACAACTCTGCGTCATATTATCTATGACATCGGCGGAGGCTTAAAGAGCGGCGCTGCATTTAAAGGTGTTCAGATCGGCGGCCCTTCCGGCGGCTGTCTGGTAGATGAACAGCTTGATCAGCCCCTTGATTTTGATTCCGTAAAAAAACTGGATGCCATTATGGGTTCCGGCGGTATGGTAGTTATGGATGAAAATACCTGTATGGTAGAAGTTGCCCGTTTCTTTATGAGCTTTACCCAGAGGGAAAGCTGCGGAAAATGTGTTCCCTGCCGGGAAGGCACCAAACGTATGCTGGAGATTCTGGAGCGGATTGTTGACGGAAAAGGAAAAATGTCAGATCTGGATGAACTGGAAGAGCTTGCAACCATGGTCCAGAGCATGGCTCTCTGCGGACTTGGAAAGAGCGCGCCTCTTCCGGTTATCAGCACTCTGAAACGCTTCCGGGATGAATATGAGGAACATATCCGGGATAAAAAATGTCGTGCAAAGGTTTGTACAGCCCTTCGCCAGTTCCACATTAATGAAGAGTTCTGTATCGGATGCGGCAAGTGCGCCAAGAACTGTCCGGCCGGAGCGATCACCGGAAAGATCAAGCATCCGTATCATATTGATAATGACCGCTGCATCAAGTGCGGTGCATGTAAGGATAACTGTAACTTTGATGCAATTTATGTGGAAGCGTAGAAGGGAGGAACGATTATGGGTACAATGACCATTGACGGTAGAAAAGTTGAATTTACCGATGAAAAAAATGTCCTGACTGTAATCCGTAAAGCAGGCATTAATATACCGACACTGTGCTATCATTCCGAGGTTTCCACCTTCGGCGCATGCCGTCTGTGTACAGTGGAGGATGACAGAGGCAGAACTTTTGCTTCCTGTTCAGAAGAACCAAGAGATGGAATGGTGATTTACACCAATTCCGGAAGGATTAAAAAATATCGTAAGCTGATCGTGGAGCTGCTTCTTGCAGCCCATTGCAGAGACTGCACCACCTGCATTAAAAGCGGTGAGTGTATCCTTCAGGAGCTGGCGCATCGTCTGGGCGTAAGAGATATCCGTTTTGAAAATACAAGAGAGGTGCGTGAGCTTGATACCAGTTCACCGTCTCTGGTGCGTGATCCAAACAAATGTATTCTGTGCGGCGACTGTGTGCGCGCCTGTGAAGAGCTTCAGGGAATCGGAGCCCTTGGCTTTGCCTTCCGTGGCACAGAGGCTATGGTAATGCCTGCTTTTAATAAAAAAATTGCAGAGACCAACTGCGTAAACTGCGGACAGTGCCGTGTATTCTGTCCAACAGGAGCCATCTCAATCAAAACTCATATGGATGAGGTGTGGGATGCTCTTTCTGATCCCAATGTCCGTGTGGTTGCACAGGTTGCTCCGGCAGTCCGTGTGGCAGTAGGGGATCATTACGGACAGCCCAAGGGACGCAGTGTAATGGGCAAAATTGTCAATGCGCTTCACAGAATGGGCTTTGATGAGGTTTATGACACAACCTTCAGCGCGGACCTTACTATTATGGAAGAAAGCGCAGAGTTTTTAAGAAGAGTGGAAAAGGGTGAGAACCTTCCGCTTCTTACCTCCTGCTGTCCGGCCTGGGTAAAATTTGTCACAGATCAGTATAAAGAATTTATTCCGAATATTTCAACCTGCAGATCTCCGCAGCAGATGATGTCTGCAGTGATTAAGGAGTATTTCCGCGATCCGGAAAACGCTCAGGGCAAAAAGACAGTAATGGTTTCCATTATGCCATGTACAGCCAAGAAGGCAGAGGCAATCCGTCCTAACAGCTTTACAAAGGGAGAACAGGACACAGATATTGTGATCACAACAACAGAACTGATCCGGATGATCAACAACTTCGGACTTGATTTTGCGGCACTGGAGCCGGAAGCCTGCGATATGCCCTTTGGTTTTGGTTCCGGCGGCGGAGTGATCTTTGGCGTTACCGGCGGCGTAACAGAGGCTGTGTTAAGACGTCTCTCTCCGGAACATACCAAGGAGGCCATGAGAGAGATTTCCGAGTGCGGCGTTCGAGGCGATGAGGGAATCAAGGAATTCAGCGTTCCTTATAAAGGAATGGAAATCAAGGTCTGCGTAACAAGCGGACTGGCAAATGCCAGAACGGTTATGGAACGAGTAAAGAACGGCGAGGCAGAATATCATCTGATCGAGGTTATGGCCTGCAGACGCGGCTGTATTATGGGCGGAGGCCAGCCTACAAGAGCCGGCGACAGAACAAAGGCAGCCAGAGCCAAAGGCCTTTACAATGCAGACAACACAATGATCATTAAAAAATCAGATGAAAATCCTCTTGTGGTGGAGCTGTATGATACTCTCCTTAAAGGTAAAGAACATGAGCTTCTTCATAATGAATTTTATTAAATGAAATAATGAAAAAGGGCGGGTATGACTGTGAAAAGGGCAGTTGATACCTGCCTTTTTCACAATATGTAGTTTGAAGGCTTGAAGTCCTAAAAAAGACTCATAAAAAATCAATCAGCATACTGAACAATACAGTAGTGAGGGGGGATTTAAAGATATTTTGCTGGATTTGTAATGGGAAGAGATCCTGCTGTAAACGATAGCAAAGAGGCTTCCATATATTTCTTGCACCTAGCTTCCGTTTGCGTTAAAATAATTTAAGAAATAATGAATTTAAAACTACATAAAAGAGGTGTCATCATGCGTGAAATTCAAGCATCACAGATCACAGAAGTAATTGAGCGTCTCTGCATAGAGGCAAATACGGTTTTGCCGCAGGATATGAAACAGGCAATCCGAACCTGCAGGGCCTGTGAGGACGGAGAAATTGCCAGAGGCGTTCTGGACAATATTATTGAAAATTATGAAATCGCGGAAAATGAACAGGTTCCTATCTGTCAGGATACAGGAATGGCCTGTGTGTTCCTGGAAATCGGCCAGGACGTACATATTGCAGGCGGAGATCTGACGGAAGCTGTGAATGAAGGCGTCCGCAGAGGCTATGACAAAGGCTATCTCCGCAAATCTGTTGTGAAGGATCCTGTGCGCAGAGGAAATACCGGGGACAACACACCTGCCATGCTTTACACAGAGATCGTTCCCGGAGATCAGATCAAAATTACGGTAGGTCCCAAGGGCTTTGGAAGTGAAAATATGAGCGCCATCCGTATGTTCAAGCCATCCGCAGGCATTCAGGGCATTAAGGATTTTATTCTGGAAACAGTAGAAAATGCCGGTCCGAATCCATGTCCTCCTATGGTAGTGGGCGTAGGAATCGGAGGAACCTTTGATAAGGCGGCTCTTCTTGCCAAAAAAGCGCTGATGCGTCCCGTAGATTCAGAAAATCCGGATCCTTATTATGCAGATCTGGAAAAGGAAATGCTTCAGAAGATCAATGAGCTGGGAATCGGTCCCCAGGGCTTTGGCGGCAGAACAACAGCAGTGGGATTAAATATCGAAACCATGCCCACACACATTGCAGGAATGCCCTGTGCAATCAACATCAGCTGCCATGTGACCAGACATAAGACGGAGGTGCTTTAAGATGGAACGACATATTACTTTACCCCTTACAGAAGAAATTGCAAGAAGCCTTCGTGCAGGAGATTCTGTTTACCTGACAGGAGAGATCTACACTTCCAGAGATGCCGGTCATAAGAGAATGTGCGAGGCTCTGGAAAGAGGAGAAGAGCTTCCCTTTGATCCAAAGGACGCTACCATCTATTATGTAGGTCCTACCCCTGCCAAGCCGGGACAGGTGATCGGTTCTGCAGGTCCTACTACAAGCGGAAGGATGGATGCCTATGCGCCAACCATGATGTCTGTGGGAGCAAGAGGAATGATCGGAAAAGGCGCCCGCCTTCCGGAGGTGGTGGAAGCCATGAAAAAATATGGCGGAGTTTATTTTGGAGCCATCGGAGGAGCCGGAGCCCTTCTTGCAAAATGCATCAAAAAAGCAGAGCTGGTAGCTTATGAGGATCTTCAGTCAGAAGCTTTAAGACGCCTTTATGTGGAGGATATGCCTCTTGTTGTAATTATTGACAGTGAGGGAAGAAATCTTTATGAGGAGGGAAGGGAAGCCTACCTTTCCCATAAGAGAGATTAATGTTCTGCCATAAACAAAGCTGACTTGGAATGCATGTCATTTTGTAAATCCCGGGACATACAGGGTAAAATGCCATCGCCCAAGGTGATTTGGAATGCATTTTGACCAGGTTGCTGTGTTGTAAACAGCAACATAAATTCTGAAAAACAGACAAAATTTATCCAAAATAATATTGACAGCAGTCTGCTTTCGGGGATATACTGAAAGCAGATCATGGCATGGGAAATGCCGGAATAAAAACAAAATTTTTAATTAAAGGAGGAAGAACAAATGGCAGTTATGGATGGATGCGAAAGCCAGCACAGAACTTCAGTAATTGAAGAGAGAGTATGTCCGAAATGCGGAAAAGAGGTGGAAGTCTTTACTTCCCGCGGAAAGCTTACAGAAGATACTGTCTGCTCCTGCGGCTATGTATTTCAGGCAGAGGAAGCGGTTCCTCTGAAAACAGAGCACAAGGATAAATAATCATCCCGCGGATTAGTTCAGAAGTACTGATAAGGCTATATTCAAATGATGGAAACAGGAACTTCAGGTTTGTATTTATGACAAATGGCAAACCTTCAGGTTCCTGTTTTATTTTTTGGAAGAGACTGGTACGGTATATTTTATTTGTGAAAATTTGTGTTGGTGTTCCGGAATTCAGAAGGCGGAAGCCCTGTCTGTTTTTTGAACAGCCTGCTGAAATACAGAGGGTTCTCATAACCCACAACTGCAGCCACTTCAGAAACAGAATAGGTTGTAGTGCGGAGCAGGGTTTTTGCATTTGTGATCCGGAGATTGACAATATACTGCATAGGCGTAACCCCGTTGTAGCGCTTGAAGCTGCGGATAAACCAACAGGTACTCATATGCCGGGACAGGGCATAATCTTCCACGGAAATGTTTTCTGTAAAATGCTCATTGAAAAACTGGGTGGCAGTTTCCATTTCTTTTTGGAGAATCTGGTTTTGTGCCGTGCCCACAGGGGCCTGACGGCTGACTAAAAGAAACAGTTCCCGCAGCAGGATTGAAAGGTATTCTTCATAATGAGGCTTGGTAAGCTGCAGCTCCTGGATCATTTTTCGGAAAATCTGATGATATTCCGGAGAATTGCCAGTCTGGATCACCCGCCCTGTTTCAAATAAACCATATTCCTTTAAAATATTTTTTACATTGCTGCCTGTAAAATGCACCCAGTATACTTCTGTCTGGTCTGTTCCATAATAAACGTATTTCTGCATTTCTCTGGGCTTATATAAAATCATGTGCCCGGCTTCTATAATCTGTTCTTTGTTGTCAAAAAAGAAATGTCCCTTTCCTGCGGCAATGTAAAGCAGCTGATAATCAATTCTTCCTCTTGGTCGGTAGGTGGGAAGCCTGGGCTGGTGGATTAAACGATAGGTTCCGCAGCTTCCCACCACCAGAGGTCTGGTTTTGTCCTTAAAATCCAACAAAGAATTATGCAGATAGCCGGAATTGATATACATAATGGTTCCTCCTGTTTCAGAAAATATCCTGCGATATAAAAAGTGTATCATTTTGTGCATATTTTGTCCAATGAAGTTTATGGACGAACAATGTAAAAAAGGCGTAAAATAACGTTAAATCAAAGGAAAAGTAAAAGAAAGCAAGGAGGAACACGTTGTGATTGTGCCAAAATATTATGAGGACTTAAAAATAGTGCATGAAAATACCATGCCTTACAGAGCCTATTATATTCCGGCATCCCATTATATGGGTTCGCTGACAGAAGACAGGTTTTTTTCGGACCGTATCATGGCGCTGAACGGAACATGGCAGTTTCAGTATTTCAGCAGTATTTATGATGTGCAGGAAAAATTTTATGAACCGGATTATGACTGCAGCAGTTTTAGTGAGGTGGAGGTGCCGGGAGTCTGGCAGAATTACGGATATGACAGCCACCAGTATACCAACGTAAGGTATCCGATTCCTCTGGACCCTCCCTATGTCCCTCAGGAAAATCCATGCGGAGCCTATGTGCGTAAATTTTACTACGAAAAATCAGAAGAAGCTCCAAAGGCATATCTGAATTTTGAGGGTGTGGATTCCTGTTTTTATGTGTGGGTAAATGGGGAGTATGCAGGGTACAGTCAGGTTTCTCATGCCACCAGTGAATTTGACGTGACAGAGCTTCTGGTAAATGGAGAAAATACTCTGGCGGTTCTGGTTCTGAAGTGGTGTGACGGAACTTATCTGGAAGATCAGGATAAATTCCGCATGAGCGGAATCTTCCGGGACGTCTATCTTTTAAACCGCCCGGAAAACATTGTGTATGATTATTTTACCACAACAGAAATCCAGGAAGATCAGGCAGTGATCACGGTGCAGGCAAACTATCAGGGAATGGCTGTTCCAACAAAGCTTACCCTGTATGATGCAGAGAAACAGGAAATCGCTTCTCAGATGCTTTGGGAAGAATCCGGAGAGCTTTATACTCATAAGGCAGTTCTTACAGTAAAAAATGCAAAGCTGTGGAATCCGGAGCAGCCGTATTTATATACTCTGGTAATAGAAACACAAAGAGAAGCCATTGCAGACCGGATCGGTATCCGGGAAATCAGTGTGAAGGATGCCGTCATCTATCTGAATGGCACTGCTGTTAAATTTAAGGGAGTGAACCGCCATGACTCGGATCCGGTGACCGGGTTTGTCATTGGGCTGGATCAGATGAAAAAGGATCTGCAGATGATGAAACAGCATAATTTCAATGCTGTCCGCAGCAGCCATTATCCTAACGCTCCGTATTTTTATCAGCTTTGTGATCAGTATGGATTCTATGTGATCGCTGAGGCAGATAATGAAAGTCATGGAACACAGTCTCAGTACCTGCAGGATTCCAGCTGGGAAAACGTAAGCAAAAGATGGAATGAGAGGATTTCTGATAATCCGGAGTTTATACCGGCAACTCTGGACAGAACGATGCTTTGTGTACAAAGAGAAAAGAATCGTCCAAGTATCGTAATCTGGTCCATGGGAAACGAATGTGGATACGGATGTACCTTTGAAGAGGCGCTGAAATGGACAAAATATTTTGATCCCACGCGGCTGACCTGTTATGAAAGTTCTTTTTACCGGAATGACAGGAGAAAATATGATTACAGTAACATTGATATTTTCAGCAGGATGTATCCGTCGCTGGAAGAAATACAGGAATACATGGAAAAGAAACCGGATAAACCGTTCCTTTTGATAGAATACTGTCATGCTATGGGAAACGGACCGGGGGATTTGGAAGATTATTTTCGTATGATCTGTCAGTATCCGATCCTTTGCGGAGGCTTTGTCTGGGAATGGTGCGACCATGGGATTTATCAGGGAAAAGCGGAAAACGGAAAAGAAAAATATTTATATGGCGGTGATTTCCAGGAGGAAGTGCATGACGGCAATTTTTGCATGGACGGGCTGGTTTTTCCGGACCGCACCCCTCATACCGGACTGCTGGAATACCAGAATGTATACCGCCCTGCAAGGATCGTATCCTATGATCAGGAAAGCGGTGTGATCTGTCTGAGAAATCATATGGATCATGTAGATCTGAAAGGCTTCCTTTTTCTCACTTATGAGACCAGCTGCGACGGAATGCTTGTGGAAAAAGGAGAACTGGAGCTTTTGGAATCAATCTGCCCTCATGAGACAGGAAGAATACGGCTGAGAGTAAAGGTTCCCGAATGTGGCAGGTGCTATTTAAAAATTTCCTACCACTTAAAAAACAGTACGGATATCCAGCCCCAGGGAAGCTTCCTGGGATTTGACGAGATACCTCTGAAAAATCAGGACAGCAGAAACCAGAAAGCAGAAAAACTGCTGCGATCTCAAAATGACAGTTATACCTGCGCTGTTCAGGTTTGGGAAAACGACAGGTACGTATGGATAAAGGCAGACAAATTTTGTTATACCTTTAATAAACTGACAGGTTTTTTTGAGAGTCTGAACAGAGAAGGAGAAGAACTTCTGGATGCTCCATTAGAATTAAACATCTGGAGAGCCTACGGATAATGACCGGAAACTGAAGCAGCAGTGGACAGATGCCGGATATGATCGGAGCAGAACAAGAGCCTATAAAACAAGCTGGGAAATGAAAGATGGCAGGGTGATCCTGCACAGTATCCTGTCCCTTTCCGCAGTTGCTCTGCAGAAAGTCCTGGATGTAGAAGCATTATGGGAGATTTCCAATACCGGGGAGATACAGGTGAAGATGAATGTAAAAAAAGACATGGAATTTCCACAGCTCCCCAGATTTGGTATCCGTTTATTCCTGAAAGGGGAATATGAGAAGGCTCGTTTTTATGGAAAGGCGAAAAAATATTTACAGCAGCAGCGCCAAAGGCATTCTCTTTTAACGTGTCTTATTTTACCCAGGAGGAACTGACCCGGAAAGCACACAATTTCCAGCTGGAAAGATCCGGAAATACCGTGGTATGTCTGGATTATGCACAGAATGGAATTGGCTCCAACAGCTGTGGACCGGAATTAAGAAAAGAATATCAGCTGGATGCCGAAGAATTTACATTCGAGATAAAACTATTATTTGGGAAGGATAAATAAAGAAAAATGAACGAAAAGAAATACTTGAAATGGTACAATAAGGTGGGATATGGTTCCGGTGACATTGCCGGAAATGTAGTGTATGCGTTTCTGTCTTCCTTTGTCATGATCTATCTTACGAATACAGTAGGGCTGAATCCCGGAATTATCGGAACTCTGATTGCAGTGTCAAAATTATTTGACGGAATCACAGACGTCTTTTTTGGCTCTCTGATCGACAAAACAAAAAGCAGACTGGGTAAGGCAAGACCCTGGATGCTGTATGGATATATTGGCTGTGCCGTAACACTGGTGGCTATTTTTGCTATTCCTGCTGACATGGGAGAGTTTGCCCAGTATGCCTGGTTCTTTATTGCCTATACTCTGTTAAACGCAGTTTTTTATACTGCGAATAATATTGCCTATTCTGCCCTGACAGCCCTGGTGACAAAAAACAGCAAGGAACGTGTACAGATGGGTTCCTATCGTTTTATCTTTGCTTTTTCAACCAGTCTTCTGATCCAGTCTCTGACCATTGGATTTGTGGAATGGATGGGCGGCGGAGCTGCCGGATGGAGAACAGTCGCTATTATTTATGCAGTGATCGGACTTGCAGTGAATACGATTTCCGTATTTTCTGTGAAGGAACTGCCGGAAGAAGAATTAAATGATGGAAAAGCAGCCGGAACAGATGAGAAGTATTCCCTGATCGATGCCGGAAAGCTTTTATTTACCAATAAGTATTATGTAATGATCTGTATCACCTATATTTTGCAGCAGATTTATACTGCCATGTTAAACATGGGTATTTATTATATGACCTATATTCTATTTAATGAAAATCTGTACGGTGTATTTTCCTGGGCCATAAATATCCCTTTAATTATTGCGCTGCTGGTTACGCCGGTTCTGGTGGAAAAATGGAAGGGTATGTACAAACTGAATCTGACGGGATATGTGATCGGAACCATTGGAAGGGCTCTGGTTGTAGTAGCCGGTTACCTGGGAAGCGTGCCGCTGATGCTTTTATTTACCGGCATCGCAGCCTTTGGTATGGGACCCTGGCAGGGAGATATGAATGCAGTGATCGCTTCCTGTTCGGAATATACTTATCTGACAAAGCACAAAAGAGTAGACGGAACCATGTACTCCTGTACCTCTCTTGGCATTAAGCTGGGAGGCGGAATTGGAATCGCCATTACCGGCTGGCTTCTGGATCTCAGTGGCTTTGACGGAGCTTTGGGTGTACAGAGTGATTCCTGTATCCAGATGCTTCAGATCATGTATCTTTGGGTTCCGGTGGCAATTACACTGATTATTACATTTATCATGTCAAAAATGAACGTGGAACGCGCCAATGAGAAACTTTTACAGGAACAGGCTGTTAAAAGCGATATGTATGATTAAAATAAACTGCATAGAAATCCATGACTTCCTGTAAATAGTTGATAAGCTTTTTCATAAGGCTGTACCTCCTTTCCTGATTTCTGACCTTATTATACTCTATCAGAGGAAGATATGCATGCCAAATGAAAAAAAGAAGCAGCCAAATTTTGAAGAGAGAGGAGAAGGAACATGCAGCCGTCTTATGAAGAGAAAAAAGAAAAGTTCAGTATAATAAGAAAAAAACCTCATCATGTTCCCCCTCACCTTCACAATGCCATTGAGCTGGTATATGTAACAAAAGGGGAGCTGGAGCTTGGCGTTGGCTGTGAGCTGTATCATATGGAGCAGGGAGATTTTGCAGTGGTATTTCCGGATCTGATCCATCATTATCAGGTGTTCTCTCATGGAAAAAATGAAGTATATCTGTTTTATGCATCGTTGGAGCTCAGTGGACCGTTTATGACCTTGCTTCAGAAAAAATGTCCGGAAAATCCAGTGATTTCCAGGGGAAAATTACACGAGGAGGTCAAAAATGCGTTAGGCTGTCTGATAAAAGACAAGAAGGTAAACGAGGTTGTGGGGCAGGCTTATTTACAGATTATATTATACCGGTGCAGGGAGAACTTCCGGTTCATAGAAAAAGATCGTGTGGGGAGTAATGATCTGATATATACGGTTATGACGTATCTGTTGTCTCACTTTCAGGAAACGCTGACACTTGGAAGTGTGGCTGAAAATCTTGGCGTAAATAAGTTTGCTTTATCCAAAATCTTTTCCGGTGTTTTTCATACGAATTTTAATCAGTATCTTAATGAGATCCGGCTGAACTATGCTTCCTCTCTTCTGGAAAATACAGACAGGAGAATTACGG
>OHDQ01000194.1_pt1 | contig 32029 bp, 24 predicted proteins | sample 1606421 | NCBI WGS metagenome assembly OHDQ01 (sample SAMEA3879589, study PRJEB24766) | human gut metagenome | biome: human-associated habitat; feature: feces | place: USA | collected 1985/1987
CATAATAAGACAGTGCATGTACTGTGCCGGTAATAAAATGTGGAAGTTTTTCATCCGGAAAGATCTCTGCATAAACAAGGCTGCTAAAACCAGGTGTACAAACAGATGGAAAAAGCGAACGGAAAAATGTCGGAAAAGACGGAAAAAAGGTACAAATAATCATAATGACGAAATAGCACAGATATTGTGGAAATGGATATGTGAAAAACGGGCAGAACAAAGGGGATTAAAAAAGGCAAAACGAGCAATTTAACCAACACAAAACAAAAAAAGAACACCAAAAACAAAAAATAGACACTGTTTTTCTAACAGCCTTTGTGTATAATGAACTCATCAAGCAAGACCGAAAACCTTAAGGAGGTAAAAAGTATGAAAAAATGTAACATGAAAGTCCTTGCACTGTTAATGACAGTGACAATGGCAGGAACGATGCTTGCCGGATGTGGAGACAGCGGAAGCACAAGCACCGGTTCAACCGGAGGAGCAACGGCATCCTCCAGCGGAACAGCAGATGCATCAAGTGATGCCACAGCAGATGCTTCGAGCGAAGATACCACAGGTTCGGATGATGTGGTAGGAGAGCTTCCAAGAAATGAAACCCTTTACTTTGCAGGACAGCAGTGGGGTACCGTCAACGATTACAACCCAATGTCCGCAAACGCAAACAATGCAATGGTTCTGGCACAGGGCGATGCTTCACGTGTACTTGTTTATGAAACTCTTTATATGTGGAATCCACTGGATGCAAAAATGTATCCATTGCTTGCAGACGGAGATCCAGTATGGAACGACAATCGTACCGAGATCACAGTGAAAATCAAGGCAGACGCACACTGGAATGATGGAACACCGGTAACGGCGAACGATATTGCGGCTACGTATCATGCACATGTAGATTACAATTCTTCTACTGGCGCTGAAATGAAGAGCTACATTGCAGATGTTGTTGCACAGGATGACAGTACCGTAGTCTTCAAACTGACAACCGATGACTCCGGCGAAGCAGTTAACCCGGTTCTTGCGGAAAGATATCTGCCGATGCTCTACATCATGCAGGAAAATTATTTAAAGACCGTAGCTGACAGAAACAACAACGATGCTGAAGCAATTAAACTGGATAAGATGGACGATCTGGTAACTTCCGGACCGTACAAAAAATACTTTGACAATGACCAGAACGTAGTTCTGATCCGCGATGATAATTATTGGGGACAGGCAGATTCCATGTGGGGCAAGCTTCCGGTTCCGAAATATATTTCTCACCCGATCTTTAAAGATAACGCAGCAGCTACCACCGCATTCCAGAATGGTGATGTTGATGTGGCACAGGTATTCATCACAGACCTTCAGAAATTGTGGTTAGAGCAGGATCTTCCGATTTCTACTTATATTGATGAAGCACCGTATCAGCTGTGTATGACAATGCCTACTCTGTTCTTTAATACAGAAGTAGAAGGACTGGATCAGGTAGCTGTTCGTAAGGCAATCGCTATGGCAGTTGACTACGATCAGGTTATTTCTTCAGCAATGTCCGGACAGTCTCCTACCTTCGCAGATGTTCCGCGTTCTGTCATGAACCCGACCGATGGTGAGCAGGCTATGGTGGATCAGGATGCCTTAAAAGAGTATCAGTGGTCCAATGCCGATGTAGAAGGTGCTAAGAAGCTTCTGGACGATGCCGGAATCGTAGACACCGACGGAGACGGAATCCGTGAGTACAACGGAAAGAACCTTTCCTATAAGGCTGAGTGCCCGACAGGATGGTCTGACTGGAATGCAACCCTTGAAATCGTAGCAGCAGCAGGAAAGAATATTGGTATCAACATTGAGACCTACTTCCCGGAAGCAGCAAACTTTAACACCGATTACAGCACCGGAAACTTCGAAATCACCATGCAGTCCGGTCCTGGTACATCAGTTGCCAACCCGTACATGAGATGCCGTTTCTTCATGAGCTCTGATTACAACGATCTTGAGGTTAACTTCAGTGGTAACTTCGGTCATTATCAGAACGACCGTGTAGATGAAATCCTTGCAGCAATTCCTCATGAGACCGATGATGCAAAACTGAAAGATTACTATACAGAACTTTCCAAGATTATGCTGGAAGATTGCCCGTGTGTACCGTTGATGTACAGACCGCAGGTATTCCACGAAGTAAACGAGTCCGTATGGACCAACTATCCGCAGAAAGACGATGGAACCAATGTTCCTCCGATGGACTGCACCGATGGTTATGGCATTGCAGCACTGTACAATCTGGAACTGACTGACGGCTGATTTGCCAAACAGAAAGAAAGCACACACTGAATTGTAACAGAGGCGGCCGGAACCGGGGTGCTCCGGCCGCTTTTACAAAATCAGAAGGAGGGTTCCTCTATGAAAGGAATGAAAAAGTATTATACGCAGAAGATCATGTGGTATCTTTTGACGTTAGTCTTTGCAGTACTGCTGAACTTCATTCTTCCGCGTCTGATGCCGGGCGATCCGGTTTCAACTATTGCGTCCAAATCGGTAGAAGGTATGACCGATGCGACTGCAATTCAGAAAGTATATGAAGACTATGCAGCAAAATTTGGTATTAACAAACCAATGTATGTCCAGTTTTTTACCTGGGTAAAAAATGCACTTCGCGGTGATTTCGGCGTTTCTTTTAGCCAGTATCCGCGTACCGTATCCGATATTATTTCCAGTTCGGTTCTGTGGACCATATGTTTACAGCTTCCGGCCATTATTGTTGGATGGATTCTTGGTAACTTGCTTGGTGCAATTGCAGCTTACATGAAAGGTGTTTTCGACAAGGCAATCCTTCCGGCATTCCTGTTTATCAGTAACGTACCTGCCTTTGGTATGGCAACCGTACTTTTGTTTATTTTCTCACTGAAATTACATATTGCACCTGCAGCAGGCGGCTTTGCGAGCAGTATGATTCCGCATATGAGCCTTGCTTTTATGAAATCTGTGCTTTCACATTACCAGTTGCCGTTCTGGTCTATCGTAATCATCACGATCGGCGGCCAGGCTATTGGTATGCGTTCAATGTCAATTTATGAATTGAATGCCGACTATGTAAAATACAGTCGTTTCCTTGGAATCAAGGATCATACGATTGTGAAATATGTGTTCCGGAACGCAATGCTTCCGCAGATCACCGGTCTTGCAATGTCCCTTGGTACCATGATAGGCGGTAACCTGGTAGCTGAGATAGTATTCAGTTATCCAGGACTTGGAACAACGATGCTCTCAGCAGTTACCGGCCAGGATTATCCGCTGCTTTCTGCCTGTACGTTAATCATTACTATCATGGTTCTGCTGGCCAACCTGCTTGTTGAACTTCTGTATGCAGTCATTGACCCACGTGTCAAAGCATCCCAGCAGGATTAGAAAGGAGAATACGCTATGAAAAATACAATCAAACAGATTTTTCATTCAGGAAAATTCGTGACAGGATTTGTAATCTTCTTAGCAATTCTCCTGACTATTATCATCTATCCGCTTGTTGCGGCGAAAGATCCGCTGGCAATGATCGGAAACGGAAACTTTTTCAAACCGGGTACCTATCTTTCAATTCAGGATACCGTGAATTCCGGCAAAACGTATAAGATGAATGTTGATGCAACCGCATCCATCGTTGAAAGCAAACTGACAATGGACAACCGTTCTATGATGGCAGAATGGCTTGAAAAATACGGCGGTGTAGATGCCGGTGAAATCGATGTTACCGATGCAGAAGGTCTGATTGCTCTCTGGGAGGAAAAATATGACCCAAATGCAGAACAGAAAGGCCTTATCGCAGCAAAAAAGAAAAAATATCAGCGTCTCGACAAAGAGATCGACGGTATTTTAGAAGATGTTCCAACTATTATTGCCGAGAAAAATGAAGAGACCGGTGAGCTGGAAGAGGTTCAGAGCATCGACAGCAAGCAGTACATCAATGAAAAAGATGTCATTAACCGTCAGACCTTTGTTCTTGGTACAGATAACTTTGGTCGTGATGTTTTGACCGAGTTGATCTCTGCAACAGGTTCATCCCTGAAAATTGGTCTGGTTGCGGGAATTATTGCAACCCTGATCGGACTGTTCCTCGGACTTCTTGCAGGTTACCTTGGAGGGTTTGTGGACAACCTGATTCTGTTCTTTACCAACCTGTTCACCGTTATCCCATCCTTCGTTCTCCTGATCCTTATCTCCTACAGCGTAGGTGAGTCTCAGAGGGGAATTATGATGGTGGCACTCCTGATCGGAATTACAGCATGGCCGTGGACAACACGTTCCGTGCGTTCCCAGGTTATTTCTCTTCGAAATCGTGACCATGTAAACCTTTCCAAGCTGTCCGGCCACAGCATGCTGCGGATTGTCCTTACCGACATCCTTCCGTACGTTGCATCCTACGTTGTCATGGCCTTCATTCTCCAGATTTCCTCCGGAATTCTGGCTGAGGCACAGCTTTCTATGATCGGACTTGGACCGGCAACCACAAAGACGGTAACACTTGGTCTTATGATGCAATGGGCAACCCAGTACAATGCGCACTTAAATGGTGCATGGTGGGCATATTTCCCGGTCATTCTTGTAATCGCACTTATTTCATTCTCTCTTAACCTGATGAACACCGGTCTTGACCAGGTATTCAACCCGCAGTTAAGAGACTAAGGAGGCAGCTATGGGAAAAGTAATGCTGGAAGTAAACAATCTGAAAACGAAATATGTGACTCGTTTTCATGAAGATGTATACGCCGTAGACGGAGTCTCCCTGAAGATTGAGGAGGGAAAATCCCTCGGTGTAGCGGGTGAGTCCGGCAGTGGTAAATCGACGCTGGCGCTGTCCCTGATGGGCTATTATTTCGCACCGCTTCACTACATCAGCGGCGATATCATCGTAGATGGAAGAAAAATTTCCGGAATGAAGCCAGACGATGTCCGGAAAAATATTCTGGGCAATGAGATCGCCTACATTCCGCAGGCAGCAATGAATGCTCTGAACCCGACACAGAAAATCATCCGATTTGTAGAAGACGTTATTCGTGCGCATGATCCGAAAATGCCAAAAAAGGATATTTATGATCTGGCAAAAGAACGTTTTCAGATCTTAGGCCTGCCGGAGGAGGTACTGCAGAAGCATGCGGTTGAGCTTTCCGGAGGTATGAAACAGAGAACCGTTATCGCAATTTCGACCATTCTTTCTCCGAAGGTACTGATCGCCGATGAGCCGTCATCCGCGCTGGATGTAACTTCCCAGAAAATGGTTATCAAAATGATGCGTGACCTGATGGAAAAAGGATTTATCAAATCCATGATCTTCATCACACACGAGCTGCCGCTTCTTTACAACGTAACCGATGATATTATGGTTATGTATGCCGGACAGATCGTAGAAAAAGGTACCGCAAAAGAAATGGTATTCGATCCGCTACATCCATATTCCAAAGGTCTGATGGGATCGATCATCGTTCCGGAGGAAGGTGTAAGAGAACAGAAGCTGACTGCAATTCCGGGAACTCCGCCAAACCTGAAGCATCCGCCGGAGGGCTGCCGTTTCGCAGACCGCTGTCCTTATGCACAGCCAACCTGCCGCGGTATGAAACCAGAGGTCATCGAGCTGCCGAACGGAAGAGAATATCGTTGCCTGATGTCTGAGAGAAAGGTTCGAGAGGTGTATGCAAATGCGTGATGGTAAAGAATTAAAACCATGCCTCTCCGGAAGAGGCGTAACGAAAGTGTTTGGCTTTGGTGATGCAAAAACGGTCGCTGTAGACCATGTTGATTTCGATTTTCATGAAGGTGAATTTGTTTCTATCGTAGGAGAATCCGGATCCGGAAAAACAACCCTTTCGAAGATGTTGCTCGGGCTGATCAGCGTAACGGAAGGCGAAATTGATTTCCAGGGTAAACCAAGAGACATCTCGAACGGAAAGAAGAAAAAAGAGTACTGGAAGGGAATTCAGGCGATCTTCCAGGATCCGTTTGCTTCCTACAATATGTTCAAACGTGTAGATTCTGTTCTGCTGGATTGCATTAATATGCGCGGTGACAAAAATCTGCCGAAAGAAGAAAAAGAACGTCTGATGACAGAGGCCTGCAGCTTTGTAAACTTAAAATACGCAGAACTGACAAACAAATATCCATTTGAGCTGTCAGGAGGCCAGATGCAGCGACTGATGATTGCACGTATTTTCCTTCTGAAACCCAAAATTCTGCTTGCCGATGAGCCGACGTCCATGATTGATGCCTGCTCACGTGCAACGATCCTAGATATGCTGCTGAAGTTGCGTGATGAGATCAATATGACGATTATCTTCATCACCCACGATATTGGTCTTGCTTACTATGTATCCGATAATGTTTACATTATGGAGCATGGAAAATTTGTGGAATCGGGACCGGCAGAAGAAGTAATTCTTCACCCGACAGCAGCGTATACCAAACGTCTGATCAGCGATGTTCCGAAGATTTATGAACCGTGGGATCTGACAACGGTATAACAATGGTACGAAAGCTGTTTCCCTGGAATCATGCTTTGCGTCATATATGAGTCTTGCGAAAAGAGAGACGGTGCACGGAAAAAAGTGTACCGTCTTCTCTTTTTGTCAATAATTTTTCTGAAAAAATTGCTTTTTAAAGAAAAAACTGGTAAAATTAGTAAGGTTACAGAACCGAAAAGAAAACTGGGGGATGAAAAATGCGAAACTGGTTTCGCGGACTGAAACTGAACCAAAAATTTACCGTAACAACGTTGATCTTTATTTTTATTCCGCTTTTTGGCATGATGTGCTTTGGGTTTAGGAGTATCAAAAAGAATGCCATAGATTATGGGGTAAATGAAGCAGTAACGGCAACAGATCTTACCTGTGCGGAGGTGAATGCAAAAGCGAATGCCTGCTCAATGGTTGTAGATACGCTGCAGGAGTATGAACCATTGGAAAAATATCTTCTTCATCTCAGGAGGGGAGAGGAGATCTCTGAGAGCTATTATCAGCAATTTCGGAACAACAGCATCAGCATAATCGATAAAATGCAGGAGGCAATGCCGGATCTGTACCAGATCCATATTTTTGCCATGGCAGATGGTTTTCTGGAGCAGCAGCCGATCCTGTATCAGAAGGAAAAGATGAAAAACTGTTCCTGGTACCGAAGCTATCAGGGCGGTGGACAGTGGTTTTTTGACATACAGGAAAAAAATATTATCTCCGGTACAAAAAAAGAAGGTTCCCATTTGATGACTTATGTACGGGAACTGCGGGATCAAAGCGGAGGAAGGCTTGGCGTGATCGAGGTATCCATGCGTATGGCAGACATATTTCCCGAAATTTATCGATCCGGTGACAGCAGCTGGGCCTGCTTTGTTGATGAAAATTGGAATTTATATGACTGCGGAAAAACAGCGGCAGCCTGCAAATGGCAGTCCTATCGGGGGCTGATTCTGTTCCGGGCAGGAATCCGTGACAGAAAAGAGAGTCAGCAGAGCGCGGTGATTGACCGGAAAAACGTTGCAATTGTGCTTCGGAAAGTCGATAAACTCAATGGAATGTTTGTAACACTGACCAATTTGGATGATGCAACCGGAAACATGATCAAACAGCAGCAGAGAATGCTGCTTGAATTTGCCGGCTTCGGGCTGCTTCTGATTGTGGTGGTCAATCTGATTGTGCGTGGCCTGCTGAAGGAGTTTTATGACGTCCTGTGTGAGATGCGTCAGATTGACAATGGAACAACAAAGATAAAGGTTTGTTACAGCGCAGAAGAGATGCGGGAAATGAGCTATGGTATCAACGGAATGCTGGAGAGAATTCAGAAAGAGAACGAGGAAAGCATCAAAAGGGAGGCAGCACTGAAAGATACGGCAATCCGGGCAATGCAGAACCAGATTAACGCTCATTTTATTTATAATGTTCTGGAATCCATCAAGATGATGGCTGAGATTAATGAAGAATATACGATTTCCGATGCAGTGACAGCACTTGGTGAAATGCTGCACTACAATATGCGCTGGAATAAATTCCTGGTAACCGTTCAGGATGAGATGAATTATATTCAGAACTATGTGGAACTGATGAATCTGCGGTATGATTTCACAATAACACTGTCCGTTCAGATGCCGGAAAATTTATATCGGCAGGATATCCCGAAGATGTCTCTTCAGCCGATTGTGGAAAATGCAATTACACATGGAATTGAGGAGCTGGATGCAGACGCTGTCATTGAAATCAAAGGAATAGAGCATGAAAAGAGCTTTGAGATTGAAATCACAGATTCCGGAACAGGCATGTCAGAAAAGCAGCTTGCAATTCTGAGACGTAAACTAAGAATGCGCCTGAATTCAGATACACAGCCGAAACATGGAATCGGGCTTCGGAATGTACAGGACAGAATCCACATTCAATTTGGAACAGAGTATGGACTGTCAGTTTATACAAAAGAGCATTGCTATACGAAGGTGAGTATTCATCTTCCCATCACGAGGGGGAAATATTCTCTGATGGATCAAGAGGGTGACGAGAAAGAGGAAGAAAAAGAAAATGAATACACTGCTGGTTGTAGAAGATGAAAAATTGATTCGACAGGGAATCGTGGCGATGATCCGGCGAAGCAGCGTGCCGGTGGAGGAGATTCTGGAGTGTCGAAACGGAGAAGAGGCATTGGAGATTTTGGGAAAACAGAGGGTGGACGTCATGTTCACTGATATCCGTATGCCCAAAATGGATGGTCTGACACTGGTCAACAAAATGGAGGAGTTATCACAGAAACCTGTTGTTATTGTTTTAAGCGGCTATGATGAATTTTCCTATGCGGTTGAAATGATGAAACATGGAGTTCGGGACTATATTTTAAAACCGATCAAGCGGGAGACGATAGAACAGCTTCTGGAAAATCTGGAACGAGAGCTTTCGGAGACCCGGGAAACGGAAGAAGAGGAAGAACGGTGCTTTTTAAATCAGCTCCGTTATCTGATGATGAATGCAGAAATGGCCGAAGAAAACGAATGGATGGATATGGAAAGCAGGATCCGGCGATACATCGGAAACGACAGCTTCCGGATCCTGCTGACCAGCAAGGCAAATGGGGAACGGTTTTTGAAATGCAGCGGAATTCTGCTGGAAAGCGTAGAAGGAGGAGTTCTGTATCTTTTGCCGGAACCGGAGGCAGAGCGGATCATGAAAGAAAAAGATGAGAGATTTTGTCTCGGAGTGGGAAAAGAACATCGTTCTGTGATGGAAATTCCAGAGGCATACCAGGAAGCACTGCTGGCCCGGGAAATGGCATTTATACAGAAAAATCCTGTGGAAGAATATCAGAAAAAATGTTTTGAGGAAAAGACGGAGCTGGCACAGTTTCAGGAAAAATTTATCCTGCAGGTGCCGACGAAACGGGTGGATGCGATGTTGCGAAAAATGCGAAATTGGTATTTTGAGGCAGCGCATCAGAGGGTTTCCCCCTATCAGCTTCTGGCAGTAACAGAAGCAATCTGTAAAGAGCTGGATCTTTTTTACCGCGTGCCGGAAAAACAGGAAAAATGTCCGCGCCCTCTGCAGTACCGTGATGCAGATCTGTTTCTGAATGCGTTTGAAGAATGGATACACGTTTACAGGGAAAGCCTGAAAAGTCAGACGGCCGGAAAAGAAAAAATGGAAGAGGCAATTTCATATATTCGGGAGAATTATGCAAAAGATCTGAATATGGCGATGGTATCCAATCATATTTGCATGAATTATTCACTGTTTTCAACAGCGTTTAAAGAACATACCGGTGTGAATTTTGTGAACTATCTGAAGGAGATCCGCATTGCGGAGGCAAAGCGTCTGCTGCTTCAAACAGAAGATAAAATTACGGAAATTGCCAAACAGGTTGGATTTGAAAATGATAAGCATTTTATGAAAACGTTTAAAACGGCATGCGGTGTATCACCGTCAGAGTTCCGAAAAGATTACAAAATGGTTTCCAACGGAAAGGGAGGACAGAATGAGTAAAGAAAAAGAGAAGGGTAGGATCCGTCAGTTGGCGCAGTATTATATTCCATATAAGAGTCTGTTTTTTACCGACATGTTTTTTGCAATGCTGGGAGCCGCCATTACACTGGTGATTCCGCTGATTGAGCATGATATGCGGAACGAGATCTTCGGCCATTATCAGAAGCTTTCGTTTGCTTTTTTCGATAACCAGAAGGTCGGCCATCTGTTATCGCGCATCACAAGCGATCTGTTCGATATCAGTGAGCTTTTACATCATGGGCCGGAGAATATTGTCATTTCGTTTATCAAACTGATCGGCGCGATGATTATTCTGTTTGTGGTAAATCCGATTCCAGATCCGTTGCAGCTGAATGCAACGAAAACGGTCGCTGTATACGGTGATGTTTTCATTACCTACAGCAAGGAGGGCGTTTATGAAATAAGATAGCGTACTTTTTGAAAAAGACGGAAAAATATCAGTTTGGCGGCCATGCTTTGCAGATTTTGTGCAGATGATTTTCAGGTAAACAATAGAATGCACGCTCTGCGAGCATTCTATTGTCATGAATAAAAAAAGTGTAAAACTTATGATCCCAGCGGCAGCCAGACAATCGTTTTGGCGCCGCTGTGGTTGTTTTGTCCCAAAAATAATCTGTACGCCGTGTGCGACGGTGATTTGCTCTGTGATGTGCAGGCAATCGTAAATGCGGCAAACAATTCACTCATTGGCGGAGACGGTGTAGATCACAATTTTGACCGATGCAGCGGTGTGGTGGACGCTGTTGTTTAGCAGTTGTACACTGGCATTGGTAGATGAGGAATTTATAAAATTTCTGACATAACTGAACGAAGTTGCAACAAAATATATGTCGATACCAGTTACTAAAACAAGTGTATCCTGGCTTGCCTTTGATGGAAAAAATATTATTGGGACAAGTGGAATGTCATTTGTGGAGAAGCCGCCTTATTTTGGATGTCCAAATGGAAAGATAGGATTGTTATCCAGTATGTTTACAGAACCACAATATAGAAGAAAAGGTATTGCTAAGGAATTATTATCTCGTGTTGTAAATGAGGCTAGAGAATATGGGTGCGGAGTGATACAGATTACGGCATCTGATATGGGGGTTAAATTGTATACTTCGAAAGCATCGAGAATCTCTGCCAATGCATGAGCATGCTTGTTTTGATGCGCCTTGAAGATCCGGCAAATATATATGACAGAGTATCCAGGATATTTGGATAAAGAGAATCGATGGCTTTGACTGTTATCAGTCTACACCATCGGTTCTCTCAAGTCCAGCTAACCCCTGAACAGTAACGATATTGCCGTAGGAAAATGAAATCTGTAAGTTACTTTGTTGACACGATTTTTTTCCGGTGTTATACTGAGAAAGTAAAAACAGGGGAGCTTGTAATGGCAGGCTGAGAGGAAGTCATCAACTTCGACCCTTTACCTGATACGGATAATGCCGTCGTAGGAAGTCATAGTTGTTGATTTTTTTCGAGATTTCGGAGATGCCGTATATGGTATCTCCTTTTTTGTACCTTTTTGTCGGTTTTTGGGGGTGCCATAGCTAGGATGTTTCCCTAAAATCAAAAAGGATAGGAGTGTTTGAAAGTGAAAGAGAATCGAACAAAAAAATTGTGTGTGGCAGGTATTTTGTGTGCAGTGGCAGTGGTGGGAAGTATGTTTTCCATTCCTGTATTTGGCAGTAAATGTGCGCCGGTGCAGCATATGGTAAATATTCTGTGTGCAGTTCTTCTGGGACCCTGGTATGGGGTGGCGGTGGCCTTTGGCGCCAGTCTGATCCGAAATCTGATGGGATTGGGAAGTTTACTGGCTTTCCCGGGAAGTATGTTTGGTGCACTTCTTTGTGGTATGGCTTACTGGAAGTTTAAAAATATCCCTGTAACACTGTTTGCAGAAGTGTTTGGAACAGGAATTCTGGGAGGTCTTTGTGCCTATCCGGTAGCTATCGCCTTGATGGGAGTATCTGCGGGAGAAGTTGCATTTTATGCTTATGTGATTCCATTTCTTGTATCCACGGTGGGCGGAGCTTTGTTATCCGCAATTTTAATCGGAGCGCTGAGAAAAACTGGGATTTTGGAAAGTTTTCAGGCTTCTGTACAGTAAGTGAGTCAGGAGGATGTTGCAATGTTGAAGGAAATTCTGGAAGAGGTGAGAAAAAAGGAGCCGCTGATCCATAGCATAATGAATCGGGTATCAATAAATGACTGTGCCAATCTTTTACTTGCCTGTGGAGCCTCTCCTATCATGGCGGATGAGGAGGGGGAGGTGGAAGAAATCACTGCTTCCAGCGCCGGGCTGGTGTTAAATATGGGAATGCTCAGTCAGCGTGTGATTCCGGCTATGATGAAAGCAGGAATCAAAGGGAATGAAATAGGAATTCCGGTGATTTTAGATCCGGTGGGAGCCGGAATTTCCTCTTTTCGCAGAGAAACTGTGGAGAAGATGAAAGAAGTCATACATTTTGCGGTGATCCGGGGAAATGCTTCAGAAATCAGAGCTTTATCGGGAAATACAGAAAATGGTAAGGGAGTGGATGCAGCTTCTGCTGACCGGGTAACAGAAGAAAATGTGGGACAAATGGTGGAAATTGCCAGGGAATGTTCAAAGAAGATGAATTCCGTTGTGATCCTCACAGGTACTATAGACGTGGTAACGAATCAGGAAGAAAGTTTTCTCGTTTTAAACGGTCATCCTATGATGAAAAAAGTTACCGGTACAGGCTGTCAGCTTTCAGCACTTACCGCAGCGTATGTGTCTGTCTGTCCCGATAAACCTCTGGAAGCGGCTCTTGCAGCAGTCTGTGCTATGGGGGTTGCGGGAGAAAAAGCATATGGTCGCATGAGACCGGAAGATGGCAGCGGTTCCTACAGAATGTATCTGATGGATGGAATGTATCAGTTAAACGGAGAAGAACTGGAACGATATGCCAGATACAGAAAATGGCAATCTTGAGAAGGGAAAAAGAGAAAAATAATGAAGATCAAACCAGAAATACTACGGGTTTATGGAGTGACAGACGCAAGCTGGACAGGACGTTTTACCTTGTTAGAACAGGTAGAGCAGGCGTTGAAAGGCGGGGTCACTTGTATACAGTTTCGGGATAAGCAACTGGAAAATAACGCTTTTTTACGAGAAGCAAAGAAAATGAAAGTGTTATGTGAGAAATATCATGTTCCCCTTATCATAAACGATCATGTGGATATTGCTGTTCGGTGTGGAGCAGATGGCGTGCATGTGGGGCAGAAAGATATGGAAGCAAAAGAAGTGCGAAAATTAGTGGGAGAAAAGATGATCATTGGTGTTTCGGCGCGGACGGTAGAGCAGGCAATCCAGGCAGAACAGGCGGGAGCCGATTACCTGGGTGTGGGAGCCGTTTTCGGAACATCTACCAAAATGGATGCAGAGAAGATTTCTCTGGAGAGATTAAAGGAGATTTGTCAAGCGGTAACAATACCTGTAGTAGCCATCGGAGGAGTTCAAAAGGATAACTTTCCAGAATTGGCGGGAACAGGAGTAGCAGGAGCAGCTTTAGTGTCCGCTATTTTTTCCGCACAGGATATTGAAGAAGAATGTCGAAATTTGAGAAATATTTCTGAACAAATTGTCTGTAAATCCTGAAAAGGATTTCGGAAGCGGCAGGTCGGGGGCACCACTTTCTGTCGCTCAATAAAATGATGTTGGAGTCAAAATATGTGAAAAGGAGAACAATATGAGAACAGCATTATCAATCGCCGGAAGTGATTCCAGCGGAGGCGCCGGTATCCAGGCAGATTTGAAAACAATGACCATGAATGGGGTTTTTGGGATGAGTGCAGTTACTGCATTGACAGCTCAAAATACAACCGGTGTAACAGGCATTATGGAGGTGACTCCAGAATTTTTAAAACAACAGCTAGAAGCAGTGTTTGAAGATATTTTTCCGGATGCGGTGAAAATCGGAATGGTTTCTAATGGGGAATTGATTCGTGTAATTGGAGAATGTCTTAAAAAGTATGGAGCCAAGAATATAGTGGCAGATCCGGTGATGGTGGCTACCAGTGGTTCTAAATTAATGAAAACAGAGGCTATCGCAATTTTGCAGAAAGAGATTTTTCCTCTGGCAGATCTGGTCACACCGAATATCCCGGAAGCGGAGATTCTGGCGGGGATTTCTATAAAAAATGTGGAGGATATGAAAAGAGCTGCAAAGAGTATCGGTGATGCCCATGGATGTGCCGTATTGGTAAAGGGAGGACACAGTCTGAACGATGCCAACGATCTGTTGTATCAAAACGGGACGTACCGGTGGTTTGAAGGAAAGCGGATCAATAACCCGAATACCCATGGAACGGGATGTACTTTATCAAGCGCTATTGCTGCGAATCTGGCAAAAGGATTTTCTATGGAGAACTCGGTGGAACGGGCAAAGGAATATATTTCCGGAGCGCTGGAAGCTATGCTGGATTTGGGAAAGGGTAACGGACCGATGAATCATGGGTTTTATTTGAAAGGAAAATTTGTCGAGGAGGAAAGAAAATGATGTATCATACACAGATGGAAGCAGCAAGACAGGGAATCATAACGGAAGAAATGAAGATTGTGGCGCAGAAAGAGTATCGGAGTGAGGAAGAGATCAGAGATTTGGTGGCAAAAGGACAGGTGGCAATCTGTGCCAATAAAAATCATAAATGTCTCGATCCTAACGGTGTGGGTTCTATGCTGCGCACCAAGATCAATGTAAATCTGGGAGTTTCCAGAGATTGTAAGGATTATGATGTGGAAATGAAAAAGGTGATGGCGGCAGTGGATATGGGAGCAGAGGCGATCATGGATCTTTCTTCCCATGGAGATACGCAGCCTTTTAGAAGAAAACTGACCAGTGAATGTCCCGCTATGATTGGTACCGTTCCTGTTTATGACAGCGTGATCCATTATCAGAGAGATCTTGCTACATTGACGGCGAAGGATTTTCTTGATGTGATCCGGCTCCATGCAGAAGATGGAGTAGATTTTGTGACACTTCACTGTGGAATCACAAGAAAAACCATTGAACAGATCAAACAGCATAAGAGAAAGATGAATATTGTTTCCCGGGGAGGTTCTCTGGTGTTTGCATGGATGTGTATGACGGGAGAGGAAAATCCTTTTTATGAGTATTACGATGAGATTTTGGAGATATGCAGGGAATATGATGTAACGATTTCTTTAGGAGATGCCTGTCGTCCGGGCTGTCTGGCAGACGCCAGTGATGTGTGTCAAATCGAGGAGCTGGTTCGTCTGGGAGAACTGACAAAACGCGCCTGGGAAAAAGATGTACAGGTGATGGTGGAAGGACCGGGACATATGCCTCTGGATCAGATTGCGGCAAATATGAAATTGCAGCAGACGATCTGTATGGGCGCGCCATTTTATGTGTTGGGACCGATCGTCACCGATATTGCTCCTGGGTACGATCATATTACCGCAGCTATCGGAGGCGCAGTGGCAGCCTCAGCGGGAGCAGCATTTCTCTGTTACGTGACGCCGGCGGAACATCTGGCGCTTCCCAATGTGGAAGATGTGAAACAGGGAATCATCGCTTCTAAGATTGCGGCACATGCGGCGGATATTGCAAAAAAGGTTCCTCATGCGAGAGAATTGGATGATAAAATGGCGGACGCCAGAAGAACCTTTGACTGGGAAAAACAGTGGGAATGCTCGATAGACCCGGAAGCAGCAAAGAAAATCCGGGAGGACAGAAAACCGGAAACAGAGGACAGTTGTTCCATGTGCGGAAAATTCTGTGCAGTGAGAAGTATGAATAAGGCGCTGAGCGGAGAATATATAGATATTTTATAACTTTCTCCGTAATCCCTTGACAAGTACCATCTGGTTTCATTATACTATAGACTAATAAAGACAATGACGGAGACAGTAATCTGGTTTTTGAAGGTTCAGCGAGCCGGGGAGGGTGAGAGCCCGGTACAAGTAGAGACAGATGAAGATCACTCCTGAGTTGCTACCTGAAGAGTTTCCGGAACCTGACAGCAGAGGATGCGATATTCGGAGATTTAGTAGGGGATGCCGGATTTCCTCCGTTAAAAGGAACGTGTATCGGTGTAAAAGCCCGTACGCTGTAAGAGGTGGTATAACGACGGTATTTTAACCCTCGTCCTGTTACGGGACGGGGGTTTTTGTAATCCAGAGTCAAAAGGATTTTGTATTATTATAATCAAGGAGGTTCTGCCATGTATCAGAAAGTATCAACAAATCTGAATTTCGTGGAGAGAGAAAAAAACACAGAAAAGTTCTGGAAAGAGCATCAGATCTTTGAAAAAAGTATGGAACAGCGGAAGCAGGGCGAGACATACACTTTTTATGACGGTCCGCCGACAGCAAATGGAAAACCGCATATCGGTCATGTACTGACCCGTGTAATCAAGGATATGATTCCCCGTTACCGCACCATGAAGGGGTATATGGTTCCCAGAAAAGCAGGATGGGATACCCACGGACTTCCCGTAGAGCTGGAAGTGGAGAAACTTCTGGGGCTGGACGGTAAGGAACAGATCGAAGAATACGGTTTGATCCCATTTATCGACAAATGTAAGGAAAGTGTTTGGAAATACAAAGGAATGTGGGAGGATTTTTCTTCTACTGTTGGTTTCTGGGCGGATATGGATCATCCGTATGTAACGTACCATGATGATTATATCGAATCTGAGTGGTGGGCGCTGAAACAGATCTGGGATAAAGGTCTTTTGTACAAAGGCTTTAAGATCGTGCCGTACTGCCCTCGCTGCGGAACTCCGCTGTCTGCGCAGGAAGTGGCTCAGGGGTATAAGGATGTAAAAGAACGTTCCGCTATTGCTCGCTTCAAAGTGGTAGGCGAGGATGCGTACATTTTGGCATGGACAACGACTCCGTGGACACTGCCTTCCAACGTGGCTCTCTGTGTAAATCCAGAAGAAGCTTATGCGAAGGTAAAGGCCGCTGACGGATACACTTATTATATGGCGGAAGCTCTTCTGGACACTGTTTTAGGTTCTCTGGAAAGAGAAGAGGGAACGCCGGCTTACGAAGTACTGGAGACTTATACAGGAAAAGATCTGGAATATAAAGAATATGAGCCGCTGTATAATTTCAAACAATTAAATAAAAAGGCTTATTATGTAGTATGTGATACGTATGTAACACTGACCGATGGTACCGGTGTGGTTCACATTGCGCCGGCATTCGGTGAAGATGACAGCAAGGTAGGCCGCAAATATGATCTGCCATTCCTGCAGCTGGTGGATGAAAAAGGTGAGATGACAGCAGAAACTCCATGGGCAGGAACTTTCTGTAAGAAAGCAGACCCGGAAGTGCTGAAAGATCTGGATTCCAGAAAATTACTGTTTTCTGCGCCGAAGTTCGAGCACAGTTATCCGCATTGCTGGAGATGTGACACTCCTCTGATTTATTACGCAAGAGAATCCTGGTTCATCAAGATGACAGAGGTAAAGGATGATCTGATCCGCAACAACAATACCATCAACTGGATCCCGGAAAGTATCGGTAAAGGTCGTTTTGGAGATTGGCTGGAGAACGTACAGGACTGGGGGATTTCCAGAAACCGTTATTGGGGAACACCATTGAATATCTGGGAATGCGAATGTGGTCATATGCACTCTGTCGGAAGCCGTCAGGAATTATTTGAGATGAGCGAAGATGAGAGAGCGAAGACCGTAGAGCTCCATCGTCCTTATATTGATGAGATCACCATCAAGTGTCCAGTGTGTGGAAAACCGATGCATCGTGTACCGGAGGTTATTGACTGTTGGTTTGATTCTGGAGCTATGCCTTTTGCTCAGCATCATTATCCATTTGAAAACAAAGAATTGTTTGAGCAGCAGTTCCCGGCACAGTTTATTTCTGAGGCAGTAGATCAGACCCGCGGATGGTTCTATTCTTTGCTGGCAGAGTCCACGCTTCTGTTTAACAAGGCTCCTTATGAGAATGTTATCGTTCTGGGTCATGTGCAGGATGAGAATGGACAGAAAATGAGCAAATCCAAGGGAAATGCGGTAGATCCTTTCGATGCTCTGGAAACTTATGGAGCAGATGCGATCCGTTGGTATTTCTATATCAACAGTGCGCCATGGCTGCCGAACCGTTTCCACGGGAAGGCTGTACAGGAAGGCCAGAGAAAGTTCATGAGCACCCTGTGGAATACTTACGCTTTCTTTGTACTGTATGCGAATATTGATGAATTTGACGCTACAAAATATACATTGGAGTATGAGAAATTGTCCGTTATGGATAAATGGCTTCTGTCCAAGCTGAATTCTGTGACTCAGTCTGTGGACGATCATCTGGGGAACTATCGGATTCCAGAAGCTGCAAGAGCTTTGCAGGAGTTCGTGGATGATATGAGTAACTGGTATGTAAGAAGAAGCCGTGAACGTTTCTGGGCAAAAGGTATGGAGCAGGATAAGATCAATGCCTATATGACACTGTATACCGCTCTTGTGACTATTTCCAAAGTAGCGGCGCCGATGATCCCGTTCATGACGGAAGATATCTACAGAAATCTGGTTTGCAGCATTGATAAAGATGCTCCGGAAAGCGTACATCTGTGTGACTTCCCAGCGGCAAAACAGGAATGGATCGACAAAGAGCTGGAAGAAAATATGGATCATCTGCTGGATATCGTAGTTATGGGACGTGCCTGCAGAAATAATGCCAATATCAAGAACCGTCAGCCGATTGCAAAGATGTTTGTGAAGGCATCTTATGAGCTTTCCGACTTCTACACCACCATCATTGGGGAAGAGCTGAATGTGAAGAAGGTAGAATTTACAGATAATATTGAGAATTTCATTTCCTATAACTTCAAGCCGCAGCTTAAGACAGTGGGACCAAAATATGGAAAACTGCTGAATGGCATCCGCCAGGCTTTGACAGAACTGGATGGAAATCAGGCAATGAGCCAGCTGCGGGCAGAAGGGGAATTAAAACTTGACATTAATGGTAATGAAGTTGTATTATCAGAAAGTGACCTGCTGATCGAAACTGCACAGATGGAGGGCTATGTGACCGAATCTGACAATGAGATCGCAGTTGTATTGGATACAAATCTTACGCCGGAACTGATCGAGGAAGGTTTTGTAAGAGAGATCATCAGCAAGATTCAGACGATGAGAAAAGAAGCCGGATTTGAGGTTATGGATAAGATTCATGTGTGTGTGAAGGACAACCAGGTTATTGAAGACGTAATGAAAACACATGCCGAAGAGATTCAATCAGAAGTATTGGCAGAAGATATTCTGTTCGGTACTGTGCAGGGGTATGAAAAGTCCTGGAATATCAATTCCCAGGAAGTAACTCTTGCAGTAGAAAAAATAAATCAATAAACAGAAGAGAGGGGATGGAGCGTGAAAGCCCTGTTCCCTCTTTTTTGCGGGATTGAATAGGAGGTAACGATGTTAGACAGTCATTTCAAAAAAGAAGAGTTCAAAAACAGTGTAAAAGAAAATGTAAAGATGCTTTACCGCAAAACGATCGATGAGGCTACGCAGGAACAGGTATTTCAGGCGGTATCTCTGGCGGTAAAAGACGTAGTGATCGATAATTGGTTATTAACACAGAAACAGTACGAGAAGGATGATCCGAAGATTGTATACTATCTGTCCATGGAATTTTTGATGGGACGAGCTCTGGGAAATAATCTGATCAACCTGACAGCGTATAAAGAAGTAAAAGAAGCTCTGGAAGAGCTGGGATTTGATCTGAATGTGATCGAGGATCAGGAGCCGGACCCGGCGCTGGGAAACGGTGGTCTGGGAAGACTGGCAGCATGTTTTCTTGATTCTCTGGCAACATTGGGATATTGCGCATATGGCTGCGGTATCCGTTACCACTATGGTCTGTTTAAACAGAAGATTGAAAATGGTTATCAGGTAGAAGTGCCGGATAACTGGCTGAAGAATGGATATCCTTTTGAGCTGCGCCGCCCGGAATACGCAAAAGAAGTAAAATTCGGCGGTTATGTGCGGGTGGTTTACGATCCTGCGACAGGAAGAAATCATTTTGTACAGGAAGGATATCAGTCTGTTATGGCGATTCCTTACGATATGCCTATTGTTGGATATAACAACAAGATTGTCAATACTCTGAGAATCTGGGATGCAGAAGCGATCACAGATTTCCGTTTGGACCTGTTTGATAAGGGAGAATATCACAAAGCGGTAGAGCAGGAAAATCTGGCAAAAAATATCGTAGAGGTTCTCTACCCTTGCGACGATCATTATGCAGGAAAAGAACTTCGTCTGAAACAGCAGTATTTCTTTGTATCTGCAAGTATTCAGGCAGCAATTGAAAAATTCAAGAAAAAACACAGCGATCTTCATGATCTGCCGAAGAAAGTGGTATTCCAGTTAAATGATACCCATCCGACTCTGACAGTGGCAGAATTGATGCGTATTCTTCTGGATGAAGAAGGTATGACTTGGGAAGAGGCATGGGAGATCACAACCCATACCTGCGCATACACCAACCATACCATCATGGCAGAAGCTCTGGAAAAATGGCCGATCGAGCTGTTCTCCAAGCTGCTTCCCCGTGTATACCAGATCGTGGAAGAGATCAACCGCCGATTTGTTCTGGAGATTCAGGCTAAATATCCTGGAGATCAGGAAAAAATCAGAAAAATGGCGATTATTTATGATGGTCAGGTTAAGATGGCGCATTTGGCTATCGCAGGCGGCTTCTCTGTAAATGGTGTGGCTAAGCTTCATACCGAAATCCTGAAAAAACAGGAATTGAAAGATTTCTACGAGATGTATCCGGAGAAATTTAATAATAAGACAAACGGTATCACCCAGAGACGTTTCCTCCTTCATGGAAACCAGCTGCTGGCAGACTGGATCACCGATCATATCGGAGACGGCTGGGTAACAAACCTGTCAGAATTGTCCAAACTGAAAGTATATGCAGACGATAAGAAAGCGCTGCAGGAATTTATGAATATCAAGTACCAGAATAAAGTATGTCTGGCAAAATATATTCAGGAGCACAATGGTATCGAGGTAAATCCTCATTCTATCTTTGATGTGCAGGTAAAGAGACTGCATGAGTATAAGCGTCAGCTGATGAATATTCTTCATGTGATGTATCTGTATAACCAGATCAAAGAACACCCGGAGATGGATTTCTACCCAAGAACCTTTATCTTTGGCGCTAAAGCGGCAGCAGGATACCGTCGTGCAAAACAGACGATCAAGCTGATCAATTCTGTGGCTGATGTGATCAACAACGACGCATCCATCAATGGAAAGCTGAAAGTAGTATTTATCGAAAACTATCGGGTATCCAATGCAGAGATGATCTTTGCGGCGGCAGACGTATCCGAGCAGATTTCTACTGCAAGTAAAGAGGCTTCCGGTACTGGAAATATGAAGTTTATGCTGAACGGAGCGCCTACGCTGGGAACCATGGACGGAGCAAACGTGGAGATCGTAGAAGAAGTGGGAGAAGAAAATGCCTTTATCTTCGGTCTGTCTTCCGATCAGGTTATCAACTATGAAAACCATGGCGGATACGATCCAATGCAGTACTTCAACAACGATCCTGATATCCGCAACGTGCTGATGCAGCTGATCAACGGAACGTATTCTCATGGAGATTTCAATATGTTCCGGGAAATCTACGATTCTCTGCTGAACACCAACAGCAGCGATCGGGCAGATACCTACTTCATTCTGGCTGACTTCAAATCTTATGCAGAAGCTCAGAAACGAGTAGAAGAAGCATACAAAGATACCGACAGATGGGCAAAAATGGCTCTTCTGAATACAGCATGCTGCGGTAAATTTACTTCTGACAGAACCATCCAGCAGTATGTGGATGAGATCTGGCATCTGGATAAAGTGACAATCAAATAAATATCCATAAATGGACTTTTTGCTACAAAGTATGGAGAAAATGATTTTTTTGCATGGAAAATCATTTTCTCCATTTTTTTTGCGAAAACAGAAAGAATACTCCATGTAAGGAGGCAGATGGTTCATGGTAGGATAAACACAGAAAAGAGAAGGGGGAAAGATGCTTATGAAAAATCAGCCATCTGTCTGCAAAAACCGGGCGAAGAAAAAGAGCATATGGAAGAGCTGGCGTTTATATCTGATGTGTCTGCCGGCAGTTATTTACTTTCTTGTATTTGCTTATAAGCCCATGTATGGAATCATTATTGCCTTCAAAGATTACAGTATGAGACTGGGGATTATGGGAAGTCCCTGGATCGGTTTTGAGAACTTTGAACGGTTATTCAGTTCCTACTGGTTTCCAATCATTCTGAAAAATACTCTGACGTTGAGTATTCTCACTTTGATTCTGGGATTTCCAATTCCTATTATTCTGGCATTAGTGCTAAACGAGGTAAAAAACAGCAGGATAAGAAAAGGATTTCAGACGATCTCCTACGCGCCGCACTTTATTTCTACGGTGGTGTTGTGTGGAATGCTTACCTTGTTTTTGAGTCCGTCCTCTGGAGTGATCAACAAGATCATCATCATGCTGGGATGAGAGAGCGCTTATACAAAGCGATACGCAGGGAGAAACAGTTGTCTGATTTGCAGATGCAGACCCAGTTCGATATGCTTCAGGCACAGGTAAATCCTCATTTTATCTATAATGTGCTGAATGTTATTTCCAGCAGGGGAAGTATGAATGATGATGAGGTGATCTGCGACATCTGTGATGATCTGGCGGGAATGCTGCGGTATTCTACAGATACAAAACAAAAATATGCTACCCTGCGCCAGGAAATTACGTATCTGGAGCTTTATTTTTCACTTTTGAAGTATCGGTATCGTCACAAGCTGGAATATGAGATAGAATTGGAATCAGAGATCGAGGAGCAGAAACTTCCCAAACTGGTGATTCAGCAGTTGGTAGAAAACAGTATTAGCCACGGTTTTAGAAACAGCAGCAAAGTCATGAAGATTTCCGTCAGAGGGTATCAGGAAAATGGTTACTGGTACATCTGTGTGCAGGATAATGGGGAAGGATTTTCCAAAAAGGTGATGGAAGATCTGGAGAAGAAGTTCAGACAGCTGCGGATGGATCTGGCGGATGATGAAAAATCCGTGAAAATGCAGATCGGAGGTATGGGGCTTTTGAATACGTATGCCCGTCTGTATCTGCTGAACGGTGAAAATATGGAGTTTCATATCTGCAATCGAAAAGAAGGCGGCGCAGAGACAATAATCGGAGTAAAGATGCAGTGAGGAGGGAACATATGTATCAGGTGCTTGTTGTAGAAGATGAACCGGCGTCCATGGAGCATATCTGTACAATCATACAGAATAAATGTCCGGAATTTTCAGTGATCGGTACGGCGGAGGATGGAAAAAGCGCATTGGAGCAGTTGGAATATCTCTGCCCGGATGTGTTGATCACAGATGTTCGGATGCCGGTGATGGATGGGATTTTTTTAATTAAAAGAGTGAAGGAGAGATTTCCGGATATTCTTTCGGTGATTGTCAGTGGTTATCAGGAATTTGAATATGCTCAAACTGCGTTGAGGTACGGGGTGTGCGATTATATCTTAAAGCCGATCAAGCCTTCTGTGCTTCAGGAATGTATGTATCGGATGCAGGAGCGGCTGGATGAATGTTACTACAGGCTCAGAAACCGGATGATCCGGGAAATGTATCGGGGAAATATTTCTGACAGCAGAAGATTTCGCAGAGTATTTTCTCAGGAGGAATATTATATTGCGCTGCTGCGCAGAAACAGCCTGCCAAGACGATTTTCGGAATTTCGTGGTGTGGAGGTGTTTTCGGGAAGAGAAGAACAACTGATGGTCTATGGAAGAGACGAGATGGAAGAGCTTTATATTTGTCCCAGAGAGCTGTTATTTCAGGGAAGCTTTTACCAGATGCTTCAGCATATTCTGGAAAAGAAAAAGAAGGGAACCTCATTCTATACGCTGGTATGGCAGGCAAAACCCATATCGGTAAAACAGCTTCCCCAGAAGATCCAGGAATTATACCAGACGATGGATCATCGTCTGATCATTGGAAAAGATCAGATGATTCGCATGGAGGAGGAGCGGCTAGAAAAGCGGCGAAGAGCGGAGGATGACAAAGAAAATCTGAGCCACTTGGAATATCTGATCCGGGAGAAAAAATACGGAGAAATACCGGGGGAGATAGGCGCCTGTTTTGAAAAATGGGAAAAAGCGGAGTATACCCAGCTTTGGACGGAAGAACGGGTGAGAGAAATCTTTCATATCTTCCGAAAGGCAAATCTGCTGGATGATCCGGTGGAAATGTGCGAATACTTTCTGGACGAGGCATTTTATTACGGGGAGAATATGCAGAAATTGGGAGAACATATCCAGCAGATCCTCTGTAAAAAAGTAGAGAAAGAATCCCCTCGGACAAAACTGGATACGCCGGAATTCTTCGAAAAGATTCAACAATACATGAGAGACCATATGTCAGAGCCGCTATCACCAAAACAGGTTTGCAGTGTCTTTGGAATCTCCCAGGCATATTTGAGCCGCTTATTCCGAAAATATGATACCGTGAGCTTCAGCCAGAGAATGACCGTATTTCGTATGGAAAAGGCCCAGGAGCTTATGAAAAACAAAAAAGACCTGTTTATCAAGGATGTGGCGGCGATGGTGGGATATGAAGACCAGTTTTACTTCAGCAGAATCTTCCGGTCGGTGATCGGAGTGAGCCCTACAGAATATTTGAAAGGGCATGATATTTAGAAAAACAAGGATTTTCACCATCCAGAGTGCATTTCAATAGGAAGGGAAGACAAGCTTTGGGTGTATACAGGGGTGATATCCTTAAACACCCAAATCTATTGGAAAAACCGGTTAAAAATTTAATTTTTTGCCCCTTTTTGGGTATCATATAGTAAGAAAATTTTGAAAACCCAAAATTTTACGATTTTATGGGATGGCGAGAGAAAAATATGCTCTAAATACCCAATCTTTGTGTTGAAATTTCAAGTACAGCAAATGTTATTGTTCGTTCCGTTCGCAGTAACGAGCAAAAATTCATTCCAGATTGCCATGTGATGATAGGATTTAGGATAAATACTTGAAAAAATGATTTTCCTGGCCTATAGTATATTTAACAGGATAGCCGGACGGCTATTTTTATACGTATAATTCAGGATTGTAACGATAAGTATTGCAACATATATAAAGAGAAAAAACCAGGAGGGATTTTTATGGCGATTGAAAAGATTTTCAAAGATTTTATACGGTTTGCCCAGTGTAATGAACTAAAGATAGAGGGAATCGCCATTGCGGATGAGAATAGAGTTATTTTGGAACATCGATTCCTGCCGGATCAGGAAAGAAATATTTATTCCCATACGAAAAGCTATATGTCTATGGCGGCTGGAATTGCCATCGAAGAGGGAAAACTTTCTCTTTCCGATAAGCTGGCAAATATGTTTCCTCAATATGTACCGGAAAATGCAGATCCTCGCTTGCAGGAAATTACTCTGGAGAATCTTTTGACCATGACCAGCGGCTTTCACAAGGCATATTTGATGGGCGCAGATCGAAGAGCAGGAATCGGATTTCCAGATTATATGGAATATATGATGACGCGACCAATTTTAAAGAATCCGGGGGAAGAGTTTTGCTATTCCACTGCCGATAGTATATTGGCGGGAAGGATGATTGAACAGGCTACAGGGCAAGGACTGGGAGAATATTTATATCGTCATGTGTTTTCAAGACTGGATCAGGGATGGCCGCAGTGGGAAAATGATCCGCAGGGACATCCGATAGGCGGCGGAGGTATGTTTATGTGCCTTACAGAAATGATGAAACTGGGACAGGTGTTTCTTGCTGACGGAAAATGGAAAAATGAACGGATTATAAGCAGCGAATGGGTAAAAGCAGCCACAACAAAGCATGTGGAAACCAATACAGAAAGTCAGGAACAAAATGAATGGACATGCGGATATGGATATCAATTTTGGATGTCGCCTTATCCGGGGGCGTATCGGGCAGATGGGGCATATGGACAAATCAGTACCGTATTGCCGGAAAGCGGACTGGTAGTGGCAGTACAATGCCCGGAATGGGGGGATTTTAACAAGGTGCGGACAGGATTGCATGAGGAATTATTAAAGAGAATTGTGGAAGAATAGTTTATTATATATACGTTCTCGCTATCATGAGTGATACTTTTGCGATAACTCAATACTTGTAGATTCATCTCAGACTAAACTATGACAGGAGATTTCATCAGAAAATATATACAAATCCAGAGAATTAAAAAAGTTTCACTACTTTTTTGCCCCCAAAATAGTGAAACTTTTTTAAATGTATCAAAATGTGCACTTTTCAGTAGGAAAAACAGGAATTTTCGGAGGGAAAAAGTGGAAAAAGTAGTGAAGTTTTTTGAAAATCTGCGAAATGTGCACGTTTATCCTAAAAATAGCTGATTTATATTATAAAATTGTTCCGGTGCATCCGCCCGTTTGGTCTTTGCATAGCAAATTATTAATTTTTATTGACAACAAACTGTATATCTGTTACTCTATCCAAGAGTTAGAAGAAACTAATCGCCTCGCAAGAGGCTTTTCTTTTGGAAAACGGGTTAGTTAAAACTAATTACAAATATGATTTTGATAGGATGCGTGAATGATATGATGATGAATAAGAGACTGATCGGCACAGTCAGAGAAAGTAAAAAATATGTAGTTGGAAATGTGATCAGCCAATGGATTTCTCTGGCAGTGAATATTGGTATGATGGCAGCTATTGCAAAAATGCTCCAAAGCCTGTATATGGGAACGATTGGAAGCAGGCAGGTTGCGTTGACAGCGATTCTTGCTGTGGTGGCGGTAGGTATTCGCTTTTTGTGTGCTGTCATATCCAGCAGAATGAGTTATCTTTCTTCGAAAGAGGTGAAGAAGACTCTTCGCCAGATGATTTATAAGAAACTTCTGCGGCTTGGTTCTTCTTATAAGGAACAGACAAATACTTCAGAAGTAGTGCAGGTTGCAGTGGAAGGGGTGGAACAGCTGGAAACTTATTTTGGAGCGTATCTGCCGCAGCTTTTCTATGCCATGCTGGCGCCTCTGACGTTATTTGCTTTTTTGAGTTTTGTGAATTTTCCCAGCGCTCTTGTGCTGTTTTTATGTGTTCCTCTGATTCCTGTAACGATTATCATGATTCAGAGATGGGCGAAAAAGCTTCTGGCTAAATATTGGAGTCAGTATACGGCTTTGGGAGATACCTTTCTTGAGAATCTTCAGGGTCTAACAACTACAAAGATTTATCAGGCAGATGCATTTAAGCACAGGGAAATGAATGAGCAAAGCGAACATTTTCGTAAGATTACCATGAAAGTACTCACGATGCAGCTGAACTCCATCACTATCATGGATTTGATTGCATATGGAGGCGCAGCGTTGGGTGTGATTTTGGCAACGCTTCAGTTTCAGGCTGGAAAAGTAGATTTGTTCGGATGTATTATGATTATTCTGCTGGGGGCAGATTTCTTTTTGCCGATGCGGATTTTAGGTTCTTTTTTTCATATTGCAATGAATGGTATGGCTGCTTCTGATAAAATATTTCGTTTGCTGGATCTGCCGGAGCCAGAGCAAAAGAATGCTGTTGTTCCGGAGGATTGTTCTATAGAATGTGAGAATCTTCGGTTTGCTTATGAAGCGGATCGGGAAGTTCTTCACGGTGTGAGTCTGAGTTTTCCAAAAGGAAGTTTTACCGCTATCGTAGGTGAATCAGGATGTGGTAAATCCACCATTTCCGCAATCTTAATGGAGAGAAACAAAGGCTATGCGGGAAAAATCACCGTTGGTGGAGTATCTCTTTCAAAAATCAGCGAAGATAGTCTGATGAAAAATATTACTTACGTTTCTCATCAGAGTTATTTGTTTAAGGGAACCGTCAGGGAGAATCTTTTGATGGCAAATCCCAAGGCTTGTGATGATGTTCTTTGGGACGTGCTGGAACAGGTGAATCTTGCAGATTTCCTGCGAGGTGAAAATGGGTTGGATACTATGCTAAATGAAAAAGCATCGAACCTTTCTGGCGGTCAGTGTCAGCGTCTTGCGCTGGCAAGAGCTTTGCTCCATGACAGCCCAGTGTATATTTTTGACGAAGCTACCTCCAACATTGATGTGGAGAGTGAAAATGATATTATGGCACAGATTTATGGGCTTGCCAGAACAAAGACTGTTATTCTCATTTCACATCGCCTTGCAAATGTAACAGGAGCGGATAAAATCTATGTTCTTGAACAGGGCGAGATTGTTGAAAAAGGGAATCATAAAACATTGCTTGCTCAGCAGGGGGTATACGCAAAATTGTGGAACGCACAGCAGGAGCTGGAAAATTATGCGAAGGGAGAACATTGCAATGAGACGAAGCGGATTTAATATTATGACTCGGCTGGTTGGTCTGGTAAAGCCTTTAACTGGTTATATGATTCTGGCTGTTGGGATGGGGGTGATTGGACATCTGTGTGCTTCCTTCATTACAATCTTTGGAGGCTATGCAATCCTCCGTGTTCTGCGTCCAGAAGGGACACCAGATTTAAAAGTTCTTTTTGCGGCAGTGTTGATTTTTGCTCTGATTCGTGGATTTTTGCGTTATGCGGAACAGGCGTGTAACCATTTTATTGCATTTAAACTGCTTGCGCTGATTCGGGATAAGATATTTGGCACTCTGCGCCGTTTATGTCCTGCAAAATTGGAAGGGAAAGATAAAGGAAACCTGATTTCGGTAATCACCTCGGATATTGAATTATTGGAAGTGTTTTATGCACATACCATTTCTCCGGTCTGCATTGCTTTTCTCTTCAGTGGTTTTATGGTTGCTTTTATAGGCAGCTATCATGTGGCGCTTGGGCTGCTGGCTTTTACTGCTTACATGGTGGTCGGGGTAGTGATTCCCCTGGTCACTTCCAAACTTGCCGGTGATACGGGCGCTCGCTTTCGGGAAAAATCAGGTAATCTCTCCGGTTTTGTGCTGGACAGTCTTCGTGGGCTGTCGGAAACCATCCAGTATGGACAGGGAAAGAGACGGATGGAAGCGATGAATCGCCAGACAGATCAGCTTTCCCGGGATGAAGAACGTATGAAACGTATTGGGGGACGAAATATTGCCATAACCAATACGGTGATTTTGGTGTTTGACCTTACGATGTTGTTTTTATCCGCATATCTTGTGGGATTTGAGGGGTGTCTGATCGTAACGCTGACTTTGATGAGTTCTTTTGGACCGGTGGTTGCGCTGGCTTCTCTGGGAGCGACTTTGCAGAATACCTTTGCCGCTGGAAATCGTGTTTTAGATATTTTGGATGAAAGTCCGGTTGTGGAAGAAATTACAGGAAAAGAAGAAATGGTTTTCCGTGGAGCTTCGGCAGAAAATGTCACGTTCGCTTATGGAGAAGAAATGATTTTACAAGATTTTTCCGTGACGATTCCCGAAAATAAAATTGTCGGCATTAATGGACGCTCCGGTTCTGGGAAGTCTACGCTGCTCAAATTATTTATGCGATTCTGGCAGGTACAACAGGGAGAAGTGAAAGTCTCCGACAGAAAAGTTGACGAAATCAACACTTCAAATCTGCGAGAGATGGAAAGCTTTGTGACCCAGGAAACCCATTTATTCCATGACTCGATCAGAAATAATCTTCGTATTGCAAAATTAGACGCAACGGATGAGAAAATGATAGAGGCCTGTAAAAAGGCTTCTGTACATGAGTTTATTATGGGACTGCCAAAGGGCTACGATACAGAAATCGGCGAATTGGGTGATACGCTTTCCGGTGGTGAGCGGCAACGTTTGGGTCTGGCAAGGGCATTTCTTCATGATGCGCCGTTTATGCTTTTGGATGAACCCACCTCCAATCTGGATAGCCTGAACGAGGCGGTTATTTTAAAAGCTCTTTCGCAAGAGTGCTCGGATAAATCAGTGATACTGGTATCTCATAGAAGATCTACCATGGGGATCGCCGATACTGTGTATTCGGTGGAACATGGGAGAATGAGCTGACAGATGGAAAAACAAAGAAATGAGACGGAGGTTTGCAGATGAAAAAAATATTGTATATTCTTTTTGGATGTATAAGTGCAGGACTGGGAGCGGTAGGCGCCGTATTCCCCGTATTGCCTACAGTTCCTTTTTTATTGCTTGCTGCTTTTTGCTTTGCAAGATCTTCAAACAGGCTGGACAGTTGGTTTAAGAATACGAAATTATACAAAGACAACCTTGCGGATTTTGCAGCAGGGAAAGGAATGACAAAGAAAACAAAATGTCGGATTATGCTTACAGTGACTTTACTGATGAGTGTTGGGTTTCTTTTGATGGGGATTAAGGGGATTGTTACAGGCTGTATAGTATTGGGAGTCGTGTGGATTTTTCATCTTTTTTATTTCATCTTTGGTGTCAGGACAATTTCTGCAATGGAGGGTGAGGATAGATGAAGAGAACACAGAATATTTTATTACTGTTGACTTTTATCGCTGCCATGCTGGAGCCAGTTACCGGTATTGTGATTCATAAGTTGTCGGCTGCGTCATTTCTTCTGATGAGTATGATTCATATCATTATTTATCGAAAGGAAATGAAAGTGAAACGCTGGATACTATTTGCGTTGATTTTGATTTGTTTTTTCAGTGGATTGTTTGGGATGATCTTCGATTATTTTCCGGCGATTCTGGTGATCCATCAGGTAAGTGCAGTTGTCCTGGTATTCTTTCTGGCAATTCATATTTTTGTATTTCATAAAAAGATTTGCAGAAAAAGACGGGTTTCAAAAAAGGGGCTATAGTCAATAGGCAGCCCGCTTTTTTGCAATTCCCTGTACCAATATGGTTATCCCCAGAGTAATCAGTTCTGAAGTAAGAAATGCCAGCCAGATTCCTGTCATACCCCAGATGCGAGACAGAACAACGGCACACAGAACAATGGCGATCACTCCCCGGAGGATGGAGGAAAGAAAGGATAAAACGGCACGGTCTGTAGCTGCAAAATAAGAAATCAGCATAAGGTTGATTCCGGCGATAAAGAAGCCTGAAAAATACAGCTTCATACCCGGCTGCGCGTAAGATACCAGCAAGGCATTTCCTTCACTGTTAAATAACTGAATGAGCAGTTCTGACAATATCCATACCGCAGCAACCACAAAGATTTCTGCCACAAGTGTGAGAAGAAGTCCGGCTTTTAGAAGCTTCTTTGTCTGCTGAGTTTTGCCGCTTCCATACGTTTCACTGATCAGAGGCTGTGTTCCCTGAGAAATTCCATTGAAAATAGAGAGAGCTACGATGGAGATATTTGCGATCACGCCGTAAGCGGCAACACCGATATTTCCTGCCATGGCGAGGATCAGTATATTGAATACGGTAGTTGTCACTGCAGAAGCAATTTCTCCGATAAATGCGGAGACGCCAAGTTTACAGCAGGAAAGCAGATGGCTGGGAGAGGGGAGTCTCCAGCGAAAGCCGATTGTATTTTTCTTGCCCAAATAATGAATACTGCACACGCTCATGGTCACGATAGGGGAGAGTGCAGTTGCCAAAGCGGCGCCAGCCATTCCCATATTCAGAGGGAACATAAAAATATAATCGAAGACTATATTAAAAGCGCTTCCTGAGAGAGAGCCGATCATGGCGATAGTAGTGGCGTTGTCATTTCTGGCAAAAGCAGTAAAAGCATAATTCATCATAAAGAAGGGAGAGCCAATAAGAATAATTCTCAGATATTGGATTCCCAGTTCGGTAATCCTGGCATCTGCTCCCATAAGATGGAGAACCCACTGGGGAGCAAAGATTCCAAGAAGAATAAACGGGATGCTAAGGATCAGATCCCAGGAAAGGGCATGGGTAAAGTAAAAATCCGTATTTTCATCTCCGCTGGCTTTTTTCAGAGCGTATCGGATGGCAGAGCCGATGCCGACCATAGAACCAAAGGCGTACATCAGTCCATATATAGGGATAACCAGATTCAGCATGGTAAGTCCATCTGCTCCGGAATAAAGGGAGATAAAAAAAGTATCTGCGAGAATATAGACGGATACGCCTATCATTCCAGCCACAT
>OHDQ01000222.1_pt1 | contig 30078 bp, 29 predicted proteins | sample 1606421 | NCBI WGS metagenome assembly OHDQ01 (sample SAMEA3879589, study PRJEB24766) | human gut metagenome | biome: human-associated habitat; feature: feces | place: USA | collected 1985/1987
TGCTCCGGGAATTGCGGAGGCTATGCGGGCGTACAGTCTTTCCATTACTCCCCGGGCGATGCTGTCCCGGGCTGCCAGCGTACTGAGGGGAAAAACATTGATCGTAAATCTTCCCGGCAGTCCCAAAGCGGTGAAAGAAAGTCTGGAATACATTCTTCCCACCCTGAAACACGGGATTTTGCTGGCAAAGGGCGAAGATGGAGAATGCGCACGAAAATAAAAGGAGCGAATGAGTATGAAAGTAATAAAAACAGAGGATGCAGTGGGACATGTGCTCTGCCATGACATCACCCAGATTATTAAGGGTGTGACTAAGGATGCCAGATTTCGAAAAGGGCATGTGGTGACGGAAGAGGATATTCCGGTACTTTTGAGTATTGGGAAAGACAACCTGTATGTGTGGGAAAAGGATGATACTATGTATCATGAAAATGAGGCGGCTGAGATTTTGCGGGATGTGTGTATCAACGATCACATGCTCCCGTCTCAGGTAAAAGAAGGAAAAATAGAATTGACCGCTGCGTGTGACGGATTGTTTCAGGTGGATGTGGAGCGGCTCTACAAAATCAACGAGATCGATCAGGTAATGATCGCTACTCGTCATACGAACAGTCCGGTAAAAGAGGGAGATAAGCTTTTGGGAGCCAGGATTATTCCGCTGGTGATCCAGAAAGAAAAAATGGAGCAGGTGAAGGAGAGAGCGGGAGATACTCCTTTGTGCCGTCTTTTGCCGTATAGAGCGCTGAAAGCGGGAATTATCACCACCGGAAACGAAGTATTTTACGGAAGGATTCAGGATACTTTTACACCGGTGGTGGTGGCAAAACTGGAAAAATACGGTGTTGAAGTGTGTAAACATGTGACACTGGGAGATGATAAGGGGCAGATCACGAAAGCGATTTTGGATATGAAGGAGCAGGGCTGCGATCTGATTCTGACTACGGGAGGAATGAGTGTAGATCCGGACGATCAGACGCCGGGGGCGATCAAAGACAGCGGCGCAGAGGTAGTTTCTTATGGAGCGCCGGTACTGCCGGGAGCAATGTTTTGTCTGGCGTATTTTGCAGATGGAACGACGGTGATGGGATTGCCGGGCTGTGTGATGTATGCGAAGGCAACGATTTTTGATCTGATTTTACCTCGGGTTGTGGCCGGGGTTCCGGTGAAACGGAGAGATCTCATTGCCCTGGGCCATGGCGGACTGTGTCTGGGCTGCAAAGAGTGTCATTATCCAGAGTGCAGTTTCGGTAAAAGCTGGTAGAAATGAGGCGGAAATATGATTGACGGACAGGGAAGGGTCATTGACTATATACGGATATCAGTGACGGATCGCTGTAATCTCAGATGTGTATACTGTATGCCGGAGGCGGGTATAGAGCCGGCAGCTCATGAGGAAATCCTGCGATATCAGGAGATTGAGCGTCTGGCAGGTATTTTTGCCAGAATGGGCATTCGGAAAATAAAAATTACCGGGGGAGAGCCTCTGGTGCGCCGGGGAATCGAACAGTTGGTGAAAAATCTGAAAAAGACGCCCGGGATCGAGCAGGTGACACTTACGACCAATGGCATTCTTCTTTCGGAAAAATGGGAAGGTCTGAAAGCGGCAGGACTGGATGGGATCAATCTGAGTCTGGATACGCTGAATCCTCAGGTGTATCGGCAGATTACCAGAAGAGAAGGCTTGGAGAAAACGCTGGAAGGGATGAAAAAAATTCTGGAGGATGGGACGATTCCTCTGAAGATCAACTGCGTTCCTATGGGGATTCCCGGACAAAATGTGGAAGAATTGGTGGAATTATCCAGAAAATATCCCGTTCATGTGCGTTATATTGAAATGATGCCTATCGGTCTGGGAAAAGAATATCGGGGCGTTACGGAAGAAGAGCTTCTGGGAGAATTGGAAGCGCTGTACGGGAAGAGTAAAGCCTATGAAGGAAGGCTGGGAAACGGTCCGGGGTTTTTTGGGAAAAATTGGATTTATCAGCGCCATCAGTCATAAATTCTGTTATCAATGTAACCGGGTTCGTCTTACATCCCAGGGATTTTTAAAAACCTGCCTCCAATATGAAAATGGCGTGGAACTTCGGGGGCTGTTAAGGTCGGGAGCTGGGGATGAAGAATTGGAAGAGGTGATCCAAAAAGAAATTTTATGTAAACCTGCAAGTCACCATTTTTTGCAGGAAGAAAAGGAAGAGACGGAACACAGGATCATGTCGCAGATTGGGGGATGAAGATGCAGGGATTATTTGAAAAAATAGCTGATCTGGAACAGAGAGAAAAAACGGCGGTGCTGACCGTGATTGAAGGGAAAGATTTTGGAGAAAAAGCTCTGATGAAGCAGGGAAAAATATTGTGGAAATCCTGTCCAGATGGATTTTTCTACATGCAGGAGGAAAATCTGACACAAAGATCTTCCACAGGAAAAATGATAATTCAGGGACAGACCGTATTTTGCGACTGCCTCGGTCAGGAAAAACAACTGGTGATCTGCGGCGGAGGACACGTATCCATGGCAATCCTTTCCATAGGAAAAATGCTGGGATTTACCGTGAGCGTTCTGGAAGATCGCCCGTATTTTGCGGATCAGGCAAGAAAAACAGGGGCTGACCGGGTGATATGTGATTCTTTTGCTGAGAGTTTGCAGCAGATTCCGGGAGATGAAGATACGTATTTTGTGATTGTTACCAGAGGGCATCGGTACGATCAGGTTTGCCTGGAACAGATTCTTGAAAAAAAATATGCGTACGTGGGGATGATGGGAAGCCGTAAAAGAGTTGCCGCATTGAAAGACACGATGCTTGAAAAAGGATTTTCCAGAGAAAAAGTGGAGGAGCTTCACAGTCCTATCGGCCTTTCTATCCGGGCGGAAACTCCGGAGGAAATTGCAGTTTCCGTTATGGCGGAGATTATAGAGGTGAAAAATAAGGCGGGAAGGACAGAAAGCCTTTCTTCTGAAATGCTGAAAGCGCTGACAGAAAAAGGAGAACAGGGGAAAGTGCTTGCTACCATCGTAAGCCGCCGTGGTTCTGCCCCAAGAAAAGTGGGAACGAAAATGATGATCTTTCCCGAGGGAAAAACTATGGGGACGATTGGCGGAGGATGTATGGAGGCGGAAGTGATCCAGCAGGCATTGGGAATGCTGCGGACAGGAAAAGCCGGGATACAGATTTATCCGGTGGATATGACCAGCGAGACGGCAGAAGAGGAGGGAATGGTCTGTGGGGGCAGCATAGATGTGCTGTTGGAGGTTTATGACCTGCCCCCAAATGAGAATAGAAGCGGAGAGAATGTCCTGCGATATTGAAAGTAAGATACAGAAAATGAAAAGCCCAGTAAAGAGTTCAGAACATCACCAATGCTGCTAAGCTCTTGACGGGGCTTTTTATTTTCAAATTTCCCCTATCTTTTTCTTGTATTCATTCGTTAGTAAGCGCTTAAATTTCAGCCGTTGATAGAAAAATATCCGGCTACTTTTCGGTAACCGGAATACCTTGACAATTCACATATGATTTATGATTGATTTGAGTTTTTTGCTCGACGCTCTATCTCAATTTTTACCTTTTCATTCCATGGAGCAAGTTGATCTAATTCATTGTCACTCATACTATCATCTGGTAGCTTTTCCAGAAGATAGGTTAAATAGTGATAGACATTTACTCCATTTGCCTTGGCCATTTCTACCATCGTATATACTATAGCACTGGCCTGGGCACCATGAGGTGTATCGCAGAACAGCCAATTTTTGCGGCCGACTGTAAATGGACGGATCGCATTTTCACTGAGGTTGTTAGAGAAACTGCATCGTCCATCTTCCAGATAGGTCATAAGATAGTCTCTCCGGTTCTGGATATATGTTACAGCCTTATCCATCCTCGAACCTCTGACAGGGTTCTGTTTATCAAGCCACGACAAAAAGCCTTCCACTATCGGCTTTTCTTTTTCAAGTCTAGCCTTTTTGATAGCATCGAAGGATGAGTGCTCTGCCTTAATGACATCTTCCAGATGAAAGAGCTGATTGATATACATCATGCCCTGTACGGAAGGCTGGGTATAATCCAGCTGCTTTCCTTTTGGAATGGCATCTGTCAGGTATCTTCTGATATGTGCCCAGCAGGCTGTCCGCTTTGCATTGGATACTTTATTGTATCCGCTATAACCATCACACATCAGATATCCGTTAAATTCCTGAAGGAATTCAACGGCATTGTCTCCGGCGCGGGTTGGTGAATACTTGTAGAGAATGATCGGGATACCACCGTCTTCTCCGCTACGGAACAGCCACATATAGGACTTTGTCTGAGCACGACGTCCTTCTTCATGCAAAACCTGAAGAGGCGTCTCATCAGCCATTAGGAAGTTTCTTTCCAAAAGCTTCCGATGAAAATATTCATACATCGGGCGGAAAAATGCCTCAGAATTACGGATTACCCAGTTTGCCATAGTTGCACGGGTGATCGCAGCTCCGTACTGTTTCCAGTCTTTTTCCTGGCGACAGTATGGGAGACTGTTGCAAAACTTCTGATACATGACCCAGGCAACGGTACCAGCTGAGGCCATACCATAAAGCATATGAGGCTTTCCGTCTTTTCCCTTTTTAATGACAGGGATATCCCGTTTACTGCATTCCGGACAGCTGTAATTAAAACTGTAGATTTCAACGACTTTCAGTTTGGCAGGAATAAAGACCAGTTCACGACGGACAAACTCTTCGCCAATCTTAACCAACGGAGTACTACAAACAGGGCATGTTTTATCCTCTTCCGGGATATCGATATATTTTTTTATTACTGGTATCCCTTTAAAGCGCTCTGCATCTGTTGCTCTGGTTTTTCTCTTTTTAGGAGTCTCCTCCGGAAGTATTGCAGCAAGTTCTTCTGTCTCCGCAATCGAGGGATCCTGTTCCAGTTCTGCTTCATTAAAAAGGTTTAACTGACCCGGAAAATCAATCACACGTTTTTCACTTGAGGAACCAAAAAGCTTCTTACGGAGAAGGCTAATCTCGTCTTTCAGGTTGTCTCTCTCCTGAATAAGAACTTCTTCCCGTTTGCTGGCAGCATCCACAGTTGCCTGAAGTGTCTTTATCATGTTTCTAAGCTCTGTGATCATATCTTTCAGCTCACGCAGCTGAAGGTCTTTGGAACTGTTAGCCACTGCTTTTTCCTCCCTTTTCTGATGCTTCTATTATACCAGAAAACAGAGGATTTTCATAGAAAAACAAGGTGTGTAAAAGCCTGAAAAGTGCCGAAAATACCAGGAAATCCGGCACTTTTGTGTGCAGATTTAAGCTAGCTTTTTAAGATGTTCGGATTGCTTTTGGCTGCTCGATATCGATGCCGGACATCAGCCAGTCAAACTCTCTCCAGGTAAGATTTCGTACCTCTGATTTATCTCGTGGCCACCGGTAAGACCCCTGAACCGTCAATCTTTTATAGATCATGACGATCCCATCCGGTTCCTTCAAGATTGCTTTGATCCGGTCACATTTTCTACCGCAGAAGAGATAGAGTGCATGGTCGATTTCCATAGAAAACTGATCCTGGATGATGGCACAAAGACCATCAATGGACTTTCTCATATCTGTTCTTCCACAGACAAGGTAGATTGCATCGACATTCGAGATATCCGCTAGCATGTGGACTCCCTGAGCACAGCCATCAGAGTTTTTAATAAAACCGGCTGGATATCATTGCTTATGCGGATCCGAAGTCCATTTGCTTCGATTTCAATCGTATGTGAATTGTCAAGGTACAGAGAACAGTTTTTTTTCATTGAAACTAGTTCTGCCGGAGTATGTTCCGGCTCTATAGCAATCCGGACTACATCCTGTTTATGGGATGTAAAATCGAGAGTGCTTGCTTTTCCAGATGGTTCTGGTATCTCACAGGCTCTTTTGCGAAGCCTGCTGACAGCATTGTAAAAACAGCTGGGAGAAATCCCATTTTCATGACACCAGGCAGCATCGGTAAGACCGCTTTGCCGGCAGGATGTCACCAGTTCTAGCCATTCATCCAGGGAACGGCCTGGAGTACGTTTACCATTCATAATGAAACCTCCAATTGTAGTAAAAATCTACTTCCTATCAAGATGATGGAGTAAAAAACTATTTTCTATCATTATGAATGAAAAAAGGATAAATTTGTAGTTACCCAAAAATTAAGCGCTTACAGTATTAGAGTCTAATGCCATTTATAATGCAGAAACAAAAACGTATTTGTACAGACCAAGAGGATTATATGACTATGGATCAACGTATGAACCGTATCCAGAAGTAGTATCATATGAAAAGATGGATGATGGGAAAATTAAACTTATAATTAATGCGGTGTGGGAAAGAACAATGCAGGATAATGCAATGACAAGTGAATTAGTCATTCAGCCGTTAGATAATAACCGTTTTCACTATATATCCAATCAAGTTATTAAGTCGAACTTAGATGACACTTCTAAATGGTACCGAAACCGTTTGACCTATGGAGAGTGGAATAAGATTTATAAAGAAAATGATGAAATAAAATAGAAAGTTTATTTATGAGCGTTTGCTTGAAATTTAAAAGGGCAGGTGAAGCATTATAGAAGTTGAAATTCTTATTCGAATAAAAGAAGAGGGGAATTATAAAGAAATTTTGCTTTGTAATATGAATTATATTGCAAAAAAAATTGCTCTACAAGAAAAAAATATATTAAATCATGCAGATTTGTACTTGGATTACAATAATAGAATAGCATTTCACAAAAACAGAAAAATTAATCTAACAGTAAAAGAATTTGATATCCTATTTTTCCTTGCGAGTTATCCTGGGCAGGTATTTACTCATCGACAGATATATGAAACTGTATGGGGAAAAGAATATTTCTGTGATGAAGGAAATGTTACCGCACATATAGGTCATATACGAAAGAAAATAGAACTAGATCCCCGAAATCCCGTTTTTATCCAAACCGTGCGAGGGATAGGGTATAAATTTGCGAAGAAATAGGACAGGTCCCGCTACATACGGAGTACCTGTCCTATTCTTTATTTGTTCTGCCTAACAGATAATCAGAAGTTACATGGAAATAATCAGCAATTACACTTAATTCATAATCTGGAACAAACCGTGTCCCTTTTTCAATTCTTAAAATTGTCAATTCCGTAAAATCAATCCCAGAAAGAGAAAGACGTGCTGCCAAAATCTTTTGGGAAATATCCTGTTTTTTCCTTAATTCTTTAACGCGAGATCCTATTACGTTTTTGCGTTCACCATTCCAATATATTTTCATAATATCCTCAATGTTTCTAAAGATGAAGTTACATTATTGATTCTAGCGAAATGGAATGGTAATATACTTCTAAAGATGAAGTTTTAAAAATTATTTTATACAACATACAAAGAAGAATAATATAAAGCAATTATTATGTGTTTCGGAGTGGAAATAGAGGAATAATAGAACAAAAGAAAAAAAGATTTGGTACGATGAAAGGAAGAGGGAAGCATGGATGAGCGAGTATGGGAAAAAACTGCACAGTTTTTAAAGGAACTTCGATGTGAGGATACCGGAAGACTTTCACAGTTACAATTACCAGAGTATCAAAAGGCTATGAAAGAAAAATTTTCATATCAGCCGATTTATGAGCAGACAGTTTGTGAAATGACAGATGAACAAAAATGTGTCATTGAGAAATATGTTGGCTTGACAGAACAATGTGCAGAAGAAGAAAACCAACAAGCTTATCTGCAGGGAATGGTGGATATGCTGCTTTTACTATCCGGAAGCGGAATATTGAAAGTTCCCTCCAACATGTTGGAAAAAATCAAGCAATGGAAATGATCAAGCGGTTCATGCATGTGCATGGACCGCTTTGCTAATGTTAAAACTAGAAAAAAGCTAGATAAAATTTGGAATAAAAACAGAATCACTCTGTAACATCAATTTACGTGCATTCATCCCGATTCTTAAGAAGGGTAAGGATATTTTCTAAGATAATCTGACATTCGCGCTTGGAACATTTTGAGAGTAAACGTGTAATCTCAGCGGCAGTATCATCTCTTGTAGAATATAGATAAGCATCTACGGAAAGATTTAATTCTTTGGCAATCCGAAGAAAAAGAGAAAAGCTTGGATTGCATGCGGCACGCTCAATATTTCCATAATGTGTAAGATTAACTTGAAGTCTTTCAGCCATTTCTTCTTGCGTTAAACCAAGTTTTTCACGGTAGCTACGAATCATATCACCTAAACGACTATCAATCTGCGCCATGTGTACTATTCACCTCCATGAAATCTAGTGTATTATGCAACATTGGAAAAGTGAAAATAGTAGTGAACAATATTTGATGTGGTGTATTAAGCAATATTAAAAAAGAAAATGGGATAGAGGCACATAATTTATAATAAGGGATTGATGTGCAATATTAGGCAATAGGAGAAGATTCAGTCATAAGAAAACGTTAAAAAAAGCGTAACAGCAGATAGAAAAAAATGCGGTTTTAAATATGGTGTCTCATACCATATTTCATATACTTATAAATATAATTGTCAAAAAAGAAAGACGTTACTGTGGATAGAAAATCTGCAGTGCATCTTTTTCTATTGGAGTAATCCAAGAAATAGAAGCCCACCACTTCCGATTTGATTTTCGAAAATTCAAATCGGAGGAAAAATGATATGGCATATAACAAAGCAAAAGAAGAATATAAATGGAAAGTATGGAAGGAACAAGAAGAGAAAAAATTACGTGAACTAGGCGTCTCAGAAGAGGTTATTGCAGAACTTCGTGATTATGACTGGAATTGTTTTAAACAAGAACGTAACTACAAAAATCATCAAATGCCTGATACAGATTTTATAGAGAGAACTGAAGATGCTTCCGGAAAGTGGGAAATTCAACAGCCTGTTAACGTGCAAGACTTCATAAAGTCTTTAGATGACAATAAACTAAGAAAAGAACTGCAGAAGTTGGATCAAGTAACATTGTATATTATTCTTTTAAAAACGTTTGGTTATGGTACAGAGGAAATAGGGAAATTGCTTGGAATGAAAGCGAATACAGTTTCTGCACGAATGAAACGCTTGAGAAAAAAATTAAAAAAATATTTTTTTTAGCGTCATATTTTGTTGTGGAAGTTGGCTAGTAAGTAGGAGAGGTAAGTTCTCTCCTAAGTAGGAATTTTTCCTATACATTTTCGGGAAGGTACTTAGTGCCTTCCCCTCCTCTGTTCCTTGATAATTGGATATCCGCATTATAGAAACTTTCCCATCCGGCGGAGCGTAGCAGAAAGAAACGCCATGACGATATAAAAGGATGGTTCAGTTATTCACTACAACGGACGGCATCAGTGATCATCGTTTTATATAAGAGCGCCCCTTTTATTCTGTAAGCATCCAGGCAGGAATGTGACGCCATGAGTCCGGGTGGATGATAATGATACACCAAAAGATCCGAATGCAGGGATAGATAAACCTTACGTTGTAATCAGTAAGACGTTTGGAATATCTGTGTGGATGTTTTGCCAGACATCCAGCTATAATGTGCCCATTTGATATCGGGGAAGTGAGAGGACAAATACGATATCCAACAACAAAAGAAAATCAATCGAAGTGTGCTGTTGATATCAGATACATGCAGCCAGAGTAACCAAATCTCTGGCTGTATTGATGTGATATTAACACAAATATAAAGATAAGAGGGTGGAAAGATGCATCGGAACGAATATCGGAGAATGGCACACGAAGAGGTGGAAGAGATATTCAGAGAAATACTTCCACAAGCAGGAATGAAAGTTCGGGAAGAACAGATCACACTTTGCCATCAAATGCTTTCCAGCCTGTGTGGAAACAAGATTGCATTATGCGATGCAGCAGTAGGGGTAGGAAAGACTTATGCATACCTGGTAGCGTGCATTCTTTTTCGAAAATACAGTCAATTGTTATCTGGATATTTTTCTATGTGCGGTCAGAGTCAGCCTATTGTGATCTCAACCTCAAGCATTGCATTGCAGGAAGCCATCCAAAGAGAATATATACCTTTTTTATCACAGGTTTTATTGAAGAAAGGAATCATATCTGCCCCTATCCAAGCAGTCATCCGAAAAGGGAAAGAACATTTTGTATGTGACAATCGGTTGGAGCTTCGGTTGGATGCAGTACGAAGAAAAGCAAAAAATCCACTGCAGAGAGAAGCTTTATATGCATTAAGAGAACAATATGACATGGACTCCGTACAGCATCTGAGTGGGTTTGACCGCAGGATGGTATGCGTCCCCAAATACTGCCCGGAAACTTGTGAGATGAGAACGTACTGTCGTTATCAAAAATATTTAAAAGAAGCTACAGATGAAAAAGTATTTATCCAGATCTGTAATCATAATTATCTACTGGCAGATACACTTCACAGAGCCAATGATTTCCGTCCTTTATTAAGAAATTATCAGGCACTGATCATTGATGAAGCACATAAATTTCCAGAAGCAGCAAGGCAGATGTATGGAAAGTCTTTCGGACCGGAAGATTTTATGGAAATCTGCAGTCTTTTAGAAGGGGAACATTATACCCATATTGCGGCAAAACTTCGGGAAGCATTTTCACAGCTCTTTGAAAGTCTGCCAAGACCACAGGGAGTGTTAGAAGAACAGGCACGTTTTCGCTTTGTTCTCAACAGGGAGTCCAGACAGGCATTAAGAAACAGCATCCGCTGGTTGCAGCGGGCGGAAGATCTGTTGATCGGGAATTTATCCAGATGGACAAAGAACCGGCTGGAAGAGAGCAGGGAAGTCCTGTTACAGTTTTTAAATGTGGACCGGAACAATATATTGTTTTTAGAGTATACATCAAAGGGACTGCCAGTGTTTTGCACTGTTCATCGAAAAACAGAAAGTTTGATAAAGGCAGATATTTGGGAGCGTGGCTTTCCAGCCATTCTTACATCTGGCACCTTAAAAGCAGGGGAGAGTTTTCAAAGGTCAGAGCAACTGAACGGACTCGAAGATGTCGGAAGAGTACGTGAATATCAGGCTGATTCACCGTTCGATTATGATGAAAATTGTTTACTATACATGCCAAGACGGAAGAGAAAAGTGTATGATAGCTATCATGGAGAAATCCGTTTCTTGTCTGAGCAGATCCGAAAGCTGGTATGTTCCACATTTGGACATACTCTTGTACTGTTTACCTCTTATTCTATGATGGGGAATGTATACAGAGAATTGAGAGGGAATCTCCCATTTCCGTTGTTGAAGGTATGGAAAGATTCCCAGTCAGTGATCCGTGAATTTAAGGCACAGAAAAATTGTGTGCTTTTTGCAGCTGGTTCCTGCTGGGAAGGCGTGGACTTTCCAGGAGATGTAGTATCTTCTTTGATTATTGTCCGTTTGCCATTTGCGGTACCCGATCCTGTGAGGGAAGCAGAAAGAGAACGATATCAGACTTTAAAGGAATATATTCAGAAAATCATAGTGCCGGATATGCAGATCAAACTGCGCCAGGGATTTGGACGAGCAATCCGGACGGAAACAGATACTTGTGTAGTGTCTATATTAGATTCCAGAGCAGGAAGAGGAGGGAAATACCACAAAGAGGTAATTGATGCACTTCCAGTATGTCGGATTACAGACAGAATGGCAGATGTAGAAAATTTTATTCGGAACCGAAAACGAATCGAATACTATATGTAACAGATTGTAGAGAAATTGTTGGTAGTGCTAAGTTTTCCAAAGAAAATAGAGAAAAATGTAGTGAGTATTTTAGGAGAAACCTTTCGGAATTGTTGGTATTTGTGAATAGCTTTCATAGCATAGAGTGGGTATACTGTGTATAGCGTTAGAGGAAAGGAAGTGAAGAAATGGAACATTTCATAGTGGATATGCAGACAGAAAAATCTAAGAAATACTATTTTATACGGGAAGAAGTCAGCCAAGAAATCGTTCTTCTTCCTTCCCAATATCTAATGCATAAAATGAGGGCGAAAGGTTCGCCAAACACCATCAAGAGAAGCGCTCTTGTGATTTCATATTACTTAAACTATCTGTCTGAGAATCAACTAACGATGGAAGATGTATGGAATATGAAATACGAAAAGCAACAGGAACATTTTACAGATTTTCTTATATGGTTAAAGGCTGGGATGCATAGCAAAGATGAGTACACGAAAAAGCCATACAATGAAACTTGCAATGCATATCTCAAGGAAGTGTTTCGATTGTACAATTTTGCTGAACAGCAGGAAGGTTGCGAGCAAAGTTTAAAAGTATTATCTGATGCACAATACATTGTAAGAAATTCTGTAGGAATTCGAAAGATATTGAATCGGAGAAGTTTTCACGGATACTTAAAGGAAACAGGACATATAGGAAGAACTATAGAGCAGGACAAGATCGTTATTTTACTAAAGGCATGTGCAAATTGCCGCGATCAAGTCCTGCTTTTATTATTAGCAGAAACAGGTTTCCGAATCGGAGAAATTTTGGGCAATCGCTATGCAACAGATATTGATTATGAAAACCATCTGATCTATGTAAATTTTAGAGAAGATAATGAAAATGATGCACGTGCCAAGAATGCAGAATTCCGAAAGGCAAAAGTCAGTGATGCGACATTCGAAATCTTAAAGTTTTATCTGGAAGAATATAAGGACCTGATCTTTCAACAAGAGTATCTTCTGGTCAATGTGTCTGGAAAATATGCAGGGAAACCAATGCAGGACAGCGGTGTACGGAGTTTGATGGAGCGTCTTGAAAAAAAGACCGGAATTAAAGTGACACCACATATGCTGCGACATTATTTCGCAAATACCAGGAGAAAGGCAGGGTGGAAACTAGAACTTATCAGTCAGGCACTTGGTCATCGACACATTGAAACAACTATGAAATATTTGAATATAACAGAGGAAGAACTGATGGAAGCAAGTGATGCATTTTACAGCCAGCACCAATCCCTGTATGGAGTTGATCATCTGTTATAGGAGGAGGCGGTTATGTGCCTGCAATCAGATTACTAGATACTGAGCATCAAACGGAATTGGCCTATTTGCATGAACAGCTTATAGAGGGAGAACCAGTACAAGACAAGTCATGGAGATATGCAGAAGAATATCTGATGCAGTTAGGAATTTATAATGTGATATTAGTAGAAGAAAATGATGTTCGAAATTATAAAAGGTTTCTGCTTGAGGACAGGGACTGTACGATCAGGGCAGCAAATAGTATGACATCATTTCTCAGAAACAAAAAAGCATACTGGATCGAACAAGAATATGGTGATCTACTGGAAGAAATTCGGCAGTGCGAAGGCATCGAAATGCCATTGACGGGTAATATCAAAAATTTTCTTATTCGGGAAGGGATACACCATATCCGAGAAATCGATTATTCTATCCGAGAAAAATATGAACAGTATCTTATGAAGGAAAAGAAGCCAGAACAGGTACTTCGGTATTTAAAGACATTGGATCGAATCAAGCAATATCATATCAGACAGGAAATGAAACAATTTGCAAACATAAAAAAATTTTATTTGAAATACGAACAGCAGATCCTTTTCCTGCCATATCTGCCAGATCAGAAACTGGCTATGGAATTTGATAAGGTACGTGATAAGACAGAATTGGTATGGGACTTTAGTGTCAAGGCTTCAGAAAAGATGAAACAGCAGATTTTTCAACTACTCATACATATTCTTGAGAATGTAAAGGATCCAAAGGATCGGAGAGTACGATTCCTGCTTCCTATGCAGTGGATGTATCAATATTGCATCAAGCAAGGGATAGTAGATATAGAAACCATAGAACAGGAAGAGATTGAAAAATTAGAAGAGATAGTAAAGCAGAAGGTGGTTAACTATAAAAACTCCATGCAGATTGTGGATAACAGTCGAAAAATTCTCTTTATGAGTGGAAAGCAGATCCACTGGCATGCAAATGTATGGTACATGGAAAGATTCCACCTTGCGCCAGAAAGAGTGAATCCATGTAATCCGGTGAATAGGTTATCTTTTTACCAAGTAGAAAATTTAAACAATAGAAAGCTGCTACAGGAATATGCAAGATATCAGATAGGAATCACAGGTCTGACCATTGGAAATATTCGAAGCCAGCAAAACTATGTGAAAAAATTTCTAAAGTATTTAGGGCCTGACGTATGTGCTCTTGATGTAACTGAAAAACAGATAGGTGCATATTTTAAGGAAATCCAGCAACAAGAAATTCAAGCAGAAACTGTGAACCGGCAGATACTGGATATCACAAAATTCTATGAGTACCTAAAGATAAAAAAACATATTAAGGCAATTCCGTTTCACCCGGAGTACTATGAGCAGAAAGTATATCCTATACATCATGACAGGAGCGTTGATGAAGATATTTATATGGAAATACTTCACAAACTGAATTTATTTCCAGAAGAATTGCGGTTGATCTTCCTGCATCTATGGGCAACAGGGTTAAGGATCAGCGAAGTATGTACGCTAAAAGGAGATGCATACTACTGGGATGGAGAGGATGCCTGGATCAAAGTGTATCAGATCAAAATGAAGGCAGATAAAATGATTCCTGTTCCATTTATGCTGTATGAGGTTATGCAACAATACATAAAGAAAAATCATATTCATGCAAACGATTATGTTTTTCAAGCTGAACAGGGAGGAGCATATAGAATAGGTTCATTTGTAAAACGTTTTCGAACGCAATGTAAAAAACACAAAATAGCAGATTGTGAGTATGTATTTAAAACACATGATTACAGACATACGCTGGCAACCCAATTTTATGATGATGGTGTACCGATACAAACAATTCGTGATTACCTTGGACATGTAGCAGAAGAAATGACTAAACAGTATGTGGACTATATGCCTAAGAAGATTGAAAAAGCAAATGACAATTACTTTGATAAACCAGAAAATAATATTGCTTTGACAATCACACCAAAGAAGCGGAGATATAGACATGAAAAAGGATAGGATACATATTTACGAAATGGAAAGCTATAAGCATGCCTCAGAAGAACAAAGAAATTCTATGAGAATATGTAAGATCCGTTATTTTGATCTGGAAGGGCTACCATCTAAGGAAGTGAAAGAAATCTTAGAAGCCTTTATATGGGAACGGGGGAAGACTTTAGCATTATCGAGCCTTGCTACTGAACTAACCACCTATAACAATATACGGAAGTTTTTGATAGAGAAGAATATAACAGTATTGCAGAATGCTGGTCCAGAAAAGACGGTCAGAATTTTAAAGGGGTGGATGTTAGAAAAGGGATTGGCCTTGTCCAGCATGAAATACCGGGCTGCTTACGATATAACAGCCAGAGAAACACCAGCATTGGAAAGAAAACTGCGTCAGATTCTAAAATTTGCTGAAGTGAAAGATGAACGGGAAGAACAGGAAAAAGATATATGGGAGTTGGAGAAATTTGAATTTCCAATCAGAAGAAATCCCATAAAAAATGTGAAGACCCTTAACTTCACCGATATTTTACAGCCGGATATCAGAGAAGAGGTAAAAAGAACCATATTCTTACATTTAAAATATTCCGCACTTGGCACAATACATTCAGAGATGACTGCAGTAAAGAGATTTAGCCGCTTTTTAAATGTAAGAAAGCCAGAGCTGGAATCATTACAGGAATTGAGTCGAGAAGATATTGAAGACTATTTGATATACTTACAGACGGAGACAACCGAAAGAAAGAACTATCGTTCCGATCTGTATGGCTTAAAACGTGTGATTGAAGATGTGGGGAATATATATGAGAGAAGGCATCTTCTGCAACTTTTCTTAAATAATGATTTTCCAAGTACACCACGATATCAGTTTAAATTTTATTCAGATGCTACAATTAAGCGATTGAATTCCCACATTTTTAATATGGACGAGCAGATAGCCAGGGCATTGATCGTTCACCAGCTTTTGGGAACACGCATTTCCGATACGCTTACTTTAAGAATGGATTGTCTTAGAGAGAAAGAAGGGAGATATTTTGTCCGGATTGATCAAGTGAAATCCATTACTTATGAAAAGGCAGTTAGTAATGAGGTGGGGCGCTTGATTTTAAAAGCCATGGAATATACCAAAGAGCGTTACGGGGAAACAGAATATGTTTTTGTAAAAAAAGATGATCCCACGAAACCATATCAATATGGAATGATCCAGGCACAAGTTATGAGGATGATCCGGCAGAAAGATATACGGGATGATAATGGGGAACTGCTGAAATTCGGGACACATATTTTTAGACACTGTTATGGGAAAAAATTGACCGAGCTTCATATCGAGGATTGGATGATAGCAAGACTACTTGGACATAAAACATTACAGAGTGTCCACCACTACCGGAGAATCGGGAATAAAGTTATGGCTGATGAAACGAGAAAAACCAGAGAAAAAATGGACCTTATATTAATGGACATAATAAAAGGATGGGATGGATATGAATTATGAAAAGATGATAGCCGTGAATCGGATCGAAAGTGAGCAGAAAATTAAGCTGGCCACGATGGCTATAGAACAGTTGATAGAAAGGGGGGAATATCCATCGGTAACTCTGCTGGTGAAAAAAACTGGCTTATCAAGAGGGTTCTTTTATAAAAATCCAGAAGTGAGAAGCAGGTTGGATGCAGCCGTGCAATCGCCCAATGTATCATGTCGAAGAATTTGGAGTGAGAGTAAAGATTCAAAGAATGACAACACCGAGGCACTGCAGATGGATATCATGGAATATAAGGTCAGAAACCGAAGTTTGTCTCAGGAAAACGAGGAATTGCGAGGTCAGATAGAGGAACTTAAGGTTCAAGTGGAGAAACTAAAAAGCAGGATTAAAAAGAAAGAGCTTTCCATGCTGAAAAAATTATAATTAAAGGAAAAGGTATCTGATATGAAGTACGATAAGATTGTAGAGATAAGTAAAGAAAGATCAAGACAGAATACGGAAGTGGCACTTAGGGCAATAGAGGAAATGCTGAGAGAAGGGGAATGGATTACCGTTGCCGAGCTTGCCAAGAGAACAAAATTATCAAGAGCAAATTTTTATGTGAATAAAGACATTAGAAAGTCACTTGATGATGCTAGATACAGGCAACAGCGTATGTTAAAAATAAACTTTGACAGCGTGATGGAAATCGAAGATTTGCAACAAAAATTGCGAAAACTTAATTTGGAAATGGTGAAACTGAGAGTTGAAAATCAAGAACTACAAGTAATCAACCGGAATCTTCAGAAAGAAATATAAGTGAGGATGGACGGCATGAAATACGATAAAGTAGTTGAAATGAATCAGAAAATTGGTAAGCAAAATGCCCGTATCGTGGAAAAAGAGATTGAAAGAATGATAGAAAATGGTGAAAGAGTTACGGTAGCAGCATTACAAAGATATACTGGATTTTCAAATTCATTCTTTTACAAAAATAAACTTGTTCGTGAAATTTTGTATGAAGCAATTCGAAAGCAGAATCAGTGTTATAAAAATAACCTTACTTCGATGTGTACTCAACAAGAGATAGAAGAAAAGATGATAAAACAACAAAAACAAATTTTACAGCTGGAGTTAGAGAAGAGGAAGTTGCTTGAGGAGAATCAAAGGTTGAGAGAGGTGTGTGGGATTTTAGGAAAGGAGAAAAGAGAAAATGAAATACGACAAAATAGTCGCTATTAGTCAAGAAAAAAGTAAGGTTAAAGCTGAGATTGCAAAGCAAGAAATTCAAAATATGCTGGATAGAAAAGAAAAAGTGACAATGGCTGCACTGATAAGAAAAACAGGATTTTCTAAAACACTTTTTTACAGAAATATAGAAGTTAGGACAGCACTAGATAAGGCATATAGGGAACAAGGTGCGTGTTATAATCCGAAGCAGATTATTGTTGATAAAGTTATGGAAGAAAAGTTAAATACATTGAAGATTGCAGTTACCAAGCTTAAGAAGGAAAATATAAAATTAACATTACAAAATGAAGAACTTTTAAAAGAGATTGAAAGATTAAAATTGCAGCTAGAAAAGAAATAAACATATAAAAATAAAATAGAAAATTATGGACAATACGGTGGCTTGATTGGGAAATTAAGGTTGCCGTATTTCTTTATTTAATAGATAAAATGACCAAGGTGCATGCAGGAGGCTGTGGTTACGCCCAGTATCCATGCGGTTTCCAGAGATGGGGCTAGATTTATGGTGGCGAAAATAACCTTGTGTTCAACCATGACGGGGAGTGCTTCGCTTACTATGAGCTGCTTCCCTACAACTATTCCTTTTTAAGCCCCGAACAGAAATATCAGGTACACGATTCATTCCGGCAGCTTATCGCCCAGAACAGGGACGGAAAGATTCACGCCCTGCAAATCAGCACCGAATCCAGCATACGGGCGGCACAGGAACGCTCCAAACAGGAAGTAACGGGCAAGTTAAAGGATGTTGCCTGTGCAAAGATTGACGCACAGACCGAAGCCCTGATTTCCATGATAGGGGAAAATCAGGTGGACTACCGCTTTTTTATCGGCTTCAAGCTGCTTGTTAATGAGCAGGAAGTCACTATGAAGCAGTTTCGCAGGGAAGCAAAGACCGCTGTTTCCGACTTCCTCCATGAAGTCAACCACAAGCTCATGGGGGATTTTGTTTCCATGAGCAATGAAGAAATCTGGCGGTTTCAGAAGATGGAAAAACTGTTGGAAAGTAAAATCTCACGCCGCTTTAAAGTCCGGCGGCTTGATAAAGACGATTTTGGTTATCTGATTGAGCATTTATACGGGCAGACCGGAACCGCCTACGAAGATTATGAGTATTACCTGCCGAAGAAGCGGTTTCAGGAGGAAACACTGGTGAAATACTATGACCTCATCAAACCCACCCGTTGTCTGATAGAGGAAAACCAGCGGTATCTGAAAATCGAACAGGAAGACGGGACAGTTTATGCCGCCTACTTTACCATCAACAGCATTGTGGGGGAACTGGACTTCCCATCCTCGGAAATCTTTTACTATCAGCAGCAGCAATTTACCTTTCCCATTGATACCTCTATGAATGTGGAGATTGTCACAAACCGAAAAGCCCTCTCTACGGTGCGGAACAAGAAAAAAGAGCTGAAAGATTTGGACAACCACGCATGGCAGAATGACAGCGAAACCAGCACAAACGTGGTGGACGCTTTAGACAGCGTGAATGAGCTGGAATCCACCTTAGACCAGAGCAAGGAATCCATGTATAAGCTGTCCTATGTGGTGCGTGTGACGGCTCCCGACTTGGAAGAACTGAAACGCCGCTGCAATGAGGTGAAAGATTTTTATGACGATTTGAACGTGAAGCTGGTTCGCCCCTTTGGGGATATGCTGGGGCTGCATGGGGAATTTCTCCCTGCCAGCAAACGGTATCTGAACGATTACATCCAGTATGTCACCAGTGATTTCCTTGCTGGTCTTGGCTTCGGGGCAACCCAGATGTTGGGGGAAACGGAGGGAATTTATATCGGGTACAGCCTTGATACGGGAAGAAACGTGTACTTAAAACCTGCCCTTGCCAGTCAAGGGGTAAAAGGCTCCGTCACCAACGCCCTTGCTGCCGCTTTTGTCGGCTCCCTCGGCGGTGGAAAATCATTCAGCAACAACATGATTGTCTATTATTCCGTACTATTTGGGGCACAGGCACTCATTGTTGACCCGAAAGCGGAACGGGGACGCTGGAAAGAAACCCTGCCGGAAATCGCCCATGAAATCAATATCGTAAACCTGACCTCGGAGGAACAGAACAGGGGCTTACTCGACCCGTATGTGATTATGGAGAACCCAAAGGATTCCGAATCACTGGCAATCGACATCCTGACCTTTTTAACGGGCATTTCCAGCCGTGACGGGGAGAAGTTCCCTGTTCTTCGGAAAGCTATTCGTGCAGTAACAAACAGTGAAGAACGGGGGCTTTTCAAAGTGATTGAGGAACTACGGGCGGAGGGAACCACCATCAGCACCAGCATAGCCGACCATATCGAATCCTTTACGGACTATGACTTTGCACACCTGCTCTTTTCGGATGGGGATGTCACACAGTCCATCAGCCTTGAAAAGCAGCTCAACATCATTCAGGTGGCGGATTTGGTGCTGCCGGATAAGGAAACCTCGTTTGAAGAATACACCACAATGGAGCTGCTTTCCGTGGCAATGCTCATTGTAATCAGCACCTTTGCCCTCGACTTCATCCATACAGACCGCAGCGTGTTTAAGATTGTGGATTTGGATGAAGCATGGAGCTTCTTACAGGTGGCACAGGGCAAGACCCTTTCCATGAAGCTGGTTCGTGCCGGACGTGCCATGAACGCAGGCGTTTATTTTGTCACCCAGAACACGGACGATTTGCTGGATGAAAAGCTGAAAAACAATCTGGGCTTGAAGTTTGCGTTCCGCTCCACAGACATCAACGAAATCAAGAAGACCCTCGCCTTTTTCGGGGTGGATTCCGAAGATGAAAACAACCAGAAGCGGCTCCGTGACTTGGAAAACGGACAGTGCCTTATCAGTGATTTGTACGGGCGTGTGGGCGTGATACAGTTCCATCCTATCTTTGAAGACCTGTTCCATGCCTTTGATACCAGACCGCCCGTAAGAAAAGAGGTGGAATGATGGTGATACATAGAACTTCCAACCGACAGCAATTCCCAGTTCCCTATCACTCAAAAAAGGGGTTGTCTTGGAAGATAGCAGGAAAAATGATTGGCAGGGTGCTTCTGGCACTCCTGCTCATCCTCCTGCTGCTTGCAGTCTTCGGCACAGCCGCCCACGCTGCCGGATTGGTGGATGATACGGTGGACGCTGCCAACGAATACAGCAAATATCCTCTGGACAACTACCAGCTTGATTTTTATGTGGACAGCGGATGGGACTGGCTCCCGTGGAACTGGCTGGACGGTATCGGAAAACAGGTGATGTACGGGCTGTATGCCATCACAAATTTTATCTGGACAATCAGCTTGTACCTTTCCAACGCCACAGGGTATCTGATTCAGGAAGCCTACTCGCTGGATTTCATTTCCTCTACGGCGGATTCCATTGGGAAAAATATGCAGACCCTTGCAGGCGTTACCACAGGCGGCTTGTCCTCGGAGGGATTTTATATCGGGTTCCTGCTGATTCTCATTCTGGTGGTGGGGATTTACGTTGCCTACACAGGGCTTATCAAACGGGAAACCACAAAAGCCATCCATGCCGTTGTCAATTTCGTGGTGGTGTTCGTGCTGTCCGCTGCCTTTATCGCTTATGCCCCTGATTATATCGGGAAAATCAATGAATTTTCCGCAGACATCAGCAATGCCAGCCTGACCCTTGGTACAAAGATTGTGCTGCCGAACTCGGAAAGTCAAGGAAAAGACAGTGTGGATTTGATACGGGACAGCCTGTTTTCCATTCAGGTCAAGCAGCCGTGGCTCCTGCTGCAATATGGCAACTCGGATGTGGAAAGCATTGGGGCTGACCGTGTGGAAAGCCTGCTCTCAACCAGCCCAGACGAAAACAACGGGCAGGACAGGGAAGAAATCGTGGTGGAGGAAATCGAAGACAGGGAAAACACCAACCTTACCATCACAAAGACCATCAACCGCTTGGGAACCGTCTTCTTCCTATTTATCTTCAATATCGGTATCTCCATTTTTGTATTCCTGCTCACAGGGATAATGATTTTCTCACAGGTGCTTTTTATCATTTACGCCATGTTCCTGCCTGTGAGCTTCCTCCTTAGCATGGTTCCCTCTTTTGAGGGGATGTCAAAGCGTGCCATTACGAAACTGTTCAACACCATCCTTACCAGAGCCGGAATCACCCTGATTATCACGGTAGCGTTCAGTATTTCCACCATGCTCTACAACCTGTCTGGGGAATATCCGTTCTTCCTGACGGCGTTCTTGCAGATAGTGACCTTTGCCGGAATCTATTTCAAGCTGGGGGATTTGATGGGGATGTTCTCCTTACAGAGCGGCGATTCCCAAAGCATGGGGAGCCGTATCATGCGAAGACCCCGTATGCTCATGCACGCCCATATGCACCGTTTACAGCATAAGTTAGGACGTTCCGTGGCGGCTCTTGGAGCTGGAACGGCTGCATACCACGCAGGAAAACAGGCTGGCTCAGACCAGAGAAATGCTTCCACCTCCGGCTCTTCCAAACGGACACAGGCAGACCACAGCCGACCAGACGGACAGACAGCACCGGAAAAGGAATCCGCATGGAAACGGGCTGGCTCTGCGGTAGGTGCGGTGGTAGATACCAAAGATAAGATAGCCGATACTGCCGGACAGCTTCGGGAGCAGGCAAAGGATTTGCCTGTCAATGCAAAGTACGCCCTTTACCACGGGAAAACACAGGTATCAGAGGGTGTAAGGGATTTTACTTCCAGCATAACCCAGACCCGAACTGCCAGAGCGGAACAACGAAACGCACAGGCAGAAAGCCGCAGACAGACCATTGCAGAACGCAGGGCGGAACTGGAACAGGCAAAACAACCGCAAAAGACAGCTTCCGAAGCACCCAAAGGGGCGGCTCCTGTCCATGAACGCCCTGTTACTACAAAGCAGCCGGAAGATTTCCGACATCATGCAGGAAAACCAGCCATGCAGCCTGCTTCCTCATCCATCAGGGAACGGGGACAGGTTCCTTATGGGGGAACTGTGGCGGAACGGGCTTCGGTTCCGGTGGTAAAAGCGGCTTCTATCCACCATGAACAAACGCCTCTTGTAAGGACAGAACGCCAGATAGTCCCATCTGCTTCCCTATCCCAGTCGGATGAAAGACAAAAGGCGGCTCCCACTATCACACCGGCTGCTCCCCGTCCGGCAAGACCTGTCCAGAATGATACGGCTCCTGTGATACCGGAAAGAAAACGGGCTGCCCCTGCGGTAAAAGAATCAAACTTTACCATCCGGCGTACCACCGCCAGAAAGGAGTGGACAAAAACGGTAAAAGCGGCTGCCAAACAAAAGAAAGGGGAGAAACCATGAAATTAAGACACCTTTTCTTTGCCTGTTCCGGCGTGTTCGTGATGATGTTCTCCCTGCTCCTTTTGGTGGTGATTGTCTTCTCGGATGAGGAAGACGGAGGAAGCGGCGGAAACCTTATCTATGGGGGCGTGAGCGTATCACAGGAAGTCCTCGCTCATAAACCTATGCTGGAAAAGTATGCAAGGGAATATGGCATAGAGGAATACTTAAATGTGCTGCTCGCCATCATTCAGGTGGAATCCGGCGGCACGCTGGAAGACGTTATGCAGTCCTCGGAATCTCTGGGGCTTCCCCCGAACTCCCTTAGTACAGAGGAATCCATCAAACAGGGCTGCAAGTATTTCTCGGAACTGCTCGCAGCGGCAGAAACAAAGGGCTGTGATTTAAACAGTGTGATTCAGTCTTACAACTACGGCGGTGGTTTCCTAGACTATGTAGCAGGGCACGGAAAAAAATACACCTTTGAACTGGCAGAGAGCTTCGCAAGGGACAAATCCGGCGGAAAGAAAGTCACCTACACCAACCCTGTTGCCGTAGAGAAAAACGGGGGCTGGCGGTATTCCTACGGAAATATGTTCTATGTCCTCTTGGTATCGCAATACCTGACCGTGGCACAGTTTGATGATGAAACGGTGCAGGCTATCATGGAGGAAGCCTTAAAGTATGAGGGCTGGACGTATGTGTACGGGGGCGATTCCCCCTCCACTTCCTTTGACTGTTCGGGACTGGTGCAGTGGTGCTATGGCAAGGCAGGAATCGCCCTGCCACGGACAGCACAGGAACAGTACAATGTGACGCAGCACATCCCCCTGTCCGAAGCAAAAGCAGGGGATTTGGTCTTTTTCCATTCCACCTACAATGCCGGAACCTATATCACCCATGTGGGGCTGTATGTGGGAAATAACCGGATGTACCATGCCGGAAATCCCATTGGTTACGCAGACCTGACAGGCTCCTACTGGCAACAGCACCTTGCCGGAGCCGGACGAATCAAACAATAGAAAGGATGAACCGATATGATTCAGATTAGAAAAGAGGAAAACCAGAAAAAGCAGAAAGAAAAGAAACTGAAAGTCTACAAAGCCAATACCCACAAAAAAACCGTGATTGCCCTGTGGGTGCTGCTGGCGGTGAGCTTCCTGTTTGCCGTCTATAAGAATTTCACGGCGATAGACATTCATACTGTCCATGAAACCAAAGTAATTGAGGAACAAATCCTCGACACCCACAAGATAGAGAATTTTGTGAAGAATTTCGCAGAAGTCTACTATTCATGGGAACAGTCCGCCGCTTCCATTGATAGCCGGACAAATGCTTTAAAAGGGTATCTCACCGGAGAGCTGCAAGCCCTGAATGTAGATACTGTCCGAAAGGACATCCCCGTATCGTCTGCCCTGACCGATTTTCAGATATGGGAAATCACAGAAGAAAAGGAGCAGCATTATCAAGTGACCTACACGGTGGAACAGCGTATCACAGAGGGAGAATCCAGTAAAACCGTCCGTTCTGCCTATCAGGTGACGGTCTATGTGGACAGTTCTGGAAACCTGACGATTATCCAGAATCCGACTATCACCAGCGTTCCCGTAAAATCCGGCTACACCCCAAAAGCGGTACAAAGTGACGGTACGGTGGATTCCATCACCACAGAGGAAATCAACGAATTTCTCACCACCTTTTTCAAGCTGTACCCTACAGCAACCGCAAAGGAACTGACCTATTATGTGAGTGAGGGCGTGCTGAAACCTGTGGGGAAAGAGTATATTTTCTCGGAACTGGTGAATCCGGTTTATAACCGAAACGGAAATCAGGTGACAGCTTCCCTTGCAGTGAAATATCTGGATAACCAGACCATGACAACACAGGTATCACAGTTTAACCTTGTGCTGGAAAAGAACGGGGAAAACTGGAAGATTGTGAAATGATTATATATTCCAATAGTAAACAGATGATAAAAAATCATCTGTTTACTATTGGATGTGAGATAAATTCTTGTTTTAATTCCTAAATCTTTCTATAATAAAATTAAATTATCAATCTAATTTCATATTCTTTTCATATAAATGCTGTACAGTAAAAATGGAGGTGAATATATGGCTAAAATATTGATTGTCGAAGATGATAAAAGAACAAATATGGCTATTTGTGAATATTTAAAACCAACCGGACATAACATTGTTTCTGCTTATGATGGTGAGGAAGCATTGCAATTATTTCATAGTACAACAATAGATTTAATTGTTTTAGACATTATGCTTCCACGATTAACTGGGATTGCTGTTTTACATGAAATAAGAAAAAGCAGTCTTATACCTGTACTTATGCTCACAGCGATTGAGGATGAATATACGCAATCACAAAGTTTTGATGAATTAGCAGATGATTATGTAACAAAACCTTTTTCTATGGTATTGCTTGGAAAAAGAATCACCGCTCTTTTGCGCCGCTGTGGACAAATGCAGTCTATAGACACTATTACTTTCGGGGATGTTACTGTCAATTTTTCTGGATATACAGCCCATGATAAAAATGGAAGAATTGACATTACTCCAAAAGAAATAGAATTATTAAAACTTCTTATAGAACATAAAGGACTGGTTTTGACCCGTTCACAAATTCTTGACGAACTATGGGGATATGATTACCCTATTATCGACCGGACAATAGATACTTATATCAAAAATTTAAGAAAAAAATTACGTCTTAATTGTATTGTAACAGTAAAAGGAATCGGCTATAAGTATGAGGTGGTGGAATGAAACGATTAAAAATATTGCCTAAAATTTTTTTATATACATTCAGCATTATGGTGTTTATTATAATTGCAGCTCATCTGATTTTGTATTTACTTGCCCCACGAATTGCTATAGATTACACTTCATCAGTAATATCAAATCAAAGTGAATATGTATTAGATGGCAGTATCGACCCTTTGCAGTTTGTATCACAGGCAATTTGGCAGGCGTTACCATTTTCTGTTTTTTGTTGTATTATTCTTTGTGCAATATGTTCCTATTTTTTTTCAAAAAGTATTACAACACCAATTCGGAAAATTTCAAGTGTGACAAAACAAATGTCTAAAATGGATAAATCTGCTGTTTGTATAGTATCTTCTCAAGATGAAGTGAGAGAATTAGCTGATAATATCAATCAATTATATTATCGTCTATTTACAACTATTAAAAATCTTGAAGCAGAAAAGGAAAAGGTTAAAGAAAGTGAACAGGCAAAAATTGATTTTTTAAGGGCAGCGTCACATGAATTAAAAACCCCAGTAACCGCTTTAAATGCAACCTTGGAAAACATGATTTTAGGAGTGGGAAGTTATTGTGATTATTCCACATATCTTCCTGAATGTAAGGATATAGTAGAACAGCTTGCAACCATGATTCATGAAATTTTAGAAACTTCCAAAATAAATATGGAAACCACTCAGGAAGATTCTACGAAATGTAATTTATCAGACTTAATTTTGAATGTATGTGAACCATATAAACTGATTGCTGCGACTCATGGTATCAATTTAAAGTTAGATATTCCTCAAGAATACAGGATAATAATTCCACAAAAGCAATTTAGTCGGGCATTTTCTAATATTATTGCAAATGCTGTCACCTATACTCCAAATGAGGGGAGTGTTTTTGTCTGTTTAAAAGAACATACTTTAACGGTAGAAAATGAATGTATTCCGATTGATAAACAACAATTAGCACATATATTTGAACCATTTTATCGTCCTGATTTTTCTCGCAATAGTGATAGCGGTGGAAATGGATTAGGACTTTACATTGTCTCAACTATTTTTTCATCACTTCATATTTCGTATGAATTTTTACCAACAGAATCACAAAAAGGGATGTGTTTCTCTATCCTCCTGCCAAAAGCTCTCTAATTTCAGAGGGCTTTTTTTCGCCCTAAATTCTATATTCATTTCATATACATTCCATATTGAACATTTATGATGTTCCTGTATTCAAAATAAAAAATCAGGAGGTATAAAAAATCATGAACTTTATGAAAAGAGCATTTCTATATGTCTCACGTAAAAGAGGAAAGAGTATTTTGCTTTTTTTCATCCTTTTAATTCTGTCAACTTTTGTTCTAACAGGACTAAGTATTGGAAGCGCGTCAAAACAAGCTCAAAAAAATTTAAGACAAAATATCGGCGGCTCTTTCAATATTGATGTCAATTATTCAGATTCAAATCCATATTATCACGAAGAAGAAAGTGAGAATGAAGATGGGTCTTCCGACCTTTTAATGTACTCGACTGAGCAGGTGACATCAAAAATGGTAGAAAACATTCGGAATATTTCCGGTGTTAAATTCTGTGATGCAACAACGGAAAGTCTGATAAATTTTGATAAACTTTTACCATTTGCCGGAACTGTTCCATTAGATGAGAGTCTTTCTCATTGTGTAAAAAGCATTGGTGTATGGCGTTCAGAAGAACAAAATTTCTTTACTTCTGGAAAAGTCCAACTAATAGAAGGCAGGCATATTTTAGACAATGACATACACAAAGTTATTGTATGTAAAGACTTAGCAGAAAAAAACAACTTAAAATTAGGCGATTCCTTAATTGTAACAAATGAGAACGGAAAGCAACTAGCTTTTGAAATTGTTGGATTGTTTCATGCACAAAAACTTGAAAAAATTGGCGAATCAATACCAACATATGATAAGATACAAAATTTAATTTTTACAGATATAGAATCTATTGTCGAACTTGAAAATAGTGTTGCAGTGCAAGGGTTTGATACAGTAAAAGTTACCGTAAATGACCCTAAAGATATTGAAAAAATTATAGAGCAAGTAAAACATTTACCTGACTATAAAGAAAATGTTTATAACATTTATGCCAATGATGAGGTTTACAAAAACACAGCAATTTCTTTAGAGAATTTAGATACGTTAGTTATCGGCTTGTTACTTGTAATCATTATCGCAAGTGTTATTGTTCTTTCACTTATTCTCACACTTTGGGGAAAAGAGAGAATACATGAAACAGGCGTTTTTCTCTCCATTGGAATAAAAAAATCCAGCATATTAGGACAATACCTTATTGAAGTTTTAATGATAGCAATTTTAGCTTTTACCTTATCTTTTGTTACAAGCAATATGATTTCTGGAAATATTGCAAATACCCTTTTACAACAAAATACAAAAAATGAAAAACAGCAGCTTTCAACACAAGAAGACCATACAGAAATGAAAAGTCTGGATTTTAGCGTTTCAGAAGATTCAGAATCCGCTATTCCTGATATTAAGGTAGAAATTACTTTGCCCGATATATTGCAATTATACACAATCGGTTTTTCTATCATTTTTATTTCAGTAACTATATCTTCGATTAGTGTTATGCGTTTAAAACCACGGGAAATTTTAGCCCGTATGAGTTAAGGAGGAACAAATGTCAATTTTTAAATGTAATCATGTATCATACTCTTATGATAAAAATACAAACGTGCTGAAAGATATTACCTTTTCATTTGAACTAGGAAAAGTATATGCGATTTTAGGTTCATCTGGTTCCGGAAAAACAACATTACTTTCACTACTAGGGGGACTTGATATACCAACTACCGGAACTATTTTATACGAAAATGAAGATATTAAAAAAATAGGATTGGAATCTCATAGACAAAATCATGTTTCTCTTATATTTCAAAATTATAATTTGATTGATTATATGACACCGATTGAAAATGCAACTTTGGCAGCAAAGAAAGATGTTGATGTGGTTCCTCTTTTAAAACGTCTGGGACTTTCTGATAAAGAACTAAAACGAACCATTTTAAAATTGTCTGGTGGGCAACAACAACGTGTAGCAATCGCACGTTCCTTAGCTACCGATGTCCCTATTATACTGGCAGATGAGCCTACAGGAAATCTTGATGAAATAACTGCCGCTGAAATCACACAAATATTACAGGAAACTGCCCATAAATTGAATAAATGTGTCATTATTGTTACTCATTCTAAAGATGTTGCTCAAAAAGCTGATACTGTGTTAGAACTCAAACAAGGAATATTAAGGCAGGTGAAAAAATGAAAAAAACGATTACACTAATAATTTGTTTATTACTTTCTACTTTTGCATTTAGTGGATGTGTAAACAGAACAGAAAAAAGTAAATCTGAAAAAGTTTCTTACGATTACGAAATTTCAGGGCAGGAGGATATGTCAGATATAGAAATTGTGCCAGAAAATGAAAAGTAAGCCAACGGAAGAATTATTCTTCCATTCGCTTATATTTCATAATACCATCAATAACGCTTTCCATAATTACAAGGTCGGTATCTGTCAACTGATTTATTTTTTCTTCAAGCTGCCTACGTCTGCTGCTTTTTATCATGTTATCAGTAGGTAGAAAAAATTCATCAACAGATACATTTAATAATGATACAAGGTCGTAAAGAACCTGTAAACTTGGGTGCTGCCCTTTGTTCTCAATATTGGTTAAATAGCGTGGGTCAATCTCAATCATTGCTCCTACCTGTTCACGGGTCAGCCCTCGTTTTTTTCGGGCTTCTTTTATAGCAAAACCTAATGCCCTGAAATCATACTTATCTTCTTTTTTACGCATAATACACCACCTCTGTACATTTTACTGTTCCTGTTACAATAGTAAAAGGTATAGAAAAACGTATTATATAGTTGTACAGTTCCTATTATGCGTATTTGAGAGAAAATCATGCTGACAAAACGTAAATAAAAAAACCGTTATTTGGCAGCATACTTTCTCTGCGTCAAAAATCATATCATTATTCCCAGACGACGGTTTAACAAAAGCCGCCGTCTTTTTTGCTTAAAATGTAGATGATTTTTAAAGTCTGCTACTTTTTACAGACAGCGGCTTACAGGAGGAAGCCGCTATGCAAAATATTTTCTTAAATATATCTACGTTCGGTAAACCGCTAAAAAAAGCCATCCACCTACACTAGAAAAGTCTGACCCTCAATGTGGTTTTTCAGAATACATAGAAAGAACTATTGAAGCATACAAGCAGAAATATCGTCTGTTTGCGTGCTTTTTTAGTTGGAAGAAAAAGTTTTTAAATTTTTCTTTTCAAAACGCAACTGCACCCCCTGTCCTGTCGGGACTAAGAGCGAAAAGGGGGAAAGAAGCAGAAATTCCTA
>OHDQ01000227.1_pt1 | contig 29447 bp, 25 predicted proteins | sample 1606421 | NCBI WGS metagenome assembly OHDQ01 (sample SAMEA3879589, study PRJEB24766) | human gut metagenome | biome: human-associated habitat; feature: feces | place: USA | collected 1985/1987
ATTTTTATGTAATCTGTGCGTATCACTTACAATCAAAACTCTCATTTTACTATCCCAACTTTTTTTCCATAATCGCACGCATGGCACGAAGTGCACGTCCCCTGTGACTGAGTTCATTTTTCTGTACCGGATCCATCTCTGCTGTTGTGCATCCATATTCCGGAACATAGAAAATCGGATCGTATCCGAATCCATGTTCTCCTGCAATCTCATATCCGATCATTCCTTCAATCGTACCACGAACAGTTTCTACCGTACCATCCGGAAATGCCGCCGCAATGGCACAGACAAACCTTGCGGTACGCTTTTCATCCGGCACCCCTTCAAGCCTGTCCAGAAGCATCTGATTCTTGATATCATAGGAAGTATCAACTCCCGCATACCTGGCCGAATAAATTCCCGGCTCCTTATTCAGATAATCAATCTCAAGCCCCGAGTCATCTGCAAGTACAATTTCGCCATCACTGGTAAGCTTGCTGATGGCAGTCGCCTTGATCACTGCGTTTTCCTCAAAGGTTTTGCCATCTTCCACAATATCAGCCTGAATCCCGGCTTCTTTCATAGATACCACTTCTGCATCCAGATCTGCCAGAATTTTACGGATTTCTTTCATTTTATCTGCATTTCCTGTTGCAAAAATTATCTTCTTCATTTATCAGTGCCCTCTTTCTTTTCCTGTGCCGCACGTCTTGGAGGCTTTGGTCCCAGGAACTGGTAAAAATATGTTTTCAGCATTCCGTTATAGATTTTACGGTTCTTATCCGCCTTGCGTCCAATGTCATTCTCAGCTTTGTCATAAGAAGTGATCAGGTACATAGACCACTTATCCAGGCCGCGGTAGCTCTCACCGATCTCGCGGTAAAGCTGCGGCAAAGCTGCTTTTTCTTCCAGACGCTCACCATAAGGTGGATTCGTAATAATAAATCCGTAAGGCTTCGGGTGATGAAGCTCCTTCACAGGACGCTGCTGAAAATGGATCAGGCTTTCTACCCCTGCCATTTTTGCATTTGCCCTGGCTGCCTTCAGTGCCTCAGCATCTATGTCATAGCCCTGAATATCTGTCTCGATTTTCAGATTTACTCTGTCCTGAGCCTCTTCTACAGCCTCATACCAGCATCTTCTCGGCACAACCTGCTTCCAGTCCTCGGCAAGGAAAGAACGGTTCATACCCGGTGCAATATCTGCAGCCATCATAGCTGCCTCGATTGGAAAAGTACCGCTTCCGCAAAAGGGATCCACAAGACTTCTGTCCTTTTTCCACGGAGTTAACATAATCAATGCGCTGGCAAGAGTCTCTGTAATAGGTGCCTTCACGGTCATCTGACGATACCCTCTCTTATGAAGAGAAACACCGGAAGTATCGATTCCAATAGTTGCCACATCCTTCATAAACGCCACGCGGATAGGAAAACTTGCTCCATCCTCCGGGAACCAGGACACGTTATATACGCCCTTCAGACGCTCTACAATGGCTTTTTTCATAATAGACTGGATATCAGACGGGCTGAACAGCTTACTCTTCACTGAATTGGCTTTCGCAATCCAGAATTTGCCATCTGCTGGAATGTAACGTTCCCATGGCAAAGCTTTCGTTGCCTCAAAAAGCTCATCAAATGTCTCAGCTTTCACTTCCGCAATTTTCAGAAGAATACGCTCTGTAGTGCGCAGAAAAACATTGGCATCTGCAATTCCCTGGGCATCTGCCAGGAAAGTAACCTTGCCATCCTCCACCTTGCTGATCTCATATCCCAGATCCAGTATTTCTCTTTTCAAAACCGCTTCCAGGCCAAAATGGCAGGGAGCGATCAGTTCAAATCTTTCTGTACTCATTCACCGTTTTTCCCTTCTTAAAGCACTATGCTTTTTACAATATTTCCTTCAAAATCCATAATGGAAAAAACACCGTTCTCAAGCACCGCATAGGTAGGCGGATTTCCTTCTTTCGGAATGGATACGGAACCCGGATTCAAAAGAATGTATCCCTCCATCTGCTCTGCTTTCAGCACATGGGTATGACCATGGATCAGAATATCTCCCTCGCATAAAGGCGGAAGGTTATTCTGATTATAAACATGTCCATGCGTCGCATAAAGTGTCTTGCCGTCAATTGACAGAATACAGTAATCTGCCATCACCGGAAACTCCAGAACCATCTGATCCACTTCTGCCTCACAGTTACCGCGCACAGCATAAATTTTGTCTTTCATGGCATTCAGCATGGGAATTACCTGCTTAGGTGCATATTCTTTTGGCAGATCATTTCTTGGTCCGTGATAAAGCAGATCGCCCAGCAGAACCAGGCGCTCTGCCCCTTCTTTCTCAAAAGCATCCAGCATTTTCCTGCAATAGTAAGCAGAACCATGGATGTCAGAAGCAAACATATATTTCATAAACTTGGTTTCTCCTCTGTTTTTAGTGTTCGAATTGTCTCTCTCCTTTTCGGTTTACATAACCTCATGAAAAGGACATTTTTCTTCTTTACATTATCATGCCTTGATGGAAATTACAAGATAGTACTCTTTTGAATTTTTTCTCATATATCGCATATCAGATTTCTCCCTCTGTACTCCTTCATTCCCCCGATCACCGTTTTTGTCTTATATCCATTTCGCGCCAGAATCCTGGCCGCCTGAAGACTTGCCCCGCCCCGGTCGCAATACAGCACCAGTATTTTCCCTTTTGGAAAATCATATGTCTGCATTTCTTCAAACTTCTCATATGGCACATTTACCGCTCCCTTTATATGTCCGGTATGGTACTCTTTCGGATTTCTTAAATCTATAAGAAAGGAATCTTTCCGTCCAACATAATAATCCAGCATTTTTCCGGAAATCGGCTCTACAGGAAACATGGAAAATCCCCTTTTTTATCAGTATATCCGCAAATACAAAAAAGGTGCCAAAATGCACCTTTTTTAAGTATTGCTTTTCGCAACCTCCGCAGGGGACTTACTTGATTCGGTTAAATATGAAACAAGATCAGAAATCCGTTGTACATCTGCGGACTATTTCGCATGGAACACACACATTCTTTTCAATTTGTATTTCTCTCTCAAGAAGGTCTATCATCCGTTCCACTGTCTTTTTGCACATTACCCCCAGCTTACTGTCCACCGATGTAAGCTCAGGATCACTGCTGATTGCAAGAATTGAGTTATTATATCCGACGACCGCCAGTTCCTCAGGAATCGCCAGTCCCTTAATCTTTGCATACTTTACTGCTCCGATTGCAATTCCATCCTCCGTTGCAAGGACGCTGTCGAAATCGAGGGTCCGGTTGTATTCAAGCAGCATATCCCGCGTATATTCAATGTCATTTTTGGTCTTGAATTTCAGATTTCCACGAATGGGATATCCGGCATCCTGCAATGCAGCTTCGTATCCCGCCATTTTCTGCCTGGCACTATAGGATTCTGAATCATACATAAAAAGAATTTTCTCTTTTCCTCTCCGAATAAAGGCTTTCGTCACTTCATAAGTAGCCTGAAAATCATCCGCATAGGTGCAGTAAATATTATCGCCTGAAACCTTTGCGTTAATCATAAATATGGAAACCTGTTCCGCTGCCTCCCGAATATAATCTGTGTCAGATTCATCTTTACCATTTCCTGCATATGTAGAACCAACCAGTATCAGCGTGTCTATTTTCTTAGACAAAAGGAGTCTGACATAATCCTCCTTTTCTTCCTGTTTAAATCCGCTGCAGCCAAGAATACAGTCATATCCATGAGCATGAAGATTTTGCTCCAGATAAGATACTGCTTTTGCCATATAGATATCGTCAATATTTGGACAGATGATTCCTACTGTTTTCATCGACCCAAGACCAAGGCCTCTGGCAAACGCATTCGGCGTGTATTCATTTTCTTTCATAACCGCAAGAACCTTTTCTTTTGTCTTCGGGCTGACTTTCGGACTGTTATTGACCACTCTGGATACTGTTGCGATGGAAACATTTGCCAGCTTTGCAATATCATATATATTCACTATCGTTCTCCTGTTCGTTCTGGTAATAATAGAAAATAAGCTTTCTGATATCAATCATTTTACAGGTCAAACCCCAAATAGTCTACTGCATTATTGTATGAAATTCCACACACGATTTCCTTTAAAGTCTTATAATCAGCCGGATATTCTCCATTTTCCACCCATCCGCCAATAAGCTCGCAAAGAATTCTGCGGAAATACTCATGTCTGGTATAGGACAAAAAGCTTCTTGAATCAGTAAGCATGCCAACAAAGTTTGCAAGCAGTCCCAGATTTGCAAGTGATGTCATCTGTGCGATCATACCTGTTTTGTGATCGTTGAACCACCATGCACTTCCCTGCTGAATTTTACCTGCTGCCTCTGTTCCCTGGAAGCAGCCAAGGATTGTTCCAATTGCTTCATTGTCATTGGGATTCAGGGAGTACAGGATTGTCTTTGGAAGTTCATTTGATGCGATCAGAGAATTCAGGAAATCTGCTGTCTGAGCACTTGGCGCATAGTTATTGATGCAGTCATATCCGGTATCCGGTCCGAGCTGCTCATACATAAATGCATTGTTGTCTCTCTTGCATCCATAATGGATCTGCATTACCCAGTTCTTTTTATGATATTCTTTTCCAACAAACTGCATAAAAGCTGTCTTGAAGATCATTTCTTCTTCTCTTGAAATGCTTTCGCCATTCAGTCTCTTTTTAAAGATCTCATTTACTTTTTCTTCTGCTGCAGGCGCATACATAACATATTCCAGTGCATGGTCAGATACGCTGCATCCCATCTGTGCAAAGAATTCCATTCTCTTAAGAAGGGCTTCTTTCAGATCTGCGAAATCAGCAATTTCAACGCCACTGACCTGTGAAAGCTTTTTCATGTATTCCGGATATTCCGGTTTTTCCAGATTCATTGCCTTGTCCGGACGCCATGCAGGAAGCACTTTCACCTCAAAGCTGTCATCCTCTGCAAGAACTTTATGCCATTTCAGATCATCTACCGGATCATCTGTTGTGCAGATTAATTTTACATTGGACTTGCGGATAATGTTTCTTACAGACATATCATCTTCCTGCAGCTTTTTGTTGCACAGGTTCCACACTTCTTCGGCTGTGTCTCCGTTCAGATATCCTGTATATCCGAAATATCTCTGCAATTCCAGATGGCTCCAGTGATAGAGCGGATTTCCGATTGCTTTCCCAAGAGTTTCTGCCCATTTCTGGAATTTTTCACGATCACTGGCACCACCTGTAATGTAGTACTCATCTACTCCATTTGATCTCATCTGACGCCATTTATAATGATCGCCACCAAGCCACACCTGGGTAATATTCTCAAACTTACGATCCTCTGCAATTTCCTGGGGATTGATATGGCAATGGTAATCTACAATTGGCATTGTCTCTGCATACTCATGAAATAACTTTTTTGAAGTTTCTGTTGAAAGTAAAAAATCTTTGTCCATAAATGCTTTCATAAAATAATTCTCCTCTCCTTTCTATCCGTTTCAACAAAATGTAAGGTCTTACATTTTATTTACAGTATACGACAAATAAGTATCATTTTCAATTCACGAAGTATTTGCAGAACAGACAAATTTTCGCACTACACATTGTGTATTTTTACCATTTTCAGCTTTTTTTCCATTTCCTATTGACGTTCCCGTTTTGTTGATGTAATTTGTATGTAAGCTCTTACATACATTATTTTCACATAAAGGAGGTTGTTGATTTCTTGAAATCTTTTATTAAAATTAATCCTTCAGATAATGTAGCCGTTGCGCTTCAGCCTCTGGCGAAAGGCACTGTGATCAAACTTGATAACTCCACACTCACTCTTACAGAAGAAATCATGCAGGGACACAAGTTTGCATTAAAAAGTCTCAAGCCTGGTGATTCCATTATTAAATATGGTAATCCCATTGGACGTGCAACCGCAGAAATTCCTGCAGGTTCCTGGATTCATACTCACAATTTAAAAACAGGGCTGGGAGATCTTCTTACTTATACATATAACAAAACTATCACAGAGCTTCCACACCGGGAGCCAAAGTTCTTCCAGGGCTATCGCAGAAAAAACGGTGGTGTTGGTGTACGCAATGAAATCTGGATCATTCCTACAGTAGGCTGCGTTAACAATGTGGCATCTGCTATTGAACGAGCCACACAGAAGTACATGACAGACCAGATTGATGGTGTCTGTGCTTTTCCACATCCTTACGGATGTTCCCAGATGGGTGATGATCAGAATAACACACGTCAGATTCTTGCTGATTTAGTGAACCATCCTAATGCAGGCGGTGTTCTGGTTCTTGGACTTGGCTGCGAAAACAGCAACATCGATGAATTAAAGAAATTTATCGGGGACTATGATCCTGAGCGTGTACGTTTTCTCGTTGCCCAGGAATGCGAAGACGAGATCCGTGATGGTATTGAAACTGTCAAAGAACTGATTTCCTATGCATCCTCATTTAAACGAGAACCAATCCGTGCATCTGAACTGATAATCGGTATGAAATGCGGCGGCTCTGATGGTTTGTCCGGAATCACGGCAAACCCTACTGTTGGTGCATTTTCTGACAAACTGATTTCTATGGGAGGATCTACAATTCTTACAGAAGTTCCTGAAATGTTCGGCGCTGAGGAATTACTTATGAACCGCTGCGAGACAGAGGATCTGTTCAACCAGACAGTTGCCCTTGTCAACGATTTCAAAAACTATTTTAAAAGTCACAACCAGACCATTTATGAAAATCCTTCTCCCGGAAACAAAAAAGGCGGTATTTCCAGTCTGGAAGATAAATCTCTCGGATGTACGCAAAAATCCGGAAGTGCACCTGTTATGGGAGTTCTTTCTTATGGAGAACCTGTAAAGGAAAAGGGATTAAACCTGCTGAGCGCACCTGGCAATGATCTTGTCGCCTCTACTGCCCTTGCTGCCTCCGGCGCACACATTGTACTTTTTACAACCGGACGCGGAACACCTTTTGCAAGTCCTGTACCTACAGTTAAAATCTCCACAAACAACCAGCTTGCAAAAAAAAAGCAGAACTGGATTGATTTCAACTGTGGAGTTATGGTAAATGATACTCCTCTTGATGAGCTTTCAGAAAATCTTCTGGACTTTGTCCTTGAGATTGCATCCGGAAAGAAATCAAAATCCGAAGAAGCAGGTTTCCATGATATGGCAATCTTCAAACAGGGCGTTACTTTATAAAACATAAATCGAATTGCGGAAGCAGCATAGCTGCGTAGCAATCCGGGTATCAAATGAGTGTCAAAAGACCTTTTAACACTCATATCATTATATATGAGGAAAACCTAAAATGAAAAAATTATCTTATGCTGTTTTAAAAGAACAGGGCTATGATGGATACCTTCTTGAATCAGCGCCGGAACGTGTACTTCAGTTTGGTGAAGGAAACTTCCTCCGTGCATTTGTAGATTATTTTATAGATGAGTTAAACGAAAAAGCCGGATTCAACTCCAAAGTTGTTCTGTGCCAGCCAATCGCTCCAGATCTTGATGACAGGTTCAACGAACAGGAGGGTCTTTATACCTTATTTCTCCGTGGATTCCAGGATGGCAAAAAAATAAATAAAAAACGTGTTATCTCCTGTGTAAGCCGCTGTCTCAATCCATATAAGGATTTTGAAGCAGTTCTCGCATGTGCAGATAACCCGGACCTCCGTTTTATCGCATGTAATACAACAGAAGCCGGAATTACTTATGATTCTTCCTGTCAGTTTAATGATGTTCCGGCTGGTAGCTATCCTGGAAAACTTACTCAGTTTATGTACCGTCGTTTCCAGAAATTCGGTCAGGAAGCCGGCAAAGGATTTATCATTCTTTCCTGTGAGCTGATCGAGGATAATGGAAAAGAGCTTGAAAAATGTGTATTAAAATATGCAACGCAGTGGAATCTCGGCGAAGACTTTATCAACTGGATCAAAACTGAAAACATCTTCTGCTCTACACTTGTAGACCGTATTGTAACAGGTTATCCAAGAACTGAAGCTGCTGCAATCTGTGAAGAACTTGGCTATGAAGATAACTTGATCGACACAGGTGAAATCTTTGGCTTCTGGGTAATCGAAGGTCCTCAGTCAATCAAAGACGAATTCCCGGTTGACAAAGCGAACCTTCCAATCCTGATCACAGACAATCACAAACCATATAAGCAGAGAAAAGTACGTATCTTAAATGGTGCACATACCTCCTTTGTGCTGGGTGCCTACCTTGCAGGACAGGATATTGTAAGAGACTGCATGAACGACGATGTAATCTGTGGATTTATGAACAAAACTATTTATGACGAGATTATTCCTACTCTGGACCTTCCAAAAACAGAACTCGAAAATTTTGCTGCAGCTGTTACAGAACGTTTCAAAAACCCATTTATCGACCATGCTCTTCTTTCCATTTCTCTGAATTCTACATCAAAATGGAAAGCACGTGTTATGCCGTCACTCAAAAAATATGTAGAACGCAAAGGTACACTTCCTGCATGCATCACAGCTTCTTTCGCCTTCTACATTGCATTCTATAACGGATATGCTATGAGCGAAGACGTACTTACAGCAAAAAGAGCAGCTAATGAATACACTGTAAAAGATGACAAGGCAGTTCTCGAATTCTACCTTGCACATAAAGATGATTCCGCAGCGGATCTTGTTCATGCAGTCTGCACCAATACTTCCTTCTGGGGCGAAGATCTGACACAGATTTCCGGATTTGAAGCAGTTGTATGCAATTACTTAACTCAGATCCGTGAAAATGGTGCGTATGAAGTAATGAAAGCACTGGCTTAAATTATATTACAGAATCATAAGTTCTTTCCATGATTGAAAGCGACGGTGCAGGACGCGTGCAGCGTTAGAGCGTGTCTGAAAAATCATTCCTGATTACTCATCAAAAACGTCTGGCATACATTAAACCTCCCAACATGGGCGCAGAGTCAACAGACCCTGCGCCCTTTCTTAAAATATTTTAATATCTGGAAGTAGTATCTTCCCCTGACTCGTAAGAATTGCGGCTCTTGTTTTTGCTGCTGTTTTTTGTGTAAGAGTTCTTGCAATCCTGAGAATTTATCTCACTTTCATAAGATCTGTTTGTTGCATTTTTGCTGTTCTTGTTTTCAGACTCATAATTTTTAGCCATTTGAGTATTCCTCCTGTTGAATGCCGCTGTCCACGTTCTGTTCCGCATCCAGCAGCTGTTTTCAGATTACTTTGTGTATTGTGACCAATTACAGAAAGAATATTCATCAAAATGATATTGCTTTTTTTTCCAATTTATATTATAATTGACTTTGTAAAAGAATTTACCCTTCAAAAATTTTTTTACATAACCCCTTATTTAATTATTTATACTCCCCTCGAAACACCCGGTAGCTCCCCTACCGGGTGTTTCTCTTTGGATTTATAAGGGTTTGCGGGATTTTGGGGTTCACCATTCTTGTAATATTTCTGTAATATTTAATAGATATGTCCAAAATATGTCCAAAATTCTATTTTCCGTCCAATCTTGGCTCTCCAAAATAACCCAAAATGAGGACAGTTTTATCACTGCCTCCTACAATGCTGTCCCTTTCTTTGGAACAAATAAATAACTCATATCCGCGTGTTCCAGTTCAAGCAGCGAAAGCTTTCTATCAATTCCTCCGGCATACCCTGTCAGACTTCCATTTGTGCCTATCACACGATGGCAGGGAATGATAATAGAAATTTCATTGTGTCCAACCGCACCTCCAACTGCCTGGGCAGACATGCGGGATACATTTTTCAGCTCTGCCATTTTGCGGGCAATTTCTCCGTATGTGATCGTCTGTCCATAGGGAATCTGCAATAAAATCTTCCACACTGCCTGTCTGAATGTTGAGCCGTCCGGATGGAGTGGCGGCGTAAATTTCGGTTCTTCACCGGAGAAATACACATCCAGCCATTTTTTTGCTTCCGTGAGAATCTCTGTTTCCTGTGGAATATGCTTGTCTGGAAGTGTATTCCCAAAATATTTCTGTCCTTCAAACCATAGACCAGTAATTCCCACTTCATCTGCCGCCAGTAAAATACGCCCTAACGGCGATTTATATTTGTATGTGTATATCATATTTATACCTCAAAAATGCATGAGGTAGTGTCAACTTCATACCTCCAAAATCGGCTCACCCCCAGTAAAATCAACGATTCTGGGCTATATAGCCTTTACCTCCCCTTTCTTTGGTTTAGGTGACCTTAATTTTACGTTGGAAAACCTGTCAAGGCCGGGCTGAAAGCCCGTAAAATTCAGCCTTGACGGGGTTTCCGTAAGTAAAATATACTTGGTCAGCACCAAGGAAAAAAGAGATAATTTTTTCTTAATTCGTTTTACACTACCGTCGTTCAAACAACATGATCCTTAAATGCTTTTCATTGTCAACACATCAATTCGTAAAATAAAGAAAATCCCCACATGGTCTCTCGTAATTATTAATCAGCTTATTCATGACCTGACCATTGTAATACAATGTGGCGGAGCCGCCGCCGTCCAGGTTGTAAGCGTACTGACAGCCATAGCTGTTGAAGATATTAACAAGATCCCAGTGGTTCAGGCCGGCGTAACTGCCAGTGTCGGTGACAAGAAGCACATAAATGCCAGGTTTCACCATTCCCACAGCAGTTCTCGGATAATATTTGGCTGTTTCTGACCAGGCCGGCTGGGCCTGGCCATCTTTGATCAGGATTGGGCCAAAATTATAGGTATCTTTTACCCCCTCTTCCAGAAGAGCTTCGCCTTTCAATCCCTGCTTTGGTGTATAAATAGTGCCATCATACCTTACAGCCATTACACTGTAACTGGTCTCATAATTTCCATAAATCACACCATTCTTGATGCACATTCCAAGAGGTGACGGCCGCCCTGTCTGGTAACTAAACGCACTTCCATTCACTCCGATAATACCCCCATTACCAGAAACCGCACCGGAGGTAGTCTGTCGGGCACCACCATAGGTTCCATAAGATAAAGCTGATTTCAGCTGTCCGGAATTTTTGATCTTTATCAGCGCTACCCAGTAAGGTACATTATGTGTGGATTTTCTGCGCAGATCAATATTAAGAGAGCTGCTTTTATATGTATAGCGGTTATCATTCACCTTCACATCCGGTCTGGTCTGTCCGGTTCTTCTCCCACTGTCGTTTACATAATATTTTCCCACCCACGCATTTGTATACAAAGCACCTGTTTTCTTATCAAAATAATAACGATATTCACCAATTTTCTGCCATCCTGTTGCCATTCTGGAATTAGAAAGGAAATAATATCGCTTTCCTCCGTAACTCAGCCAGCGGTTGGCAATTGCCACACCTGACTTATTGAAATAATAAGAGTATTTTGTTCCTGTAGCCCAGCGATTGCGGAACATAATGCCATTCTTCCGGTTGTAATAATACCGTTTTCCGCCTGATTTCAGCCAGCCTGTATAGCGTTTTCCATTCTTTGTGCTGTAATAACGCTGACCTTTGTAGGTAATTTTTCCCCAAAGCAGTTTTCCCTTGGAATTATAAAAATAATAGTCTTTCCCCCGCTTCACCCAGCCATGCTTTTTCGAAGTGATACTCACAGTCGTATTGGAAGCCTTCACATAAGAAGCTGCCCACACCGAAGAGGAACACATGGTAAATATCAAAAACAGAAAACAGATAATCCCAAAGCTTCTTTTTTTCAATTCCTTCTCCCCCTCATTTCAATAAGAAAATCTTAACGGTTCAGTACCTTCACAGTTACACGCTCCGTAATGCACCGAACTCACTAAACCTTTACTTTCTGATTATAAAAAATTACGGAGCAGACAAATTACTTCGTCTGCCCCGCTGTATTTGCCTTGCTGAAGGTAATATTATGCAGCTGCCTGCTCGCATGAATTACTGATTAAGCTGCCGGTGTCTCACTGTCATCCAGTGTATCTCCAGCCATATCTGTCTGCTCTTCGGACTCAGCAACACCATCTGTCTCTGTACTATCAATATCACTGTCACCTGTAGCAGCGATCACATCGTCCAGCCAGCCCTCAGGCATGCCTGCGCTGGTCAGATTCTCTGTGATTGCATCCATATTCATGGAAGCTGTATAAGCTTCAACTTCATCATCATTACTGAAATCATAAACATCTGTCAGGGAAGCAACATCAACTGCTGCAAGTGCCTCACCACCATTTCCGCCTGTCAGAGAAACTGAACCAAGAGTCGCACCACCTGCTGCAATAGCAAGATTCCAGTCAATGCTGTCCTCATCTGCACCATCGGCTGTAAAGATCAGCTGCATTCCACCAAATGGATCATAGGAATTTCCATCTTCATCTTCCACAGGTGCTCCGGAAATTGTGTAGTTTCCCTTCCAGATTCCGTCCTGTACTGCCTTGGTATCATAATCTGCAACATCAATAATAGCTGCATCCGCATCACCGGAAGAAATCGTGTAAGTTCCGCTTAACAGATCACCATTCAGCTCACCGCTTCCTTCAATGGCGACTTTCTCATCTTCGGAGCCCAGCTGCATGGAAAATCCTCTCTTATCTCCATCCGCTGTACACAGATATCCGAAAAGCTCTTCCTCCTGCTCATCATCATTCAGAAGGAACTGGCGTCCAACAACCTCTCCGTCACTGTCAACCCATGCCCTTAAAATAAATCCGGACTCGTCAGTATCATCAGCTTCTGTATCCAGATCTTTCTCCATATCCTCGATTGCTTCCAGGAAAGTCTCATAAGTATAATCCGGATCATTCATGGCTTCTGTCCAGGTCTCAATAAGCCCCTTCAGTTCTTCATCAGACTTGGCTGTATCCAGAATCTGCTGGAACATTGGAAGTGCCTCTGCCTGTGTAACATGTCCTTCCAGAATGCTAAGCTCCTGGCTTACATCTCCTGCAACAGCTTCCTGTGCTCCAGGATTCTCAGCATCTGCAACATTATCAAAAATAATATCTGTGTATCTTGTAAGAATAGATGTCACTAAGTCTGCTTCCGGAAGGTTCTCCAGAGTGGAAAAATAGCTGTTCATGCTATCTGCCAGATCAAGACTCGTGGTAAAGGAAGAATCCAGTTCCTGATCTGCCTCTTCCACTGCTTCCTAAGTCATCTGCTCCATATTCATTTTAATATAGCCATCACTCAGCTCCGGAATTCTCATATAAATTTCAGAATTCTCTGTATCAAAATAATATTCTATTGTACAGATCTTGGTTCCATTTACATTCACATCCATAAACTCAGTCATGGACTTATCAGACATGCTTACATTTCCACTGATGGAAGCATCCGCCAGCCAGGAGATATCCACAGGAGAAAGCATTCCCAGAATTGCTTTTCCACCATCTTCCAGACTTACCTTTATTTCCGCATTTCCCTTAACTTCTTCTGTATCCATTTCAGAAAGGCTCTTTGCGTAATCAGCACCAAATTCCTCGATCATTTTGGCAAAGGCTGCTTTCTCAGTTTCCTTGTAAGAATCTGCTGCCCATGTGGTAGCCGGTACTGCACTGATTCCCATAAGGGATGCTAACAAAATTGCGGTAATTTTCTTTCTCTTCATAAGATCCTCCTTTGGTATAAATCCTTACGGATTCTGCAATCTTCCCGTTGCTGTTTGCTGGTAATTCCCAACTGCTCTCATTACCAGTTAAGCAACCAGTTTCTGTCAACGATCCGTCACGGACTATACAAAGTTCCATAACAGACATATCTGACAAAACAAGTTAATATCAGAATAGCATTTGCCGAACTTATTGTCAATAACCCATAAATATTCTGACGATTCCCGTGACAAAAAAGTGGTTACTGTTCCATCTGTGACCAATAAAACAAAAATTTTTCCCACAAACAAATCCTATAATTCCGGACAGGCTCTGATATATCATATTGTACCATTTACTCTCCACTGTCCTGTATAATATAACTATCCAGTTTTTCCATATACCTCTGGTCACGCTCAACAGTAATCACAATCACGTCATCCGGTTCATATTTATCCAAAAGCTCCTGGTCAAAGTCATCAATTCTCACAAATATGGTTTTCTGATAGCGATAGGGCATGTATTTTTCAAGGCGGAGTCGAAAAGAATCCCCGATCACCATTAAAGTTTTCTCATTCTCCGAATTGGATTTAAACACTTTCAGGATCTCCTCGCCGCCTTCGCTCTCCTCTTTTTTCACCTTGTAACGGATACCATCGTGAAAATAATTCAGCCCATACTCCCTGTCATCATCCAGTTCTTTATACCGCCCGATCATCCTGGACAGATCCCCCCTGCAAGGCTTAGTTCCGATCAGAACCTGAATATCTTCAATTGGCAGACTTTCCCCTGTCATATCCTGTACAATTTTCTCGTTGGTAATATATCCGCCTAAATTGTTCATGTGAGTATCATATTTTCGGAACAGCTGGTATTTTTCAGTAAACTTCCTCAGATAATCTGCCAGAAAATCAAATTCCACGTCGGAATTTTCTTTCATATATTTTGCAAAAGTCTCCATTCTGGAATCCCCGATTCCAATCACCTTTGGCTTCTCCGGCATATACTTCGAATAAAGTGTCTCTTTGTTGGGAGCCACGTAGTAATGGAACTGTTCCACGCCCCTGTCCAGAAACCAGTCCCGCACTTTTGCAATTCCGGACGCAATTTCAGCACTTTGTTCCAGTGTATACACATTGGTTTTCTGGTAATCTGCCATGGCATTTTCTCCCTCCCTTTCCGGCAGGTAAAACAGCCAGTTATCTTCTCCGATCACCACATCCCCGATCTTTGTATTGCGGAAAACTTCCGTATCAATAAAGTTACAGAACTTCACCAGGTCATTTTTGAAGGGCACATGATCCTTATAATACGCCTCAAACTGCTCCGGGAAGTCTCCCAGAGCCCCCAGATTCACCTCTGGAAATTCAGCCAGTTTTCTGTTTTCATTGTTTTCCATATCAAATCTGCTGGAAAATCCAGCCCACACCATTCCTGGCAGAACCAGACTTCCTGCAAATAATACAATCAGAATTTTCTGTTTTCTCATATGCTTCCTGTTAAAATCTGAAATAAATAAACGGGTTATAGCTGTTATTTACAAGTGCCGCCACACTCAGCCAGAAAATCACCAGACAGGCGATCATTCTCGGAACTGTTACAATTCCATTGGCAGGAATTTTTCCATCGGAATGTACCCGGACCTTCTCATATATCTTCTGCAAAACTCCTGCAAATAAAACACCCACAACGATCAGAAAGATCATTTTGCTGTCAAGATATGCAGAAAGAAGAATGGTTCCTCCATGAGCCACAAACATATTTCTCACATAAGTGAAAAACAGGGAAATATTTTCTGCACGGAACAGAATCCATCCAAAAAACACCGCGGTCACCGTGTAGCCCCAGCCCACGATTCCAGGCAGTTTTTCCAGTTTTTTCCCAAGCCACACACGTTCCAGTATAAGAAAAAGACCATGATAAAGCCCCCAGAGGATAAACGCTATTCCAGCCCCATGCCACATTCCGGTAAGGAAAAATACGATAAGCAGGTTTCGATAGGTGCATGCCGCGCCTTTGCGATTTCCTCCCAAAGGAATATAGACATAATCACGAAACCAGGAAGACAGGGAAATATGCCATCTGTGCCAGAATTCCTGCACAGAACCAGCTGTATAGGGATAATTGAAATTCTCCTGGAATTCAAATCCGAACATTTTTCCAAGACCAATGGCCATATCGGAATATCCAGAAAAATCGTAATAAATCTGCATCATGTAAAGAATTGCGCCCAGCCACAGAGCCTTCCTGGATACCGCGTATGGACCATATTTAAAAATTTCATCCACCACACGGGCAAAGGAATTGGCAAGAAGAACCTTTTTCCCAAGTCCCCAGCAAAAACGCATTATCCCGGCTGCAAATTTTCGGATAGTCTCTTTTCTTCCTGTAATCTGAGCTGCAATGTCGCGATATTTTACAATAGGTCCTGCGATCAGCTGTGGGAAAAAGGAAATATACAAAAGCATATGCCAGAAATTGTGCTGTGCCGGCACCTCTCCCCTGTACACATCGATCACATAGGACAACGCCTGGAAAGTATAAAAAGAAATTCCGATCGGAAGCGCCACCTGAAAAAGAGTGGTTCCTGTTCCATCTGCTGAAAAAAGTCCGGTTATGGCTTCTGTCAGAGTTCCAAAATACTTGAAATATCCCAGCAGCCCCAGATTAATAATCAGAGTTGCCACAAGAATCTTTTTTTTCCTGGTCTGATATTTTTCAATCAGAATCCCGCCGGTAAAATTCACTGCCACTGAAAACAGCATAAGAAAAACATAAAGTGGCTCTCCCCATGCATAAAAAAGCAGACTGAAAAATACCAGGATTCCATTTCGGATTTTTCCGGGACTTATATAATATGCTGCCAGTACTAAGGGCAGAAAGATCCATAGAAAGAGCATCGAGCTGAAAACCATGTGTATCTCCTTTATTTTTCATTCCAGAGCGTGTTTGTCTGTCAATGCTCAGTATTATAACATAAAAGACCCTCCCCATACCAGTATCCTGAAAAAATTCACATTCTGGTATGAGAAAGGTCTCCGTTTTTAGAACTGAGAGAAAAAAGTCAATCAGTTCTCACTTATTTCGTTTTATAACTGCACAGAATTTTTTTCGCGTGCAGATTGCGGGAATGATCTGAGGCATCTCCGCCTCATTCCAAGCCACTTACCAGATTTTGGAGTCCACAGCAGCGCGCTCGATTGGCAGGCCTTTCATATATCTTTCCATGAACATATTAAAGCCTTCTACACCCTCCGGATCCGGATTCAGGGTGCTTCCCTGATTTCCTGCAAATACCTTGGTATCCAGGAAGTCTTCCAGGGTCTCATTCTCCTCTTTGTTTACAAGATAGGAAGCGAGCACTGCAATTCCCCATGCACCGCCTTCACCGGCAGTCTCCATAACAGAAACCGGGGCATTTACAGCATCTGCAAGGATCTGCTGTCCAACACCTTTTGTCTTAAACAGTCCTCCATGACCAAGAAGACGGTCAACCTTTACCCCCTCTTTCTTAAACAGGATGTCAAGACCAACTCTCATAGCGCCAAGGCAGGTGTAAAGATTGGTTCTCATAAAGTTTGCAAGGTTGAATTTGCTCTCTGGAGAACGTACAAACAGCGGTCTTCCTTCTGTAAATCCAGTCATATGCTCGCCAGAGAAATAACAGTAGGACAAAAGTCCGCCACAGTCCACATCTCCTTCCAGAGCCTTGTTGTATAAGGTTCCGAAAAGCTTGTTCATATCAGCTTCCATACCCATTGCTTCTGCAAACTCACGGAAAATATTTACCCATGCATTCAGATCAGAAGTACAGTTATTAGAGTGTGCCATTGCAACCGGATGTCCGGATGGAGTCGCAACCATATCAATTTCAGAATATGGCGCAGATAACTCTTTCTCCAGAACAATAGATGCAAATACAGAAGTACCTGCGGAAACATTTCCGGTACGCTTTGCAACACTGTTGGTAGCTACCATTCCTGTGCCAGCATCACCTTCCGGCGGACACATAGGAATTCCGGCTTTCAGCCTGCCTGTTACATCAAGAAGCTTTGCTCCCTCTTCTGTCAGGCAGCCGGCATCCTGTCCTGCAACAAGACATTTCGGCAGAATGCCGCGAAGCTTCCATGGGAACCCATAAGAAGCAACCTGCTCATCAAACTGCTGAACCATTTTTTCATTGTAATCCTTGGTAGTGCTGTCCACTGGGAACATTCCTGCAACATCGCCAATTCCAAGAACTCTTTTTCCAGTCAGTTTCCAATGTACATATGCCTCCAGAGTGGCAATATAATCAATATCTTTTACGTGAGGCTCGCCTTTTAAAATTGCCTGATACAGATGTGCGATACTCCATCTCTGAGGAATATTATACTGAAAAAGTTCGGACAGTTTTCTGCTTGCCTCTCCCGTAATATTATTTCTCCAGGTTCTGAACGGAACCAGAAGATTTCCTTCTTTGTCAAATGGCATGTAGCCGTGCATCATGGCACTGATTCCAATAGCACCAACGCTTGTCAGCTCTACACCATATTTCTCCTCTACATCCTTTGCCATCTGCTGATAACAGTCCTGCAGACCGGACCAGATATCTTCCAGACTGTATGTCCATACCCCATTCTCATAGCGGTTCTCCCACTCGTGTCCGCCTGATGCGATTGGTGCATTATTTCCATCTACCAGAACTGCCTTGATTCTTGTGGAACCGAACTCGATTCCAAGTGCTGTCCTGTTGTCCAGGATTGCCTGCTTTGCTTCTGCTGCTCCCATGTGTAAAATCCTCCCGTTGTCTTTTTTATAATGTGTAACATTCTTCACTGTTCAACCCAACGCCGTAAACAGGCTCCAGAGCGTGTTTGCCATTCTATGCGTTTTTACCTTCGAAACGCAATTTCATTCCAGCGAAGCTCATTCTTGAAGTTACGGATTGTAGTATCTTTGTCAATGTATACAGCTTCAATTCCCATTGCTGCAGCCCAGTCACCCATCTGCTCTGCTGTAAGATCATAAGTAAAGGCAGTATGATGTGCTCCACCTGCAAGGATCCATGCTTCTGCGCCGGTAGCCAGATCTGGCTGTGGTGTCCAGAATGCACTTCCTACAGGAAGCTTCGGCATAGGTTTCTCAACCTTCTTGCAATCTACATCATTGATGATCAGACGGAATCTATCCCCCAGATCAACAAGGGATGTTGCGATTGCAGGGCCTGTCTTGGATGTAAATACAAGTCTCGCAGGATCCTCTCTCTCACCCATGCTAAGCGGGCAGACTTTAATAGCCGGCTTGCCATCTGCTACGGATGGGCAAACCTCCAGCATATGTGACTGCAGGATTCCCTCTTTTCCAGGAACAAGATTGTAGGTGTAATCTTCCATCATGGAGGTTCCCTTAGCGTCCTTCATGCCTGCTGTCATAATCTTCATCAGACGAACCATTGCAGCTGTTTTCCAGTCACCTTCTGCGCCAAATCCATAGCCCTTCTCCATAAGTCTCTGGATTGCCAGTCCCGGAAGCTGCTTCAGTGCTCCAAGATCACCGAAATGAGTTACGATTGCCTGATAGTTTTTCTCTTCCAGGAATTTCTCAAAGCCTATCTCAATTCCTGCTTGTACTGCTACATGACGTTTGAATTCTTCCGGGTCTCTTCCCTCAGAAAGAATGTCATATTTATTATAATATTCTTCCACAAGAGCGTCAATATCTCCCTTGGAAACAGCGTTCACATATTCTGCGATTTCATTTACCGGATAGGCATCAACTTCCCAGCCAAATTTAATTTGAGCTTCTACCTTATCCCCCTCTGTAACGGCAACATTTCGCATATTGTCGGCCACACGGCAAACTCGGATGTGGCTGCTCTCCATAATGCCAACAGCAGTTCGCATCCAGGAAGCCAGACGCTCCTGAACCTTTTTGTCAGCCCAGTGGCCCACAATTACCTTTCGCTCGATTCCCATGCGGGTTACCATGTGACCATACTCGCGGCCACCGTGTGCGGACTGATTCTCGTTCATAAAGTCCATGTCAATGGTGTCGTAAGGGATTTCCTGGTTGAACTGTGTGTGAAGGTGGCAAAGAGGCTTTCTATATTCTTTCAGACCAAGTATCCAGGATTTTGCCGGGGAAAAAGTATGCATCCAGGTGATCACACCAGCACAGTCTTCATCAGCATTTGCCTCATTGAAAGTCTTACGGATAAGTTCATTGGTAATCAAGGTTGGTTTCCATATAATCTCGTATGGAAACATACCGGATTTGTTCAGCTCTTCCACAATAATACAGGAATGCTCAGCTACTTTACGGAGACACTCATCCCCATAAAGATCCTGTGAACCTGTACAAAACCAGAATTTGTAATTTCTTCCTGTTTTCATTGTAAAAATCCTCCTGTTTATTATATTTTTGTAAATATTGTTATTGATTCAATTTTTCAGGTGATGGTTTGCAATGTATATTTCCAATTGTAAGGAAACAATTATCAGTAATTCTTTGCAGAAAATATCATTTAAGCCTTCTGCAGGAACCACGAACAATTAATTCCGGCTGAATCAGACGTTCTACTTTGCTATCCTCTTCTGACACTCCATTGATTTTTTCTAATATCAATTCTGCTGCCATCTCTCCAAGCCGCTCCTGTGGATGGGCAATGGTTGTGATTCCGGTTCCGCGCTGGGCATAGAGGGAATTGTCATAGCCTGTGACGGAAATATCCTTTGGTACTTGAAGACCACAATCTTCAAGAGATTCAATCACCTGTACAGCAATCTGATCATTGTAGCAGACGATTCCATGAGGAAGCGATCCGGTTTTTACCATTTCTTTTACCATCATAGATGGTTTACTCCGCCGATCTTCGGTGTGGAACCATACTACCAGATCTGGATCATAAGGAATACCAGCCTCCTGCAATGCCCTCACATACCCTTTATGTCTCTGGATACCCTGAATGTCATCTGCCTTGAAAAAACCGGTAATCCTGCGGTGTCCCTGCTCCAGAAGGTACTTTGTCACCAGATAGCCGCCCCTGGCATCATCCATAAGAATGTGGGGCTTGTCCTTCATTTCCGTGTAAATTCCCTGGATAAAAATGTATGGAATCTGATATTTCTCTAGATTTTCGTAAAGGCCAGGATGCCGACAGCTAAGCTGGCTTTTACTTGGCTCTATGATCAGACCATCAATATCTTTCTGCAAAAGCTCTTCTAGACATTTTGCCTCTTTCTGACGGCTGTTACCTGTATTTTTCAAAATGATGCTGTAGCCCTGTTCAGACAGTACATTATCCATTCCCTGAATCAGCCTTGGGAAAATGTAGTCAGAAATATAAGTTGTCACTACCGCAATATTTCTGGACTTTTTCATATGGCGCATTTTCTCGGAACAAAAAGTTCCTTTTCCATGGCAGGCTTCTATATAGCCTTCCTGTTCCAGAAGACTAAGTGCCTTTCGCACCGTATGCCGGCTGAGGGAATATTGTACTGTAAACTGATTCTCTGATGGCAGCTTCTCTCCTGGCTGAATCCTGCCGGAAATGATCTTCTCTTTTAGTTCTTCCATCAGAGTAAAATATTTTGGCTTGCCATTTTCAGTCATTCTTCCTTCCTCCTGTTTCCATCTTACAACTTGTACGCACATACGGACAAGTTGTTGTGTTTGGATATTGTATACAAAATAATCAGCTATATTTTATGCTTTTTTAACAAATGTTGGGGATTCTAAAATGAAAGAAGTGAAAACATAAGATTTTATTTACAGAATGGCTATGTAAATCAACGCTTACATAGCCATCTGTTTTACACAAGTGTTATCTCATTTACACAATGGGCATCCGAAATTCATGCTTTCACAGGACCTTACCGCCTGCACGATAACAAACAACACTCGCGAAACATAACTTTTTCTTGTTTTATTACAATGTCTCAATCAGCGAGTCAATGTCTTCCATTTTCGTTGCCCAACTTGTTGCAAAGCGGACTACTGTATGACTATCATCATATTTTTCCCAGAAGCTGAACTTCACTTTTTCGCCCAATTCCTCCATTTTCTTATTTTCCAGGATAACAAAAATCTGATTGGTTGGGGAATTAATGAAAAATTCATAGCCCTTCTCTTTTAATGCAGCTTTCAGTTTTGCAGCGGTTTCGATAGCATTTTTGCTGATTTCCAGATACAGATTTCCTGTGAAAAGAGTATCAAACTGAATTCCAAGCAGTCTGCCTTTCGCAAGAAGCGCTCCCTGCTGTTTGATCATAGTAAAGAAATGTTTCGGTGCTTTCTTCGGAAAAACGACTGCTTCACCGCACAGGGCACCAACCTTGGTTCCTCCGATATAAAATACGTCTGTATAATTTGCAATATCTTTCAAAGTCACATCTGTCTCTGCCACCAGTCCATAGCCCAGTCTGGCTCCGTCCAGAAATAACGGGATCTCATATTCCCTGCATACACTGGAAATATCTGCCAGTTCCTGCTTTGTGTAAAGAGTTCCGTACTCTGTCGGATGTGAAATATAAACCATGCCCGGAAAAACCATGTGGTCATAGCTTCCGTCTGCATAGTAGGTCTGAAGATAATCTTTCAGATTTGCGGCAGAAATTTTACCATTGTCCTGGGGAAGTGGAAGAACTTTATGTCCGGTAAATTCAATTGCTCCGGCTTCGTGCGCATTTACATGACCGGTAACTGCGGAAAGCACTCCTTCATACCGGTTCAACACGGACGCGATCACCACTGCATTTGTCTGGGTACCCCCTACCAGGAAATAGACCTCCCCATCTGGACAGCCACATGCCTCTTTTATTTTTTCCTTCGCTTTGTCACAGAAAGGATCCTGTCCATATCCCGGAACCTTTTCCATATTGGTTTCCATTAATCTTTTTAAGATTGCCTCATGAGCACCTTCACAATAATCATTTTCAAAATACAACATGATGTAACTCCTTTGTTTCATATTTTTCACTTGTACCATACAGGTATATTTTACTTTGATTTCGTTTTTTAATCATATACCTGCCCTGAATTTTTTACAAGAAAAATGTTTCCGGATAACAGTTCCGTAACCAAATGGCCAATAAATTCTTTCTTTTATATAATTCAGGGTTGACATTCCCACCTTTGCCGAATTATAATTACCACAACAAAATACATTTGCAGTCACGCTTCAATAAAAGGGAGTAGCTGGCATATCAAATGCATTGTTTCTGTTTTAGTGCATTTTTGTATATGGATTTTCATGCGTCAGAACGGTAGACAGTTCCATGAATCTGTCGCCCGCAGAAAATTGAAATGGCAAGACTTTTATTACAATAGTCGCATATCTTCAGATATGCAGTATTGTAATAAAAGTCTTTTTTATACCCCAAAAACAGGTTATAAAATTCCTTCCCTACAAAGCTTTCATTTTTATAACAATATTAACATTATGCAAGTATTTTTATCTATTTAAGCACTTACATTCAAACACCCAAAAGGAGGAAAAAGAAATGGAATTTTTAACAGACGGAATCCTTGCATTAACCTGGCAGCAAATTGTGATGTTTGCCGTCGGAATCACCCTGATCTGGCTGGCTATCAAAAAGGGATTTGAACCAGCCCTGCTTCTGCCAATGGGCTTTGGTGCCATACTTGTGAACCTGCCTTTTTCCGGAGTTTTAAACCAGACTCTGGCTGGCGGGATCCAGGCAAACGGAGTCATTGAATGGCTGTTCCATGTGGGAATTGAAGCCTCAGAAGTCATGCCGATTTTACTTTTCATCGGAATTGGCGCTATGATCGACTTCGGTCCCCTGCTTTCCAATCCCTCTTTGTTCCTGTTTGGCGCAGGTGCACAGCTTGGAATTTTTGCTGCAATTTTACTGTCCACCATCCTTGGATTTGACCTAAAAGACGCTGCTTCTATCGGAATCATCGGTGCTGCCGACGGACCTACTTCCATTCTGGTATCCCAGGTCCTGAATTCCAGATATATCGGTGCCATTGCAGTTGCCGCCTATTCCTACATGGCACTTGTCCCAATTGTACAGCCCTTTGCCATCCGGCTTGTCACTACAAAGAAGGAACGCTGCATTCACATGGAATATAATCCGAAATCCGTTTCCAAAACCATGAAAATTGCTTTTCCCATTATAGTTACTGTAATCGTTGGGCTGGTAGCACCTCAATCTGTTGCGCTGGTTGGATTTCTCATGTTCGGCAACCTGATCCGGGAATGCGGCGTCCTGGGCACCCTGTCCGACACAGCCCAGAATATTCTGGCAAATCTGATCACCCTGCTTCTTGGAATCACCATTTCCTTCAGCATGCGTGCAGACCAGTTTGTAACAAAAGAGACTTTACTGATCCTGGTGATTGGACTTTTTGCTTTTGTCATGGACACCATCGGCGGCGTTCTCCTGGCAAAATTTATGAATCTTTTCCTGAAAAAAAAGATCAACCCAATGATTGGCGGTGCCGGAATTTCTGCATTTCCAATGTCCTCCCGAGTTGTTCAGAAAATGGCCATGGAAGAAGATCCCACAAATGTAATTCTCATGCAGGCCGCCGGTGCCAACGTGTCCGGACAGATTGCTTCTGTAATCGCAGGCGGCATGGTTATCAACCTGGTCACAAAATTTTTATAAAAAAATTTTTATAATGAGGAGGGTCTTATCTATGAATACATCCAATATCATTATTGCACTTGAAATCATGGCAAAAGGAATGGCAGGAATCTTTACTGCCATTCTGTTCATCATTCTTTGTGTATGGCTTCTCGGAAAAATCGGAAAATAAATACTCCAATATATCTATAGCGCTTCTCTTTTCATCCCCGACAAAAAACGAGCCAAGGTCACATGCAGCATTGACCTTGGCTCAATATTTTTACTAATACATCGTTTCGTAAATAACTATACCAATCGCGTAGGATGTAGATCCGAGTGTGCAGGTCTAAAATCCACATTTTCTCTCTGTTACTCTACTGCATCAGCAGCATTCTCAGAGGCAGAACCGGGCTCCCCATCATAATTTTCCAGGAAAGAATGTCTCACACCATATTGTTTATATCCCACAACTGTATCAATATTTACATTCTCTACGCTCTTGAAAATGTTGCCCTCTACAAACGGATTCACCTTTTTCAGGTCACGGATCAGTTCCTTGATTTCTACACGTTTGGAGCGATTTTCGTTATTGCAGGTAGTGCAGGTATCTGTAAATTTACATGCACACTGAATAAAATGGAGATCATTGTAGTCACGCCATGCCTTAATATCATCCTCCCGCACCAGATACAATGGACGGATCAATTCCATTCCCTCAAAGTTGGTGCTGTGAAGCTTGGGCATCATAGTCTGTACCTGGGCACCGTAAAGCATGCCCATAAGAATGGTCTCAATCACATCATCATAGTGGTGACCCAGTGCAATCTTGTTGCAACCCATTTCTTTTGAAAAAGCATAGAGATGCCCGCGGCGCATTCTTGCGCAAAGATAACAAGGAGATTTCTCCACATTAAATACAGACTCAAAAATATCAGACTCAAAAATACGAATAGGAATATTTAACCTTCTGGCGTTTTCCTCGATTACCTGACGGTTGGCCGGACTGTAGCCCGGATCCATAACCAGAAATTTCACCTCGAAATCAAATTTATTATGAAGCTTCAGTTCCTGGAAGCACTTTGCCATCAGCATAGAGTCCTTGCCGCCGGAAATACAGACTGCAATCCTATCTCCCGGCTTCACAAGCTCGTAAGTATTGATTGCCTTGGTAAACCTGGACCAGATTTTTTTCTTAAATTTCTTGCGAAGACTGATCTCCACATTTTTCACAAAATCTTCGTCCTGTGAACTCTTCATGGCATCCATAAGCCAGGCAATGTACCCTTTCTCAAGGCTTACTGCATCCAGCCCCTCTTCCTCGAGCTTCTTAGCGATTTCTTTACTATTGATTCCGCGGCTGCAGCAAATAACCAGTTTTCTGGTCTTATCCACTTCCGGATTCTCCATGATTTCCTCTGGCTTACAGGCCAAAGCCCCCTTAACAGCGCCATGGGAAATCTCAATCTCGTCGCGGACATCAATGATCTGATAGGACTCCGCTGGTAACTTTTTTAATTCTTCTATTGTTATACTGCTCATTTAAATCCTTCCCTGAATATATTCTATAATGTCCATACTTTATATCACGATCTCAACAAAACTGTAACTCGTTCCTGCTCAGAAGAAACCTTGCTGAATATGATTGTTACTGTTCACTGGTAACGTTCCGCGAGGCGTTTTTTGTGAACAAAGTTCACAGAAAACCCGAGAATTGCGGCGCGAAATCATGCGAATGCATGATTTCTGTGCATCGCGAAGCGCGTTACTGTGAACGGAGTGAACAGTAACATATGATTCTCTAAAGCATGTCCGACATTTTTTTGTTACAAAACGGACATGTCGTCTATCGGCGACATCTCTATATATGAAAATCAGCTGCTGTGCGCCTGCGACACTCCCGCATCTGCCGTTCGTGACGTTCATAGTATCATGTTAATTCCGATTTTTTATCAGTGACACAATAAACAAAATCAACGCCAGTACCGCAAAAAACGGAATCACTGCCACCAGAATATGAAACAGCAAAAAGACGACTATCAGCAGGATCACCACGCCCAGAAGTTTGCTGTACCAGGTATCAAACCGCCATACATGTACATGATTCCGGCTGGAGCTCTGGGTATTCTGTGCGTCATCCGAATAGGTGCTGTACTCCTCATAATCCAGCTGCCCGTTATCCACATCTGTATCCAGCAAAGTCCTGGCGATCAGCCTGGGATCTCCAAGTTCATCAAGAACCTGCTGCTCATCGCGTCCACTACGTACCTGTGACTGAATATAATCTTCATAGTAACGCACATGCGCCGCCACCTTACCCTCATGCATCTGTCCGGACAGCTGACTTCTCAATGTATCCAGAAATTCTGTTCTATTCATTCAATTATTCAACCTTTCTTATATAAAACCACGAATCATTATCCTGTTTCAAACAGGCTCTGTGCATTTTCTATTCTAACAATACTTGCCCTCATACGCAACTATCCAAGTCATAAAATTTTTATGAAGTCAGAAGCGGAGATTGTATTTTTCAATTCGGGTAGATTTTATCCACGTTCAAAGCATTTGTTATTTTTCACAAATATACATCGTCTTTTTTGACAATAATGCTGTCTGTTAATTTATTGACAAAATGTTTTTTTAATGATACAATGAACACATCAATTGAAAAGCTTCTGAATACTGACGGATCGTGGAGTTAACCACAGGGACTTCAGGAGCAGATCATGAGGATTACTGTTTACAGCTGCTGCACCATATTTTGCAGACAGCATAGGCAGTAATTTCCAGCCGACCGTCTGGGCAGTATTTGAATCATCAGATACTGCCCTTTTTTTACCGGGAGGTACCTCTGACATGAGGGAAATACCGTTGTCTTTTTAAGAAGCGGTCATATAAAAACCATTTAATCTTACACAACGAAAGGAGCTTTTATTATGGGGTTTAAAAGTGACATCGAAATCGCACAGGAATGTGAAATGAAACCAATCACTGAGATTGCAGCTAAAGCAGGTATTGAGGACAAATATCTTGAGCAGTATGGTAAATACAAAGCAAAAATCGACTACAATCTTCTGAAAGAAACAGATAAGAAAGATGGCAAACTGATTCTGGTTACCGCTATCAACCCGACTCCTGCCGGAGAAGGAAAAACCACTACTACAGTTGGTCTGGCAGACGCTATGCAGAAGCTTGGCAAGAACGTTATGGTAGCTCTTCGTGAGCCATCCCTTGGACCGGTATTCGGTGTAAAAGGCGGTGCAGCAGGCGGCGGATATGCCCAGGTAGTTCCAATGGAAGATATCAACCTTCACTTCACAGGTGACTTCCACGCAATCGGCGCAGCAAACAACCTTCTTGCAGCAATGATCGATAACCATATTTTCCAGGGCAATGCTCTTAACATCGACCCACGTAAGATCACATGGAGAAGATGTGTAGATATGAACGACCGTCAGCTTCGTAATGTAGTAGACGGACTTGGCGGAAGAACAAACGGTATGCCTCGTGAAGACGGCTATGACATCACGGTAGCTTCCGAGATCATGGCTGTTCTCTGTCTTGCAAGTGATATCAAAGACCTGAAAGAAAGACTTTCCAGAATCATCATCGGTTATACATATGGCAAACCGTCAGAGCAGAAACCGGTAACAGCTGGTGATCTTCATGCAGAGGGTGCTATGACAGCACTTCTGAAAGATGCTCTGAAACCAAACCTTGTTCAGACCCTGGAGCATGTACCTGCAATCGTTCACGGCGGACCATTCGCAAACATTGCTCACGGATGTAACTCCGTAACCGCTACCAAGATGTCTCTGAAGCTTGCTGATTACACCATCACAGAGGCTGGATTCGGTGCTGACCTTGGTGCCGAGAAATTCCTTGATATCAAATGCCGTATGGCTGGTCTGAAACCAAATGCAGTTGTTATCGTTGCTACTGTCCGTGCACTGAAATACAATGGCGGCGTTCCGAAGGCTGATCTTAACAATGAGAACCTTGAGGCTCTTGAGAAAGGTCTTCCAAACCTTCTGAAACACGTAAGCAACATCAAAAATGTTTACAAGCTTCCATGTGTTGTTGCAATCAATGCATTCCCGACAGATACCAAGGCAGAGCTTGACCTGGTAGAAGCAAAATGTAAAGAGCTTGGCGTTAATGTTGCACTTTCTGAAGTATGGGCAAAAGGCGGCGAAGGCGGTATTAAATTAGCTGAGGAAGTAATCCGTCTTGTTGAAGAGCCAAACGACTTCACATATTCCTATGAACTTGAAGGCTCTATCGAAGATAAGCTGAACCAGATCGTTCAGAAAATCTATGGCGGTAAGAGAGTTGTTCTCACAGCAAACGCTCAGAAACAGGCAAAACAGCTTGAGGAACTGGGATTCGGAAACTGCCCGATCTGTGTAGCAAAAACACAGTACAGCTTAACAGATGACCAGACCAAGCTTGGTGCTCCTACAGACTTCGAAGTAACCGTTCGTAACCTAAAGATTTCCGCAGGTGCAGGCTTCATCGTAGCCCTCACAGGAGAGATCATGACCATGCCAGGTCTTCCAAAGGTTCCGGCTGCTGAGAAAATTGATGTAGATGAAACCGGTAAAATCACAGGACTGTTCTAATTTTTACAATATCAGCCTGATTTTCGTGTAAACATAGATTTGGCACGTTGCCCACAAAAATCAACGCCCGGGAGCTTAAGGCTCCCGGGCGTTTTTTTACATATAGACAAAGTGTATCCTTGGAAAATAAAATAAAGGATTTACACTTTTATTAACAGTTTCTATTCTCGTTCATCAGGAATCAATCAAAGATCAGATAAAAGATTTTATCAGCCTGCCAGGGACAGACGCCCTGGCAGTATTATGTATATTGCTTATTTCAGTTTCTCCCCTGTGAGCATCTCATATGCCTGGAGATATTTGTCGATTGTCTTGTCCACGATTTCCTGTGGAAGAGTCCAGTCGTTGTCCGGGTTTGCTTTCAGCCAGTCACGGGCAAACTGCTTGTCAAAGGATGGCTGGCCATGACCTGGCTCATATCCATCTGCCGGCCAGAATCTGGAGCTGTCCGGTGTAAGCATCTCATCACCAATAACAATATTACCATTTTCATCAAGTCCAAACTCAAATTTGGTATCTGCAATAATAATACCTTTGCTTAAAGCATACTCAGCACATTTTTTATATAATGCGATGGTGTAATCACGAATCTTCTCTGCATACTCCTGACCATGTCCCGGATAGTATTTCTCAAGATGGGTAACGCTCTGCTCAAAAGAAATATTCTCATCGTGGTCGCCGATCTCAGCCTTGGTAGAAGGTGTGTAAATAGGCTCAGGCAGCT
>OHDQ01000240.1_pt1 | contig 28109 bp, 31 predicted proteins | sample 1606421 | NCBI WGS metagenome assembly OHDQ01 (sample SAMEA3879589, study PRJEB24766) | human gut metagenome | biome: human-associated habitat; feature: feces | place: USA | collected 1985/1987
TCAATTTTTATAGGAAAAGTAAATTTAGTTTTCTTTTTATTCAAACAGTGTGTTTATTTCAAATCGCCAATAGCTTGCGATCTTACATGGGTTACACTCATCACCCATTAGTCGTTGAACATATCCCTATTCGGGATTTCGCTGCTGATTGCCCAATTTCTATAATTTTCAAACATTCACGCTTAGACATATTTCATTCTTACGTTGTAGTTTATAGAACTCTAAGGGTGTCCCAGCAATTAAAACACATAGGGCAAATATTTTTACCCCTTCAAGTGCTGCAATTTGTGCTTTCAGCATATCAACAGATTTCTGTTGTCCTTTTAATTTCTTATCGTATTCAAAATAAGAAGCCTTTCTTTTCCTTGCCTCTGCATACTGGTCAATTGTTTTCTGAAGTGCTTCATTTTCTTTTGACATCTGAGTCATATAGAGGTCTGTTAAGGAATCTTCATAATCTTTTATATCTTTAATGGAATTTCGGATACCTTCCCTATATTCAGCAGATTTTTCGTTATACTCTGTTTCAGAAATAACACCATTGTCAAAGGATTCTTGCAACTTATCTAATCCAGTCCTATAATCAGCAATTTCCTGTTTAGCAGAAGCCATTTGCTGTTGAAGCAATGCTAAATTTGCTAATCCATCTTCTGTAATAGAACCACCTTTATCAAAGAATGCTTCCTCATTTAACAGGCTTTTGAAGTCTTCGATTTCATTCCTTAAATCCTGGTATCCTTTAATACCTTCTTCAAGGTCTGCAAAACGTAATTCAAATATGGAATCTTTTAATTCCTCATTGGTAGTCAATAACTCATAGGTTTCTTTATCAAGGTTATTAATTTCCTCTGCAAGTTCCTGATATCTGGTAGAACCAACTTCATATAAAGATTGTTCTTTTTCTTTCTTGGCTTTAAGCTGCATTTTTTCTCTGATTTGAGAATTGTTTGCATTGATTTGTTCCTGGTAAAGATTTTCAGATACTTTTTCATCCTTAGATTTTATATAAGAAATTTTAGCATCTAATTTATCTACAGCTTGTTCAAAACGGTCTATAATGTTTTGTATTCCTGTATACTCCAACTCATATAGCTGGTCTTGGAATTCAATGAGAGCAGATTTACTCTCAGCCAGTTCTTTATTCATCTGGTTTAGAGCTTCATGAGCAGCAAAATATTCCTTGGAATTGACTTCCATGTATCCGCTTGAAACCAGTGTATCAATTTGCGCTTTATAAGCTTCTATTTGAGCAGTGAGCCTATTTGTTATCTTTTCCTGTTCAGCAATAGATTTATTCAAAGAATCTGATTGACTTTTTGACGTAACACTTATTCCAAGGTTTTCATACAGTTCTCTCTGTGCTTCAAATACAGCTTTGGAAGCTTCGTCTACATTATTTATCATTTCATAATAATCAGAAACACTATCTAATGTAGATTCTACCAGTTCGGACTGTTTTGCAAGTAATTCATCATACTGAGCGGTGCAATCTCTTAATTTATTATAGTACGTTTCGTATTCACTGATTAATTTCTGTGTTTCTTCACTGTAACTGGAAATTTCTAAAGAACCCATTTCAATCTTGTCAATTATATCTTGAGACAGTCCTTGCCCCTTGATTTTATCCAGATGTGATTGATAAGTAGCCTTAGAGTCATTTACAGTATTCATGTAGTCTTTATTTTTAGCTAATAGCTCATAGGCTTTTGCTAACTTATCAGGTAAATGAGTGATTCTTTCAAATACTGCCTCTAAATGTGCAAATTCAGATTCGATGGCTTTGAAACGTCTTTCTACCCAATCTTCATAATTGGAAAGTTCGTTTGAGATGTCTTTGACAGTATCAGCAGTTTTTTTCGTATTTTTAGATATCTGATTTGCTGTATTAGTGGCTTTATTGCTATTACCTTTATTAGAGTTACCTCCACCAAAGTTAGCTTGACTACCACTTCCACCAGCACCTAATACGCCGCCCCCAAAACCGCCAGCATAAGCGCTTAATGGAGTCCTGACTAAATCACGTACATTACCAATACTTCCATCAGCATATGCTTTTCCATGTCCTAAAATGCTTCCATATTTTAGTAACTGTTCGGTTTGCTCGCCATTGAATATGATGTCTCCCTTTTTTAACTGCTCAATATGAGCACCGCCAGGAATAATACGCCAAACACCATCACGAACTATACTCTCTGGTTTTGGTAATTCGTTGACTAAGGCTTTTTCATCTTTTGGTAATGACACATTTCCACCAGCATGAGCAGGAGACATATTTAAAGTATTATAAGCTGTTCCATTTGCACGAGCAGGAGAAAGCACTGTGCCTGAAGCGTGTCCAGGGCCATTTGCATTTTCCCATGTTACAGTTCCAGTAGCAGTAAAAGACTTTTTTACATTAGCAGTATTATTTCCCCAATTAACTGTACCATTGGCCTTGTGAGTAGCAGCCTTAAAAGAATCAACTAAAGCAGTATTGTTATCCCAAGTAACAGTTCCGTTCGCCTTATGTTCTGCTGCAATAAATTGGTCTACTTCATCATCATTGACTGTAGCAGTTACATTAATGGTTGCATTTTTTTCTCCACCAAATAATGCACCCGTATTACCACCTTGCAATAAGAGAGAATCCATTCCACCTGCAAGTTTTGCACTAACAGTAACTTCCTTATCCTTGATTCCATCTATAGTGGTCTTTAATGTATCTAACTGTTCTTCACCATTTACAGTGAGATTAACAGTAACTTCATTTTCGTTAGTCCCCTTATCTAAAGGATTTTCGTTAATTTCCTCATATTCCACAGGAACAGTTATTGAATCAGGATTATTTTGGATTTGCTGTATTATTTGTTCTGCACTTGCATTCGGCTCAAGCCCTAAATCCACTTTTACTTCTGGAGGAAGAGCAGCTAATTCCTCAGCTAATTCTTTTACCTCACCCTCATTAGCTACATCAATCGAAACATTTCCTCTAGCATTGATTTCATTAATTTCATTAATCTTATTAACCAATTCTGTAGCAGTTGTGTAAGCTGATTGCATACCCTCAAGGGTTACTTGTGGACTGCTAGAAGTTAGCGTTTCTTTCTTTTGGTTTAGAGAGTCTATAAGTTCTCCTAATGCTTGATATTCGCTAGAATCAACCTCTAGTTTAGCCTGTTCGCTGGTCAATTCTTTAATTTTTGACTCTATTTCATCTACAGTGTCAAGAGATGAGATATCAAAATCCATTGCTTTTGATAAATCTGTATTGCCAGAACTTTCAGCAGCTTCTTTTGCTTTTTCCTGAGCTTCTTCCGCTTTTTTATTAATATCTTCAATATCTTTGGCTACTTCATCCTTATTGATGATATTCATTTCAGCGTCAATCTCTAAAAGTCCTTCTTGTGCTAACTCTTTAAGCTGCTCATCCATATATTCCGCAGCTTTTCTTTTATTAGGGTTATCAGATTTGGCATATTCATCCCTAACTTTTTTTAATGCTTCATATTGCTCTTTAGCAGATTTTGCTTTTGCTTCGGCTTGAGTAGCAGCGTTTTCAGCCCACTCATCTATGGATTCTTCAAGTCCAGATATCTCTTGTTCCGTTTGCTGAATTTCTTTTTTCTTTTGGTCAATAGCGGTTTGGTTTCCTTTAGTCTTTCTAGTGTTTCCGTTCTCATCAGTAGTAGTGTATTGACCTTCACTTTCTAATTCTGCTAATTCTTTTCTTTGCTTTGCGAGCTGTATAACTTTTTCAGATAATTTGTCTGTTCCTTCTTCAAGAGATGAGAAAAAGTTGTTTGAAAAACCATAGTCTTCAAGTCTACCGAACATATCCATGAAGAATTCAAAGCCCATACCCATTTGTTCAGCAGCACCTTCTAAGTCTTTTATATTATAAGACCATGTTCCTGTTTGCTTATCAAATTTGGCTAATGCTTCTCCTGATTCATCAGTTTTGGTACTTAAATCCTGTAAGAAATTAAGAACGCCGGAACCATCTTCAGTGAGATATCTAGCAGCTTTTCCATAGTTCTCTAAAAAGTTTGTTGGATCTTCTGCTCCAGTAGGAGATAGGTATTTAGCTATTGATTTGAAATCGTCTGTTCCGTAAAGACCCTTATCATATAATTCTTTTGCTTCTTTTAGATATCCAACACTTGCTTCATAGTCGGAACCGCCATTTTTAGATTTTTTAGCCTCTTCAATGTTATCGAAAATAGGGTTAGCATTAATGTCAAATGCAGCCTGTTTAGCCATTAACATTGCATCTCTTAATTCTTGAGCATTTTTAACATCTTTAGTAGAAATTATTTCTGCAGCTAAATCTAAATTATCTATAGACAACTTATTGGCAAAATCTTCTCCAACAGTTTCTTTGACTCTTTCGTAGGCTGAGGAAGCATCTTTCAGAATGTCACTTACTCCAGAGCTATCTTTCAGAAGACTTTTAGAAATACCAGGCAAAGATTTAGTTATACCATCTAATAGACTATTTACCTCACCTTCATATTCTTTAAAAGATTTATTTCCTGTATCTGTACCAAGATTAAAAAGATTGCTAAGTTTTTCTTGAACCCCTTTATTTTTTGCATGGGTAGAGATATTATCTACCCAATCCTCCATTCTTTTACGACTAAGATTACCATTGGAATCCAACATATGCTTTTCAATAGTATCATAATCAATGTTATTGAAAATACTACTAATAGCGTTAGCAGCAGAATCAGAAATTTTATCAAATTCAGGAGAGTTCTCAAACATTGCCTGTAAGAAGCCAGAACTTTCTCTAACCATAGATTCCATTTCTGTTTCCAATTGTTCTCTTACATCAGCAAATTGTTGTTGTACCTCACTAGAACTGTATTTGTCATAGTCAATCTCACCTGAGTCATCAAATATATCTATATTATAGTCTTTGGCGATTTTCTCCAATGCCTTTATATCTGTTTCAGATGCAACCATGTCATCTCTGATTTTATCAGCGGAGTCTAATAATGCTTCCCTAGCCTCAGCACTTGCTGTTTGACCTGCAGCCATAGCCATTTGTCCACTTGCAAAAGTATTTCCAAGTTTTTCCCAGAATCCCATTCCTGAGACTTCTTCAATTTTATCTCCTGATAATGTTGGGTCTACATATACTTTATTTAATGCAGAGAGTTTTTGCTGTAATCCTACTTCCTTAGTAGAATTAGTATACATTTGATTATTTTTTGCATTAAATCCATCAACCCAATCATTAAGTCCTTTCAGACTGTCTACATTAGCTGATTTTCTAATTTCTTTTACCTGTGCTTCAAGTCCGGCCATACTTGTTGTAGCTGTAAGACCAGCACTACTCATAGAATTGAGGATAGAGTTGTATTCTTCAAACTCAGATTTGGTTAAAGAAACATTTTCTCCAAGACTATTTACCCCACGACTTAACTGCTCAAATCTGGTAATTTCATTTCCATTCGTATCAATGACTTTATTACTTTGAATGTCATTTAATACATTTTGAGCATTTTTGATTTTATTTTGATTCTCTTGTAATTTTTGAGTTGCATTTTGAGATTTTTCTATTGCGGTTTCCTGTATATTAGAATACTTTTGCCACGCAGATATAGCTGCTTCAATAGCCGTTCCAATAGCTAAATTTATTCCGACATTTGCAAGAGTTCCCACAAGTCCGGCACCAAAACTTTTTAATCCATTCTTAGCAATTTTTCCAAAAGATGAGAAGGAAGATTTTGCTTTTTTACCAAAGTCTTTTAATTTATTGCCAGAATCCACAAATGCTTCTCCTGAAGCAGCAGTAACTTTCGTAGTTTTGGACATTGCCTGGTTAAGACCTTCTTGGGTTGCTTTTCCTTTTTCTACTGTACGGAAGTAATCCTGCATGTCTTTAGGAAGATTCGACATCCCTTTCCATTTATTTATATCAAAATCTTCCCTGGTAGATAGTTTGTTAAATTTTTTTATTTTCTTTTTATATTTACCTTTATCTTCTTTAGATAAAGAGTCCCACCAATTTTCTTGTGTCCCGAAATTTCCTTTTAAGAATTTAATTAGCGAATTACCTAACAACGAGCGATTGCTTTATACTTGTTTTGAGAGTATAATATAATCAACATAAAGGAGGATGAAACGAATGGAAGCAGAAGAAAACGATATTTTATATGTTTGTCCTAGATGTGGAGATATTACATTAGAAGAAGATATTTACGATAATAAATGCTATTGTTGTGACCTGGAATTTAAAAAATTCATCAAAACTAATTATACAGATGAGATTTATAATCAGATGGATGAAGAACGAACAAAACAGTGGGAACAAATGTTGAGAGAGCGCTACGTACTCTGTACAGACAACCCATATTACAATAAAGAAGCCTACTATGAAAGAGAAGACCTCGACTTTAAGTCTGAAATAGAGAATCAATGTTTTGAGGAAAAACTTCAATCAGAAAAACAACAATCCACCCAAACAACCTGTCCTAAGTGTGGTTCAACTTCATTTACACCAGTGCGTAGAAAATGGAGTTTCCTTACAGGATTTATGACCAATAAGGTTGATATGGTGTGTAATAATTGTGGGTATACGGTAAAGAAGGGGTAAGTTGTGGGTGAAAAGAATCTAAATGCAGAATTTAATCAAAAATGTAATATCTGCGGAAAAGTACACGCAAAAAATGAAATTTGTCCAAAACTATTAGAATTAGTCAATATTGGTGTTAATAATATGTCGAAACAAATTACTAGACCTCATAATAAGGTAAAGCAACCATCAAAGAAACAGCCAAATCAGCAATCACAACAATCGAAGCAAGAAGTAGATACTGAAAAGCGTACATGCTATGCTTGCGGTCAAGTACATGAGAAAGACCAGATATGTCCTAAAGTTTTAAACAATGTGCGGAAATATTTAGATTCCAATAAATCATCGTGTTTTTGGGGAAATGTATTTGTACAGTGTATTAAGAAAAAGAAGAATTTCCTACAATTGCTATGTGAAATATCTGAACTTACAAAGGTGTCAATGACACCTAAGTGTATTCCTAACAATATTGATTTAGCATTAGATTATTGTACCTATTTCCTTAATTGTGATATAAAGGCGCTTACCAAATCTCAAAGTGAGTTATCAAATTTCTTTTATGATCGGTTTAAAGATGGCATATATTGCGAGAGTGAGTGGCTTGACTGTGCAGATTTAGAAAATCATACATACCAGCTTTCTATGGAATGCTCAGTAGATAATTTCTTTGATGAAATTCCTGAGTATATGAGGAATAAGCATTATACTATTTTAAATGAATCTAAAGAATTACAATTGGAGATTGAAAAAGAAACAAAAAACAGTCAAACTATATATACCTTATTTATTAGATTGCCCAAAACAATAGGAAATTCTTGTCGTGAGAGAGTTTTATTTATGGACATGAATAGTTTTGCCTATGGTCGGATAAAACTTTGTAGCGATATAGATGGCAAACTAAAAGACTTATATGAAGAGAATTCTACATTTGATTACGATGAATTGGTAGAAGATTTACCATGTACTGACCCTAAATTCACATATTGGAAAAAGAGAATACTTACAGCATGTAATAATAATCTTGTCAGATGGACTAGAGAGAAACTTGTGCGTGATGGATATGCATATAAAACATTTTATAAAGAATGTGATATATGTTTTTGTGTGTTGAATTATAATTCTTCTTATAGTTTAACCGTAACCCAGAATGGTATGGGATATAAGTTTCAATGCGAAAACACAGAAGAAGAAACAAGATATAGAGCGATGGCAAAAATACATGAAGCAGTTCATCAAAGCTGGAAGAATCTTTCAACATTACATGCTAATAAAAAAATGTTATCTAATGCAAAAACCAAACATATTTCTCATAAAGACGTAATCATAACATCAAATACTTTGGCTTGTAAATCACATTCTGTTGTTCCATATAAAGGCATAGTCCATATTTTAACACCAGATTTTAAAGAAGAAACATATGAGTTATATGTGTCATACTGTGAAGATTGCAGAACTTATAGAGCATTTTCTTCTGACTATGAAGAATTACTAAGGCATGGGAAACCACTATGTAAGGTATTCAAAAGTGAAAAAGAGTATAACCAAAATAAAAACAATCTTTATACATATAAAAGTCACTCTGTTTTAAATACTATGGGATATACTGTTAAAGCTAATAGTGGTCTTTCTACAGCAGAAAGAAGAAATATTTTATTAAAGGCTATTTCCAATAAATTGTTAGCTACAGATGAAATCATCAGTTTTCTAAACTGGCTTATTGCTAGTAGAAAAGGGCGTTCTGGTTATGAAACGGCAGTAGATAAATGGACTTCTGATATGCTATTTTTAAAGAATTATAAGAGTAAAAATAGAAAATCTATAAAAGTTGACAGCATTCGTGTATAACTTTATCACAATGATATACAGAAATTTTTTTGAATCAGTATGAACAAAATTTAGAAATGTTATTTAAAAATCAGCATACAATCATTCAAGTTGATAAATTTACTGATTACGACCTTTCAAAAAGTTTAGGGTATATTTATATTTTAGATAAATACCACCACATAGAAGATATTTCTCAATCGTACATTCACACATATTTGCCTATTCTTTTTGAGTCTGATACATTTTATCCTGTGTATGAGCTGTATTCTTTATTTCATGACGCTGACATAAATCATAAAATTTTTGAGAATCTATGTCAGATAAAGAAAATCCTGAATAAAATTTCTCAGCGCAATTAGGGTCAATTATACTGTCAGATGACCTAGGATTGCTTATGTTATTGTATTATGGTCATACATTCGAATTATAAAAAAGAAATGAGGTAAGTAAAATGAAATCCTGTCCTAATTGCGGAAGCTTAGTAGGATACGATATGAACTTTTGTCAGAAATGTGGAACAAGAGTTGCTATTAATTCTAATAAAGAAGAAGTGCTAAGCAAGATAGAATTACTAAGACAATATAATCTTGTGTATGACCGAAAATCTGTTACCTGGAAATATATCACTGACGATCCGGAAAGAGCTATGGAATTAATTGAAGAATCCCAAAAGTTGGTACAGTCTTTTTGTGATTTATGCAAAGAAATATTGAAAGAAAATAATAGTACAGCACAAGATATTATTGAACAAGAAATTTATCTAACCGTTTTAAAACAGGGATATATACTCTGCAAAACTACAGAGATATTTCTTTTGAACTATTCAGGGTATCAAGAAGCATTTAAAAATTTTCAAAAGTTAGTAGAAAAAAATTGTATAACGTCTATGGAAGCAGCACAAACAATTTCTAACATGGATTCTTTATACACAAGTTTCTCTCTAATAAATCTTTTGTATAGTTCATATATAAAACAAACATTAGATGAAAATATTATCTATAATAATGAAAAATATAGAAAACATCTTATAAAATTTGCTCAAGCTTTTAATAATGCAATATTAGCATTTGCAGAACGTAGTGTTAAATTGTTTTTTGTTCCAGGAGAAGACTCAATAAATCAGGATTGGAAGTTGTATACCAACATATTAAAAGGACTACATATTTCTGATATCGACAAATTGGATGAGACAGGATGGCTCAAACTATTAAAAAATTATTCTTCTTATGAAGGCGATGAAAGCTATGAAACAAATTTTTTAGCAAAAAGAAACGATGAGCGAAATATCACAAGAGAAAAAGTAAAACAAATTGTTGATCCTCAATATTGGACAAAGCATTCAAAAGAAGCAGGAGAGTAGTTTACTCTTTCTGCTTCTATTCAAATATGCTATATAAATTCGATGCTATATTCAAAATCATAGGAATGCATTTACCTGTTGGGTCATCTTCTGTATATGGAATAATATAATTACTTGCATCCATAAATTTTTTCCTACTATATAATTTGTACCCATTCTTATTTGCCCTTAAAAATATTGCTTGAAATCCTATCTTTGATGTAGACATTTCATACAATTCTTGAAGTAAAAGTTCAAAGAAAATGGTACTGTAATATTTGTTTTCGTCGATATCATAAGCTATTTGCTTTTGTAGTCTACGATTAATTGCAAAATATTTAATTTCTGCACAAGAAATAGAGTATAAGACATCTTCATTGTATTCATTCCTGTAATGTAATGACGTTGCTTGTACTGTTGCAAAAGCAAATATTATTGAAATGTTTTCAGTATCATATTCATTTTTGTCAACAAGTATATATGTAACTCCATTTCCATCGGCACTAAACTGTATCGCATCTTCATATAAAAATTCGTTAAAATCAATATGTCTACAATCAAAAGAATGCAACACCTCGGAATTTACTTTTGCTCGTGACAATTCGACATAAATAAGGTCATTCATTTTCTTTTCCTGAACATAATTTCTTTAATCGCTCCATAGCCGATGTGCTAATAGAATGACTTGTTTTTTGACACTCATCCCAATAATCTTTATTTACTCTATTGTCATTAAATGCTTTTAGAAACTCTTTTGTTTTAGAACTTTTAATAATTGTAGACTGTCTAAAATTTGTAAGGGTTGCCATATTTTTTCCCTCCTTATCATTTGTACCTTTCGATTTTTTCATACATAATCACCCCATAATCAATGTATGAGGTGATTTTTATCAATATGAAAGAAGCCGTTCGAAAAATTCTCCTAGTAATTTCTAAAAATCGACATTATACATCTCTATATAAGAAATCTTAGCACATCTCCTTATTTTTTTCAATAATATAAAATAGGATTGTTTAAATTACTTGCCGTTATGCTTGAATAAACGTCCAGCCTTTGCACAAGATTCTAACATTTTGGGAGTAATTGTATTCTTATTGAAACGTTCTATAAAATCCTTAGATGATTTAGCATCAACGACAATTTGATTTTTACAAGGTTTTGTTAAAACTTCCATACTTCCTCCTGATTTATATTCTTAATTTTTTAGCTGCATCGACCTTACATTGACAATAGCTTTAAATATGTTATAATAATTTTGCCTGTTTTGGGCAGAAAGGGGCTGTGATTTTTATGAAAGCAGTTTTGAGTAAGCCTGTCTCTGGAGCAAAGCCGATGCATGGGTAATTAATTTGCAGAACCCAACTGCTAAAGTGAGGTTGCCTTGGGTAAGAAATGAATTCACATCAATTCATCTGTATCATAGCTAAAAAATGTGTACACTCACCCATATGAAGAAATGGATTAAAAAACGTTAGGATGGGCTGACGTTTGCTGTGATACGGATTGCACCAAGGTTCAGAGAAAACAAATACGGGAGGAAGGTATTCAATGAGATGTGCTTGAATACCTTTCTTTAATAAATACATAAAAAGAGCAGACAATTAAAAGTCTACTCTTTTTATTATGGCTATCGTTCACGATTATTTTTTTACAGGGGAGTGCCCGGATCGGCCATTACGATTCCCTCAGCTAGTGAGCCTGTATATTATTCTGTAACTTCTTCAGAAATTACTTCCTGACTTTCAATTAAAGTTTTTAACTGTTCAACAGTCATACCTTTTTCTTCTAAGAGAGTAGTAATGTCCTCTAATTTAGCTTCTTTTAATTCTTTTTCTTTCTGAGCTTTTTCTTCTTCTAACTGTTTTATAACAGTCTTTTTTGTATTTATTTTTTCATTTAACTCTGCAATTTTTCTCTCTAAAGATTCTACTTTCGTCAATCTTTTACCTTTAGCCATAATTATAAAAACCTCCTATGTTTTTTCTAATTATAACACGGGAGAATGATTTGTAAATAAAATTTTTTAATTATTTATGTACATTCCATCAACGCTCGTACTGCGTCAAAACATGTGTATACATATAAGATGGATTTATATGAATGATAATCGGTTATACACTAAACCTATCGTTAGAGCACACCTTAGCGATTCATCACCGCTTGCTGTTACTGCTCGTTGAACATAGTCCTATACGGACTGTCTGTTGCGGATTATTCCATGAATACAGTTGTTACCATACCTCATGCTTTCACATTTGCCACTATTATATTTCTACAATAGTTTGGTATGTATTCATTAGGGAAGTTCCCCGTACCTTTATCATTAAAAGGTAGTCTAGTAGATTAGTACATAGACCATTTTCCAGCATTTAACTATAGGAGTCCTTACTATAATAATATAGTTCGTACACATCACTGTTAAACTCCTCGGTGGCTTAGGTTATCTTTGTAGATACACAGACGATTTTCTGTGAACTCTAACCACCGCCTTTTAACCCTTGAAATATTCCAATACCGGTTGCTAAGGAAGATAGCACGTCAAATTTATCTATTAAACTATCAAGAATATCAAGTGCGCCTGTTCCAGCATCAACGATTCCTTTTAAGAAATTAGAGCCTATAAGGGTATTGGATAAAGATTGAAATGAATTTTTGAAGTCTTCTATGGAACCAGAAAGTGAATTTTTGTACGCTTCGAATTTCTCAGTAGCATATCCTGAGCTATCATACGCAACTTCCATATATTTCTTGGCACTATCATAGTTACTCATGAGCGTTCTGAATACCTCTGCTTGTCTTGTGCCTGCGAATGCTTTTGCTAATGCATTTTGCTGTAATTGAGATAATGAATCCCATTTAGCTGCCAAATTATCCAGAACGTCTCCGTAATCATTATATTCGGTTACGGTTTTTCTTAAATCAATTCCAACATTACTTAACGTCTGTTCTACATCTGAAAGTGTTTCTGTTGTTCCATCTTCGTCAATTAATTCCAGTTTTCCTGCCTTAATATCAGACATTCTTGTGAAAATTGTCTTAAATGCGTTACCGACAGAACCCATATCAGCCTGAGTAACTTCACCAACGGTAGCAATATACCCAATTAAACGTTGCATTTCTATTCCTGTGTCTTGCGCTGTAACCGCAGTTTTTGACATAGCTTCAGCTAATCCACCAACGTCAGTAGCAGATGCCATATCTACAGCAGATAATTGGTCAACAATGTCTAAAGCATCCTCAGCTTCAACCTTAAAACCCTTCATGGCAGAAGTAAGATATTTCGTACTTTCCTCGGAAGTCAAATCACCTACTTTAGAAAGAATAATAGAGTCCTCAGTAAGTTTCTGAGCTTCAGCAATACTTTTGCCTTGTTTCAACCATTCCGTACTTGACTTAGCAATATCAACCCCAGTAGCCTTTAATTCCTTACCCATCTGGCTGTAAGTATCCATCAAAGACTGAGCCTGAGTATCAGATACTCCCGTAGCCATTTTAAGGTCTGTTAATGCATCATCTACTTCATGAATAGTTGATACCATTTCTCTTGCTATATCATCAGCTCTATCTAAAACAGATAAACCGCCAAATAGCTGAGTAATACCTCCAAGACTTTTCCTAAAAGAATCAGTCCAGCTTTTACCAACCAATCCTTCAGCAGAAGCAGAAGACTGTATACTCTTCATTTGCTTATTTAATGATGCTAATTCACCTTTGCTTGTAGCACTTCTTTGCAAATCAATAATCAATTTAATCTGCTCACCATATTTTTTAGCAGCTCTTGTATTGTCCTCTAACCATTTTTGAGAAGAATTAGCAGCAATATTTGCTTCATATTTACTAACACTCTGGTTTAAATCACTAAAAGCTGTATCAATTTTCTTTACCGCAGGAGCTATATCATTTAACTGATTTGAGATTTTAGAGAAGTCTACATTATTCCCTGTTTTGCTCATTTCAGTATTAATAGCTGTCAATGCGGATTTTACTTTGGTTAATTCTGGGAGAATCTTTTGGTACTGATTAGTACCTACGAATTTACTTTCTTGACTTGAATATTTATTGATTTTAGAATTTAATTCACTGATTTGTTTTCGAATGTTGTCTGGTCGTAATTTGTTTAATTTTTCTAATTTCTTTTCCAGTCCAGAAGTATTGGTAATTCCTTTAAAAGCCTTATCAAAGAAATCACCAGATTTAGATATCTTGGCAGAGAAACTTTGCCATTGTCCATCTAAAGTTTTTATCTTAGCAGAAACCTTAGATAATCCAGATTCTAAATGAGAAGTTTGTAAATCTACAACAATACTTTGTTTCCCATCAAAATATTTCTGGACTTTTTCCATTGCTAATTTTGATGCTCTGTCATATTCTGAATCGCTTAGAATACCGCTTTTCTTTTTCTTTTCAGCTTTAGACATTTTATCCGTATGCTTTTTCATGTCTTTCACAGCTTTTTGGGTATTCTTGGAAGCGTCTAATACCTTTTTATTAAAAGAACCAAAATCTAATTCATTAATTGCTTTTTGAACTGACTTTATATCTTTTTTAATATCCTTAATAGCATTATTAGATTTTACATCTAATTGAACAGTCAATGGCTTTTTAAGATTCTCTAGTTTCTGTTCTGCCTCTTTTGTGTCCATCTCAACTTCGCCCTGGACTATGACTTTTTCTACATGGTCTGCCATTTCATCACCTCTTTATCTATTAACCAAATTGTGCAAAATAATCTCTTATAACTTCCATAGGAGGAGTAGTTTTCGCAATCTGAGAAGTACCATGTACACCCATTTCCATGACTCCATGAAATACATATTCATCTCCAAGTTTGTCTTTATGACCAACAGCAACACCATCTAATATTATGAGTCCAACTTCGTATCTCATAGAAGAAAGTCTGTGACTAAATGGTAGACAAACATTGCGAAATGAATCTGTTCTGTGATACTGTTTAGGAGTATAAGCGTCATAAAACTGAGAAATCGCATATCTTCCTAATTCTACACATTCTCCATAGATTTGATTTGCTCTTTCTTGAACTATTTTTTCAGCTACTTTTTCAACTTTAGCTCTTAATACCGATTCTAAACTCATGATTTATCCTGTTTTTTATTTTCTTTGACTTTTATATTCATCAGTTCAACAAGTTTCTTTTCATCAATACTATCCAGCCAGTCTGAGAGAGCAGATACATATTTACCTAATACTCCAGTAATTTTATTTATCTGTCTCTGTATAAAACTTGGAGTGGATAAATAATTGGTTCTAAAATCCTCTTCACACATTGCGAATATTTTTCTGAATTCCTCCAGGTCTTTTCCAATATAATTTAAGATATCATCTACTAAACCATGTTCCTGCAGCATATCATAATCAACATCTGTTTCTGTAGCTGAGATATCTAATTTTGTATACAGTCTTAAAATAGCAGCTACAAAACTTAAATACATGGTTCCCGTATCTGTTTTTATATCTCCATTTTTTAACGAATGATTTTCAATAATTCTTTTTGAGACATTTAGCTTTACACGAAATGGTATGTATTTATTTACAATAACTTCCTTAATGTCTATATCAAAATAGGATTCTTCGCACTGCTTTATAAAATCTTTTACTGTAATTTTCTTATCCATAATTTGCTCCTTTTGCTCACTTAGACTTATATTTCTGACATTCAAAAGATACTATATCTTCTGTGATACGTCCTTCTTTTGCCTTATTTAATACACTACAATTTCTGCAATATCTCTTACAATTCTGGCACTTGCTTTCAAACAAATCTAACGCTTTTTGACTTCCAAAAATACCAATATAATCTACAGGATGAATTGTAATTTCCATTCTTGGATTCTTGGAGTCATAGAAAATTCCATTCACACGTTCACATAATTGTGTATCATCTATCCATACTAAATCGCTGTCCGTAATAGCATCTGCCAGACACTTGAAATAGTTATTTGCATCCATATCAATTCTTGGAAAATAAAAGATTACATCCATATAATAATGTTGGAATTTATTATCCGATTTTACCCAGTTCTGTTTTTTTACCTCTTCTTGCAGCAAGTTGATAATGTATTTCTGATATTCTTTTGCTTCTTTTGTTTTATAACTCATGGCCATAGGTTTCCCATTTTTTATAACTGTTCTATAAGCTAAATAATGGTTCACACTTGGAGGAACAGGAGAGGAGAATACTAATTCTTGTTCCATTATTCCAACGTCCTTTCACACCATTTTTTATAACATTCTGCACTCTGAGCTTTGTCATATACATAAATCAAAAGACCGCCACTATAATACATGTCAACAGGGTATAATCCATGTTTCATATACAACATGTGTTGTTTAATATCCCTTACTCTGCAAACATCCTGTGTATTATAATAAGTAGGAATATTTGCAAAACTTGATTTAATTTTACTCATCCGTTTAATCCTTTCTGTTAAAAAGAGCAAGACATAAGCCTTGCTCAGTATAAAAATAAGAGATGTATTCAATGAACGCACCTCCTACCTTTCTCATATTTCTATTGTTTTTTCTTCTTCAACTTTAACTTCTTTTACCGCAACAGGCTTTTTGATTTTCTTCACTTTCTCTTTAGAAAGAATCTTTTTCACCTGATTATTTACGGCATTAGTAGCAGTTTTTAACACGCTGAGGTCACAATTTTTTAAGTGTTTAATTGCTTCTTCATCAGTATAAAAATTCTGCTCATGACGCTGCAAAGCATCAAATATATTGGCACAGTTTTCATCATGGAATAAGAACATCCATTTCGGTTTATCCGCATCTTCAGCGCAATAAGGACAATATTTATACTGTGCTTGACATAATAAACATGTTCTCTTTGACATTGTAAACTCCCTTATAAAACAGGAGAGCAGAAGCCCTCCTGAGTTTTTACATATCTACAACTGAAATTGTAAACAGACGTTTGTTAGTATCACAGTAATCCTGTAATGCTTTGATTGTGAACGGATGAGTACCTTCTGTTGTAAAGGTCATGTCTACATCACTTGTCAATTTTGCATTAGGAAGTGTAACATAGCAGTGTACCATCTGTTCCTGGTCGCAAACGTCATATCCGATAACGTCCAGTACAAATTTACCAGCAACAGGGAATTTATCACCACGGTTTTCAATCATAGAACCTGTTTCAGATTCATATTCATAATAAACCTGGATAACTGTTCCAGCAGCAAGACCAGTTGGCAGTGTAATAGATTTTTCTTTGTCTGTATGTACAAAATCTGTAGCGTTTGCCTCTGAACCTTTCTTATAAGTAGTTCCAAGAGAAGAGTTTTTGTTGATAGCATAAATAAATGGAATTGTTCCAATAGGAGCAAATTTTAAAGAAACATCTTTCTTTTCTGCTGTCACTTCAAATTCTTCAAACATAGGCATAGTAATTTTTGCTTCAGAAGTTGCTGTTACTTTTTCTGCACCCATCTGAGCACCAGCAAGTCCTAAGTCAAACAGAGCGTTTTCACCGCTGAACTCTGCTGTTTTAGCCCGGAATAATGTCATAATCGGTGTACCAATTGCATCTACTGCATCTACACTTTCTGCTGCACAGTTCAGACTAGGATTGGTAATCTGAGTTAATCTCCAAAGCATTTTCTGTGTAGAACGAGAAAACATGGTTCCACTTAATACTCGGTCAATGACGAAGTTATTAATATCCATTGTGTGTCCTCCTTGTATAATAAAAAAGAACCTCTTTGGGTTCTATTTCTTTTGCATATTTTCTATTTTCTTTTTATCTTTATCTAAATCTCTCATCCAATTTAATTGTTCTTTATCTATCTTTGATGCATCTACCCATCCACCATAAATTCCACTTAACATAGCCATTGCATTTTTAATAGCTGGAATTCTTCCTACCGAATCCATAAAAGCCATATATGGTACTTCTCTTACTGAAAAAATGTCATATTTGAATCCTTCTGAGTTGAGCATAGAAGATATTAAAGGTTTAAAAGTTGAACCAGAAGCTTCTTTGGCTGCTTTCGCTATATCGTCCCTATTAAGGTCAATCAGTAATTTTTTAAAAGATTCTGCGATGGCTTTTTCTTTTTTGGGATGAATATTATGAATTAGTCTAAGCGCTTTTACGATTTGCTGGTAAATAGCTTCATTGATAATGAGATAAGAGTCATCTAACTCTTTATATAAGACATGCTCTTTTGTTTGAGTGTGTTCTCCATAACTCATACTGCTGAAGTCCAAGTCTCCTAAAAATACACCTGTTTCATTTGGAGTTAAGCCTTGAACCATTAAGCAGAAGAAATCAAAATCAGATATATCTGTCCAGTATATATGTAAGTCATCCCACAATTTCGCTTTCATATCAGATGGGATAGCAGTTAATTGATGCAGTACACCAAAATAATTACTCTCTCCCATATCAATTAAATCTCCAATAGTAGGACTATTCACCTGAATGTAGGGATTAATGTAAAATGGTTTCCCAAAATATAGCTGCAGTTCATCAGGTTCTATTATGGATTTTTCCAAATTCATATTTGTTTGTCCTTACTCCTTCATTTAAAGAAGCTGGTTGAATAGCTTTGAAGGTAATTGCTCTACTAGATGAATAAGCATCCATAATCCCTGGAACATCTGTTATTTCTACTAACTGAGTCCCAAGGATATTAGAGTAATTGAATATATCTCTGATTAAATAGCCTAAAAGGTCATGCCTTGACATACCATAAGGAGTTTTCATATTCTGTTCATGTACCCAAACATTGAATATAAATAACATATCCTTCATATGTGAATTTTGAGGATTAACAGCATCTTGCCGGATGTCAAAACAGATGAAATTTTTCGCTTCAGAAGTAGTTCCAGGAATCCTAATATAGTCAAAAATATTTTCATATAGGTAGGTATCTGGTTCTTCTGGGTTTAAATTTGGATTATTTAAAGCCTCTATAATATCAGGGTCAGAGTATAGCTTTTCTTTTATGATGCGCTTTGCCTTTATAATAGAATCATCAACGTTATTAATATCACGTATCATATACTTATCACCTCGATATCTATGGAATCTAGAATTTCATCTTGTTTATAGGCAGTCAGTTTAAACACTGTTCCTATTAAGGTATAATCCTTTACAATCTTGATTTTGATTTGATTGGAGTTGTATGGTGTGATAACTTGATATTTGTCCTCTGGAATATTCTCAATTTTCCAGGAACAAAAGTCGATATCGGGAACACTATATGTCTTATAAGAACCTCCAGCTTTAATTTGGGATTTGCCGGAGTATGAGATTTGATATTTTGTTATTTCTGGGTTTTCCTCCAAAACTTTGTCTTTATAATAATCGGCAATCATAAGTTCTTTATTGTCCGTATTAGGGTTGAATAAAGATTGTTTCAGAGTGATTTTTGTGATTCCTGTAGGGAATGTATCTTCTCTTTTTGATACTTCCCATGCGATTGGATTTACTTTATTATCACTGATTAGAAATCGCATGTTATAGTTAATTGTTTGTGTAATTTCATTTGTTGGAACGATAAATTGGTCTTGATTCTCTGGGGTTGTCATCACGTAATCTGTCCACACTTTTATCTTCTTATTTGAGTCGTTAATTCAAATAAGTGATTATTATGCCGTATATTTTTCTACAAACTTATTATACTTTCTGTATAAAAAAGACTCTGCGTCATGGTAAATGTATTGACCAAATTTTTCAACCTGATTTTTGCCAGAAATAGAAGCAACTTTTGTAATGTTATTCTTATTAGAAGCATCATATATACCAACATGAATTCCTAATTCACATTCTAAAATACGTTTTATTTCATTACAAAATATCTCTGTACTTGTAATAGTAGCAATACAATTACTGTTAGTAGAACAAAAACATACGCTTCCGTCACCATCAAAATATCCTCTAATAAAATGAGAATAAAAAGATTTATCTATTGATGGAAAATTTAAAGTTAAGCTTTTGTTTTGGGTCATTCCAAGAGCATTTAACCTGTCACACATGTGTTTATTAAATATCAGCAATCTGTATTGGTTTTTATAATGATATCCAAAATCAGTTTTGGCCGCATAATCAATAAATTCAAGAGGTTTTTCACTTTCCATTTCTTTTTTCATAAATTCTAATATATATTTGTCTTCTTCTTGTAAAGAAATACTAACAGTAGATTTACTTAAAGAATTATATCCATCTGCATATAAAAAACCTAATATATATGCTTTGTTTGCCGTATCAATATTATCAAAATAATTTTCATTTACGTTGTATTTTCTTCTGCTTACTCCTATACGTGGTATTCCATTTTTTTCTAATACCTTTGCAATAGTTTTATGGCTTACATTAAATTCTTTTCCTATCTTTACTGTTGAAATATTAGATTTATATAGTTCAATAATTTTTTTGACTTCTTCATTTGAAAATATAATTTCATTGTATCTTGGCTTTTCATTGCTCATATATGCTAATTCCTCCCTAAAAAAATGCATAATAAAAAGACAGTAATTATTGTGTTAGGGCACAATAAAATGGGAGCTACCCACTGTCCTGTCTGTTTAACATAAATAATCATTTGCTTACATTCTCATGTAAGAATAGACCATATCATTACCATATTTATTTCTAAACTTAGGTATCCTTTGCTTCGGAAGACTTCTTCCTACGAATAAAATTCTGGTCGTTGAACGTTCTCCTGTTCGGAGCTTCGCTGCTGATTGTCTAATCCATACGTTTTCAGCCTTTCCATTTGAACATTTTTCATTTCTCTGTTTCGGTGTATGGCTCTAAAGAATTCCCAGCAATTCAAAGGATTTATTTATTAAGGTTTCCCAAAATAAAGGACTAATTGTTAATCCACTGTTGTAGCTATTACGTGCTCTTAATACTCCCAAACACTCATGGATGACTCCATCTGCAATCCACCTAAATGTCCAATTACATTTCAAAATATTGTATTTAACAAATTGAGGTTCATCACTGCGACCAACAATAAGCCACCTATTATATATCCCAACATCATCAGGAATATCAATATAAGTTCCTATGGGATAATGGATACCAGGTCTGAACTGCAAATGATAATCAACAGCATCTTTAGAGATACTGTAATAGGTATAGACTATGTATTTAGCATCTACAGGAGTATTATCTATATAGCATTTGCGATAAGCTATATCATTTGTAAATGTTTCATTCATAATCATATCGGATTGATTTTTGAGCGCCTGTCCCATATAAGTACCGGAAGATTTTAACCGTTTCCTATAAAGCTCTAACAAGAATATTCACCTAAATTCCGTACAATTGAGCAGGAGTCTAGTACAGCTTTCCTATATAATCTGAAATCTGATTCATATCTGGCTGCTTCAAGCAGTGCTAAAACGGTAATCCATCTGGATTCTCTTGGGAAAAGAGTAGACATTCCACGAATGCGGAATAGAATAGTAGAGAAGTGATGATTTAATTCAGGGTCATTGTCTTCCTTTAATGGTAGAAGTTTATAGATCTGATTCACAATGTCTGTGAAATTGCTCCTTAAAGCTTTTGTTGGAACAGAGCCGTAAATAGTATTATTCACTTTTCTTACCCCATACAAAATTCTGATAACCATAATCACGCATGAGAGATAAGCAATTCATACGGTTTGTTTCTTTTAAATCTTTAAGACTGTTTAGTCCATTTGCTTGACTATAAAATTTTTCCTCTTTGCCACCAAAGAATTGAGAAGTATATAACACAGAATTTAATTGTGGAGTCAACCATTCTCCAACCATTAATTCTGCTAAAATTTCCTTCTCGATATCCAATAAATCCTCATTAAATCTGTATAATTCATCATTCCTGTTTGTTAAATCGCTTTTACAGCGTTTAAACTTTGAAATTGCACTTACCATCCAACTGTGCATCATTTCTCGCACATCATTGTCTGATAACTCTAATAATTTGTAATCAGTTATTTTCTGTGCAAATCTTTCATAGATTTCACCATATGAGGTCATGAGAATCACTCCCTTTGCATGGTGTTAAATAAATCTGTACCGCAAATTTGGTCTACGATTTTTACTTTTTTAATAGAATCAAAAGTTCCATTATCCAATCTGGTAGAAACTTCTATTTTTACTGCATCTTTAAATCCTTCTGGCAGAGATTTCAGTGTTTCTTCAAAATCAGCAGGAGGAAGATTTAAAATATCACTAATGTCAGACTTAGTGAGTAAATTATCATAAATAGCTTTCAAATCTTTCCAATGAGCCTGTTCTAACAATTCTTCATCTTCAATAATAAAATGCGGTTTATATAAGTATCCAGACCGGCTTGCTTTTAAAGTATACAAGTCTTGATATTCTACCTGTACGATATCTCCGTAAGATTCCCAAGTGTAAAGAATCTTGCTTTTTGTTCCAGGCATTAATAAAGTCCCCTGTGTGATAGAACGTACCTGGATTAAATCTGTAGGTTCAAATTTACGAACTGCTTTTTTAGTTTCTTGTTTTTCTGTATCAGAAGGTTTCGCTGTCTTGATAACAGATTCTACATTAACTTTTGTCATGTTGTACTCCTTTTTCTCAAAAGGACTAACAGGAGATTATCCTATTAGTCCTAAGTATTTCTTAGTTTGTGATTGTCCACATACCGAATTTCTTTCCAATAATGGTAGCAATACCCATCTTTTTCTGGAATTCGTATTCGATTGTCATATCCATGTTTGTGCTGCTATCAGAAACTTCTTTTAACATAGCTTCACCTTCATTATAAATCTTAATGAATTTATTATCAGCAACAGGCATGATTAACAGTTTTGTGTTATCAACTAATTTCTTGCTTGTGTCATTAGTAGCAAATCTCTGTGGAATTTCAACCAGGCGAACACCTTCCCACATACCTAATCTACCAGTTGTATGTCTTTCTTCTTTCATTCCAGCAGAAATCCATTCAACATCGGTCATTCCATTCAGTTTGGAAAGAGCAGATTTAGTACCCATGATTACTACTTCATCACCAGTAGCAGCCTGCACATCTTCAATTAATTCAATGAAGCTATCTTTAGTAGAAGCATCTAATTTACCTGTTTTATTGAACTGGCTTGCAGGTAATACTTTTGTTCCAGAAGCCATAACAGCGGAATAAACCATGTCATTAACCATTTTGTCATAAGCTTCGTAGATTTTATTGACAAATTTATTCCAGTCAATTTTACCAGTCATAAACAGCTCAAAATCAAAATATATCTTGGCACCATACCAAGAAGTCTTAACTCGGAATGTGCTTCCTTCACCAAGTCTTTGCCGCCAAATTTGATGATGATTTCCACTTAATTCGGAGATAGATAAGATGACATCATCTTCAACATAGAACTCATTTGTGTCACCATCATTCATATTTCTAACTTCTACGAATTCATTGAAGAACGGGTTGTCGCCCCAACCACTAACTAACAGATTTTCTACTGTTTCCTCAATAACTTCAAACACTTCTTCTTTATGTCTTCTGAATGCACGTCTGATATCTTTTCTTTTAGAATTTTTGTCTGTTCCAAGAACCTCAAACATGATTTCTCTGATTTTATCATTTGCTTCATCTTTAGAAACTTTTTCTTTATTCATACCAGTGTCAAACATCAACTGGGAGAATTCGTTATAGTCTCTTGTAGCAAATACTGTCTGTAAATTTTCTGTTGAAAAATTAATTCTTTCCATTGCCATAATTACATCTCCCTCCTTAGTCAGCCACTTTGACTTTCTTATTTTCAATTGTTACGGTTTTACCTTTTGCTGGTGTACCTGTGAAACCTTCTTTAGAAAGTTCAAAAACATCACCTTTGTATAATTCATAAGCTCTTACAATATCGCCATTCGCATTGTAGAAATTAGATTCGTGCTGCATAGCAGTTGTATATTCCTCATGAATCAATGGAACCTGTATCAGAATTACAGCGTCTCCAGGGTCAGTAACCTCTACATAAAAATTACCATTAGCTGCTACATCAACAATTGTTCCTGCAAATCCTGTACTATCTTTTGCTTTGTAAACCTCTGGTTTTACATAATCTCCTTTTGCAACAACAGAACCATTGTCTAAATCTTCTTCAATTAAAATGTTGTAAATTTTTCCGCAATTGGTTGCTTTCAACAGTGTTGAATGGCATACTGCATGTTTTTTAGAAAAATTTAAAAATCCAACCATAATTAAATCTCCTTTCAATTTTTGCATTAAAAAAGAACCGCTCTCGGTTCCTCAAAATTCTTATTTATAGTTTTGAAATAATGTTCCGTAAGGAGAATATGTTTCTTCTTTTTTAGCTCCTGTACGGATTTTTGATTTTGGTTTTTCTTCCTGAGAAAAATTAAATACTGCATTACTTTTTGCATATTTCAGCAGAAGTTCATCACATTTCTTTGTTAATTCTTCAAGGGAATAATCTTTGATATTTTCTTTGATAGATTTGAAATCATCTGATTCTTTGATAAGACTATAATCTTCAGAATTGATTAAATTATCTTTCAGAATTGCTTCTTCTTTTTCCTGATACTGGTTTAACTTTTCTTCCATTACAGAGAATTTACTTCTCATATCATCTAAAGCATTTTCTTCTTCTCTGGTTAAATAACGACTGAATACTTCAACTCTGTCACCAGTGAGAGAGTAAACATCAGACCGAACTTTATAGTTCTGTTTATATGCTTTTCCTGTCCAATAATCTACCATGACAACATACTTATCATAAACTTTTACTCCATAATAAGCATTGTCTGATTCAGAGTAAGTATTATTAACCAGTAACTCTAAAGCATAAATGACTTCATCTAAAGAGCTTTCAAATGTATATGATTTTTCGCCTAATTGAACGGAATATGTCTTTTTCTTAGGCATTTCATCATTTGTCTTTTTAACATCTTCCTCTGTTTCTTCCTCTTCAGTTGGTAAATCTTGTTCTGTATTGTCTTCTTGAGAGCTTTGTCCATCGTCTGTGGAATCAGTAACATCTTCCGTACTATCTTCCGTATTTTCTGCAACAGAAGTATCTTCAGCAGAATCATCTACATCTTCTGAGGTATCTTCAAAATGTTCCTGGAAAGCCTTTTCTAATTCCTCGTCAGTCAATCCTTCAATCTCAAAAGAAATATCGTCTTTTGTTTTGTTATATTTTTCTAACAGTTCTTCCAGCTTCAATGAGCGTCCTCCTTTCCCATGATATAATTCTTCTATTCGTTTCATCCTTCTATTTAATTCTTCTATGGTTTCCGTAAAATTATCTGTCTCATCCATTTCAGGACAGCAGAAGTCAGAGAGTTTCATATTACTCCCTAGCATTCCTTCTCCCACATGCTCACCAAGAGCAGTAACACCCATAAATACAAAATCTTTAATTTCAAGGCGTTTTTTCTTAGCATTGTAAGAGAATTCCTTTACTCCTAATTCAACAGAAACTTTTGTACCGCCTTTTTCTTTTATAATTTCAGCAGCACCATTTCCATAATCTTCAAATATCCATCCCTCAACGACAACATAGGTTTTTTTCTTTTCTTTGTCATACTCAAGTCTTGCATTACAAGATTCAGGTACAATTCCTATTGGTTGTTCTATATAATGAACTCTTTGTTCTCCCTCATTCCATGGATCGTCAACCATCTCCATGTTATGAGAATCAAAATCATAACTGCCATCATCTTTTTGAATAATGTGTCCCAGAATAGGTTTATTGGAAAATGTAGATAATGCATTTTGCATTGTAGTTTTAGAAATGTAAGAACCGTTACGATTCTCATAGATGTGACAACTTTGAAGTGTAACTGGTAATAATCCCTCTACATCGTCCTCAGAAAAATTCATAGAAGTTTCTTCTTTGAATTCTCCAGGAACATGAACCATTACCATTGCATTGTTGTTATCTTTAGAAGAATAATGAGAAAGACCATTACGCTCGCAATATTGCTTTAAAAGTTCTAAAGTTATAATTGTCATTTGTGCTCCTTCTCTACAAACACAGCATATCAGTGTACTGTATTTTTTTCATATCTATATTTTTATTTTCAAAATTGACCAAGCAATTAACAAAAAGATAGCAACCAGGAGAAGTATCTGATACTTCATACAATCCTAAGTTCCGTAACTGCTCGGCTGTTTTAATATCTGTTGTTTTAATAAAATTACTTCTGAGCTTTTGTTCCGGCATTTTTATCACCTTCCCTTGTTTTTGCACCCTCTGGAGATAAATCATCTACATCTTTTGTTGGAGCACCAGTTTGATTTCCATTAGAAGATTCGGTATATGAACTTGATAAAGGTTTCCATAGTCCCTTTTTGACACCAAGTAGTTCTTCTAAATAGGTATTACTCATAACCTCATATGGAGAGTAACCAAGACATGTAGCATAATCTATTGCCACAGGTAGTCCTAATGTAGCTGCATCTTTTAATTTATCAACATACTCAACTTGACTGAAATAAGTAGTTCTATGGAAATAGAAGATAAAGTTCTCAGAATAATTCAACTTAATGTAAGAATTCATCCAGCTTTGAATTGCATCAAGAAATGTGAATGCGATAGATTCGTCATTTTGAATGGAATGTTTTAAACCAATGGAATTAGTAGAAGAACCTCCAGAAACAACTAATTCTGACATACCTAGATTTGAAAATAGATTGTGCATAGATTCAGCTAATTTATTTGTATCCTCTGCTTTGTTACTTTTGTCAAAATGAACCACATCCAATTCACATGGACTATAAGCTGTTCCAACCAAACTTGGAACTACAGCATCAATAAGCTCCTGCATAGCCTGAACAATCTCAAGAGATACTGCAAAATCATCTGGAGTGTTAGAAGAGGAGAGAAGTGGAATCTTACTGATAAGCAAGACATAATTCTCCAATTCTGTTTTAGATGCAAGAATTTGCTCTAAATCCAGTAAATCTAACAGACTTACAAAAATAGGTAAAAAATATGGTAGTGGCATATCAGGGTCATTTCCAGATATAATGCACATAGAACGTTCTATGGGAATTTCAAACCACCGATAATCAGTTCCCATATTTTTATATTGCTCATATCCTTCAATAAATATGTTGTCCCAAACACCCTCAGTATCTTCACCTGTACCGTACAAATATTCCGTATTACTTCCCTTATCAAAGAATGTTGCATCAAATGAAAATATATATTCACCAGAAGATGATTGTGCGCTTACCTTACAATAAGTGGGGTCTAATGCTTGTAATAAAAATCCATCTCCTTCTCCATCATATATAAAGCCATAAAAAGCTCCATCCCTTAGAGCAGTAGCAATAACTTTAGAAAATTCCTTTTTCATTGGTATTTCTTGTAAATTTTTTAATATTTGTAAATACTCATTTTGCACAGAAGATTTTAAACTGCCAAGTTTATCAATGCGGTAAGTGATATTGTAATCAAATAACGGCATCTGTGCATAATAAGCAATAATCTTTTTGTAAATCATGGAATTTCTCTCTAAAAACATAGAGACATTACGAACATTCTGTATATTCGCATAAGGATTTTGAATGTACTTTTTAACCAATTCTTTTGTATACTGAGTAAATGTTTTAGATTTGGTTTTTTTAACATTGTTTAAAAGAATTTCTTTCAATTTAGCAAACTGCATTTGCCGAATTTTTTCTTTTTCATTAATTTCATTTGTTGGAGACTCCAGAATTTTAGCCCTCCTTTCGAAAATAGTAGTAAAGATATGATTGTATATTGTATACAAGAAATAGAATGTTTTCTTTCCTATACACCCACGTTGTTGACCTTTGAAAAATCCACAATTATATACAAAAATAAAGGGTCGATTTTGTCCGACTTGAACAAAAAAGCCCTTTTTTTGTAAAAAATTAAAATCTTGTTACTTTACGAGGTGCTCTGATTTTAAACATTTCTTTTGGGTCAATTTGAGGTTTTTTCTCTTCTCTAATATTTTTCATTCTTAATTCGCTAAGATACCAGCCTGCCATGGCAAGAGTGTCAATTATTTTGTTACTACTTTTGTTTATACTTCCAAATATATCCACCGGCAGATGCACGTTTACCCTTACATGCGTCAGAGATTAATTCTCTGCTAACACCAGTTTCTTTTTCTGCTTGTCTCATTGAGGAATAGGTAGTTATATATTCATTTCGCAATGTGTATTGTTCAATATAATTTATTATTCTAATTTTTATTTTTGAATAATCAAAATCGTCTATAAAATGTCCATTTCTGTCTGTATAAGCCCAAATATATCCATGAGATGAATTTCTTTTATGATTACAAACAGTGCTAATTTCTCCTGCGCTTATATTCAATTCTTTTTCCACTTCATAAGCGCTATTCCATATTCGTATTAATTTAACCTATTGTGCTACTTCAAATAGATTATGTGAAAA
>OHDQ01000246.1_pt1 | contig 27590 bp, 26 predicted proteins | sample 1606421 | NCBI WGS metagenome assembly OHDQ01 (sample SAMEA3879589, study PRJEB24766) | human gut metagenome | biome: human-associated habitat; feature: feces | place: USA | collected 1985/1987
CCCAGTGGCTATAATTGCCGTCGCCAGCTTTATCGTCTCACCAGGCAGGGAAACAACGCTGTCCACCAGCCCTTTCTCACTCATCATGGCGGACAGGTTCGCCATCATGGACTGCAGAAAATACTGCAGGGTATACAAATCCGTATTTTTGATATACAGATTGCAGCGGAACCACTCATTCCAGTAGCCAAGGGCCAGAAACAGGCCGATGGTAGCCACCGCAGGCTTTGCCAGCGGCATAATAACCTTATAATAGATTTTAAAATCACCGGCGCCGTCAATCCGCGCAGATTCCACCAAATCATGGGGAATGCTTTTCACGAAATTGCGAAACAGGAAGATATTGAACGGATTCATGACCGCCGGCAGGATCAATACCCAGATATTGTTGTTTAAATGCAGGATATTCACATTCACAAGATAGGAGGGAATCATTCCCGCTGAAAACAGGGTGGTGAAATAAATAAAAAATGCAAATTTATTTCTGTGCTTAAAGTCCGGCCGGGATAGCACATACCCGCTTACAGAGGTCGTCAGCAGCCCGATTGCAGTTCCGGCCAGGGTAATGAAAATAGTCACAAGGTACGCCTGGGGAATGGAATTCCCCATATGAAAAACCGACCGGTAGGCGTCCAGGGTAAATTCCTGCGGCAGCAGGGAATAACCGTTGACCGCAATCGCAGATTCGCTGCTGAAGGAGCCTGCCAATATGAAAATAAACGGAATCACGCAGGCCGCGGCCAGCAGGGAAATAAAAAGCATGCTCAGGCCATTGAAAACTGCCGCCTTCCAGCCGTGCCGGATATGTACATCGGCCTGTACCCGGCCGTCCATCATTTTTCTTTTCTTTTTCATTTAAGTCTCCCCCTAAAACAACGCATTTTCCGGACTCACCTTATTCACAATCCGGTTAACCACCATGACCAGCACAAATCCGAATACTGACTGGTACAACCCCGCGGCCGCCCCCCGCCCCATGTTGAAATCCACTGCCAGGGAACGGTAAACATAGGTATCTATAATATCCGTTTTATCCAGCAGCAGGCCGTTGTTCCCCACAATCTGGTAAAACAGCTCAAAGGAGCCTTTGATAATCCCTCCCAGAGCCAGCATAATCAGCATGATCGCCGTAGGCTTCAGCAGCGGAAGGGTGATATAGCGGATTCTTTTCCAGTTGGACGCACCGTCCACATAGGCCGCCTCATAGATGCTTTCGTCAATTCCAAGAATGGCCGCCATATAGACCACGCTGCCATAGCCCAGCCCCTTCCACACCTGCACCGCCACGATTATGGCCGGCCACACCTGTGGATTCTGGTAAAAATCAAATTTTTCAAAGCCAAGGGCTGTAATGATATTATTCGCTATGCCGTATTTGTAGCTGAAAATGTTATAGACGATAACCCCTATGGTAACCATGGACACGAAATAGGGCATAAACATCAATGTCTGGGAAACCTTTACAAAATATTTTCTGTGTATCTCCTTCAGCAGCACGGCCACCGTTATCTGCGCCAGGTTGCCGATTAAAATAAAGGCCAGGTTATACAGTATCGTGTTTTTCGTCAGCTTCCAGATGATGGAATCCATGCCTCCTGAAAAAAGGAATTCAAAATTCCGGAATCCGCAGAACGGGCTTCTCAGCCCCTGCATGAAGTCATAATCCACAAATGCATAATAAAGGCCGGGCATGGGAAGGTAACAGAAAAGCAGGAAGAAAACCACCATGGGAATCAGCATAAAATAGTAGGTTTTATGACGGCGGAAATCATCAAAGGGCCTTTTCTTTTTTACTGCCGCCTGCATATTATTCTTTTTCATAAACTCTCCGATCCGTGCGTAAATACACACCTGCTGCTTTTTGAAACCGCTTTGCTTTCTTGCTTATATTCAGGATAGCGGATCCGGGCAGCGGAAAAAATATGACTTTTTGATTAAAAAGGGTAATTTTTGAATAACCGGCATGGCCCGGGCATGCGTCAAACGATCTTCAGACCAGGCTTTGTGGGTAATTGATACACTTTCCATCCCAGAGTTGTAGAATGGAAAACTTCAACAAAAAAAGACAACCTTATATGATTGTCTTTTTTGCATATACTTATTAAATTTTACTTTATTAATTATCTGCTTTCTTTTCTTGCCTGGAGTCCTGTTCCGCCTTATTCCTTACACCACTTTTTCCGCTCCACCATCCGTCCCATCAGGAATGCAATTATCCCCACTCCGATCCCGGTCTGGACGCAGAATAAAAGACTTTCAACCTCGCCCGGGATTTCCCCGTTCAGGGCGGTTTCAAAGACAGGCGTGAACCAGGGCTCATATTCCCCGGCAATCTCCTCTATCTTCTGGCTCCCCGCGTCGTCGGAGCCGCCAAATTCCGCTCCTTTCCTGGCAAACAGCGGCACCACCACAATCAGTATCACCAGGACTATCAGTATTATTGCTGTTTTCGCTTCTTTTTTCATGGATTTACCCCTTTCATACCGCAGGCAGGCCTGCGATACTGCATTAATAAGTAGTTTGAAGGAACTTTCAAACCTTTGCCTCCAGTATACCGCAGGGAAAGCCCGCGGCATCAAAGCAATCTCTGCCTTCACAGCTGCCTCTGTTCTATCATTTACCGGCCTTCATAAAACCGATTGCCTTTAACTCCGGCTTCGCATAGTTTTCCAGCGCCATCATAATCAGTACGGTCAGCAGGCCTTCAACAACGGCCAGCGGCAGCTGGGTCGGTGCAAACACGCCGAGGAATTCCAGGGCGGATGCAAATACGCCTCCCTGCGTGCTGGGATATGCCAGCGCAAGCTGTACGCTTGTTACACAATAGGTAAAAAGATCCCCGAAGAAAGCGGCGAGGAAAATCCCGGCCATCCTGTTCACCTTACATTTTTTGCACAGCAGATAAATTCCATAGGTAACGAACGGCCCTGCAATCGCCATGGAAAAGGTATTGGCTCCCAGCGTTGTCAGTCCCCCATGCGCAAGCAGAACCGCCTGGAACAGCAAAACAATAATGCCCAGTATGCTGACGGTGCTGGGGCCGAAAAGGATTGCGCCCAGGCCGGTCCCCGTCATATGGGAACAGCTTCCTGTGACGGAAGGGATTTTAAGTGCGGACAGGACAAATATGTAAGCGCCCGCCATAGCCAGCATAGTAATTGCCTTTCTGTTTTCCTGAAACAGCCTGCGTATGGTAAAAAACCCTTTTACCAGGAACGGCAGGCAGACAACGCCCCAGGCGATGCAGAAGCCGACCGGAAGGTAGCCCTCCATAATATGCATGGCATTGACCGTTGGGTAAACCGCAAAGGCAACAGAAAATGCAATACTCAGCTTCAGGATTTTCTTTTGTTTCTCTGTCATTCTTTTGAATCTCCTCTCTCATTTTTACAGGCAGCGATCCATTCCGCCGCCTGCTGCGGGGTGGACGGATATCCCTTTCGATCCGCCACCAGTTCATTTTGAAGCAGTGCGTCCCAGACCTCCATGATGGACGGCTTTTTTAAATGGGCCCTTTCCATCATTTCCTTTTGGGCAAATATTTCAGCCGGCGTTCCGTCACCAATCAGCATTCCGTCGCAAAAAACAAGAATCCTGTCTGCAAAACGCCAGGCGAAATCCACATCATGTGTTGCAATCAGCAGAGTTTTTCCATCCTCATGAAGCTTATTCAGGATATCCTCCACCCTCTGCGCATTCATTGGATCCAGCGCAGCCATCGGTTCGTCAAATATGAGCAGCTCAGGCTCCATCGCCAGAATATCGGCAATGCTGACCTGTTTCTTTTCCCCTCCGCTCAGATAATGCGGCGCACGCTGCTGCAGATCTTCCAGGCCGAGATAGGAAACTGCAGCATCCACCCTGTGTATTACCTCACTGCGTTTCAGGCCCAGATTCATGGGCCCGAAGGAAATTTCCGCCCGTACATTCGCCGCGATAATCTGGCTGTCCGCATCCTGGAAGACAAAGCCTACCTTTTTGTGCAGTAGGTTCAGCTCTTTTTTCCCTATTTTGCTTCCGCCAAGAAGGATTTCCCCGGAATCAGGCTTCAATACCCCGTTCAGATTCAGGAAAAAGGTGGATTTTCCCGCTCCGTTCGAACCCATCACCGCAATTTTCTCACCACGCCTGATTATGAGATTCACATCTTTTAAAACCGGTTCCTCCCCGTAGGTAAAAGACAGTCCCTTTACCTGCAGCAATACTTCATTTTCCATATGCTCTCCTACACAATAACCGCGACAGCCAAAAGGACAATCAGGTAAAACCCGGTAAAAACAAGCTGTCCTCCCGCGGGCGGATTTTCTTCCGATAAAAATTCCAGCTTCCCGTCATATCCTCTTGACAGCAGGGCATCGTAATAAGCATTCGCTTTTTTTAACGATACAAGAAACAGGTTCCCCGCTATCTGGGCAAAGCTTTTGCAGGACTGGCGGAAAGAATGGTAGCCCAGCCGCGCTTTCGCTGCGATCTGCATTTGCTCCGAGACATCTATCAGGATAAAAATATATCTGTATATCAGGTTCATCAGTTCAACCAGCAGGCGCGGGAGGTGAAGCCTCTGAAGCACCAGAACCAGTTCGCTGACCGGCGTGGCAAGGGACATCATATATAAAGCGCTCATTCCGGCCATTGCCTTCAGGAACACCCTGCCTGCCAGAACCAGGTTTTCCTGATAAAGGCATATCCAGAAAAAATGGGCCGGAAGATTCCAGTCCCCCAAAGGCGCACGGCCAAATTCCACGGCAATCGCCGCTCCGCTGAAAACCATAAAGGCAAGAGGCACCGTCATAAAATGTATGTAGGCCTTCCATGGTATTTTCCCTTTCACCAGCGTAAGCGCTCCCATGGTGAGTATCACGTAAATGGAAACCGCCGGCTTATCGAAGGCTATTACCAGGCAAAGCGTCATGACCGCAAGAAACATTTTCAGCCCTGCATTCCAGCTGCGCATTCCTGAACGATATGCATAATAATCTATTTTCATCCTATATTCCCTGTATGTCCGCGACCCGGCCCGCGCAAATGCATGTGCCGCCTGAATCACAGCCTCTTTTGAGCATAAAAAAACCTGCTTGTACACAATCGGACTGTGCGTACAAACAGGCAACAAAAATAAGGCCCTCAAAAGGGCTTATTTTATAAGTTCCTGTCCATCGCAGTCCCTATAAACACAAATAAAAAGGCAGGTCTTCTGACTTGCGCATCCTCACATTTTTTCGTCTTCCCATTTTCACAGTGACCGCCTTCCGGCTGAAAAAATGCTCCGCGTATACAGCGACGGGATCGTCCGGGATTCCCACCCGGTTCCCTATTATCCTGAACTGCGGCAAAAACCGCATCAGGCACCTTTTTACTTCAAATTTCCATCAGTATATCATTCCTTATAAAATTTAGCAATGACAATTTAAGATTAAAGCCGCTCCGGGCAAAACCACTCCGGCACATCCCTCCTGAAATTATCAAACCACCGCAAAACATCCTTCACGTGCTTCACAGCATACGGAAGCTCATCCTTCTGCAAATAATATGCCCAGGGCACCATAATAACCGCGCCCACAGCCAGATAATAGGCAAGCAGCTTCCAAAATTGCAACGGAGGTTCCCCTCCAAAATATCCCCGGATCAGTCCCGTAACAAAATGTGGATGCACATCGGTAAGGCCTATGCTGCCAAACTCCTTCCAGGGATCTGCATAATTATCAAAATCAAGCAGCTCCCAGTCGATTACAGACACCTCACCCGCATCAGATATCATCAGATTGCCAATATGGTAATCCCCATGCTGGAGGCACTGCGGCCTGCCGTTAAGCAAATGCCTGTTATTCTCCACAAAGGCAAGCAAAATATCGCTGCCGTCAATCCGGATCCCGCAATCCGAAGAAGCCTTTATCCGGCAGTCGTTTTCACTAAAATACCTTTTCTGCCAGGGTTCCAGTTCCGGCGCAGGTATCGTGTGGATAGTCCGCAGTATCTCCCCGGCTTTTATGCCGATATTATATTGCTTCATTTCAGGCAGAAACGGCAAAAGCTTTTCCCCATTCCTTCCCTCACACCAGGTCAAAAGCTGATAAACGCATCTCCCGTCATCACAGCTTCCGAAAGCAACGGGCCTGCACATGGGAATGCCAATGCTGTCGGCTTTCCGCATTCTATCAAACGCCGCTTTCTTCTGTTCGTACTCCGCTTCATCCGACAACCGCAGCAAAAAGTGCCCGCCGTCTGAAGTCTCCACATGAAATTTCCTGTCACCCGACAGACCTTCCGCAACTGTTTCATAGCTTTTTATATCCAGCTTTTCCATCAGTTCCCGGCATATTTTCGCACCTGTATCTTCCTGCTCCTTTTCCGCCCATCCTGCATCCATCATTCCATCCCCCCTGCCGTTTCAGTCAATCCCATACAAGGCACGAATGGCATTCCCAATCCGCCTGATCCCCTCCACAATTTTCTCCTCCTGCGTATTGGAAAAATTAATCCGCATTGTATTGCTTTTTCCGCTGTTGGGATAAAAGGAATCTCCCGGAACAAAGGCCACATCCTGCTCCAGGCATTTTTCAAGAAGCTTGGTCGTATTCACTTTTCCATCCAGCTCCACCCAGAGGAAAAGGCCGCCCTCCGGATTCGTGTATTTGATATTGTCCGGGAAAAAACGCTCAATTGAATCCACTGCCGCGTCACGCCTTCTGTGGTATACCTCCCGTATTTTATCAATATGCTCATCAATATCATACTTTTCCAGGAAAGAAGAAATAACCATCTGCGCCACTGTATTACACTGCAGATCCACGCCCTGCTTCACCAGCACATATTTGCGGATCACCTCTTTTTCCCCTGCGATCCAGCCAATCCGATAGCCGGGGCAGAAAATTTTGGAAAAGGTTCCTGTACACAGCACATTCCCCTCTTTGTCAAAAGATTTTACAGAGGGCAGGAAATCTCCTTCATACCGTAGCTCCCCATAAGGATTGTCTTCAATGACCACAACGTTATATTTTGCCGAAAGCTCGGCAAGCTGACGCCTTCTTGCCAGGCTCCAGGTCCGTCCCGTAGGATTCTGGAAATCCGGGACAATGTATATCAGCTTCGCCCCCGGATTCTCCTCCAGGGCCTTTTCCAGCCGGGAGATTACCATCCCATCTTCATCCGTTTCCACCTCGGCAAATCTGCAGCCGTAAGCCCGGAAAGCGCTGATGGCCGCCAGATACGTGGGGCTTTCGCACAAAACCACATCCCCTTCCTCCAGAAAAACCTTTCCGGTAAGATCCAGCGCCTGCTGTGACCCATGGGTAATCATTATATTGTCCTCGTCAAAAGACGTTCCCAGCCGGGAGTTCATCCGTTCCGCAATCCATCTGCGCAGCGGCTGGAAGCCTTCTGTGGTCGTATACTGAAGGGCCTGCTCTCCGCAGCAGTCCAGCACATAATCGTTGACCTCCTTGATTTCCTGAATGGGAAACAGCTCCGAGGCAGGCAGGCCTCCGGCAAAGGATATGACCTCCGGCCTTTCCGTCAGCTTCAGCAGCTCCCTGATTTCAGAAGCCCTGATATTGGATAATCTTCCTGCATATCTGTATTCCATAACAATCTCCTCCTGCCGTTTTCCGAAAACGGCACTTTTTTATATCACTGCCCCCGCAGTGGTTTTTCTTATAAAATAGGACTGATTTCACCGTCTGAAAATGCTCCGTCCTCTTTTTCCGATACCGTCAGCTTCCTGATAACCTCGCATAAAACCCTGATCCCCTCCGCAATTCTGTTCCTGGGAGGGAAGGTGTAGTTCAGCCGGATATAATTTTCCCCCTTCTGTCCCGGCAGATAGAAGGGCGTTCCCGGAAGGACGGCAACGCCGTTTTGCGCCGCCTGGGTGGCGAGCAGATCCGCAGGCAGCCCCTCCGGCAGCCTGCACCACAGGTAATAGCCCCCGTCCGGGTGATTCCAGGTGAGGCCCGGCGGCGCATAGGTTTTAAGCGCATCCATCATAATATCCCTTCCGTCCCTGTATTCCCGGCGGATCAGGGAGAGATATTTTTCCATTTCCCCGCTGGCAATAAAGCGTTCCACGATCAGCTGGGAAATGCAGCTGGAATGCAGATCCATCAGCTGGCGGATATTGGACAGCCTGTAAATCAGCTTTTTATTCGCCCAGATCCAGCCCAGCCGCAGCCCTGGATAAACGGTCTTGGAAAAGGTGCTCAGGTATATGACATAACCGCTCTTATCCATGGATTTTAGCGGGGTCATTGTCTGTCCCTCATAGCACAGCTCACTGTAAGGATCATCCTCCAGCACCGGCACCCCGTATTTATTTATCAGCTCCAGGAAGCGGATGCGCTTGGAGGTGCTCATGGAAACGCCGCAGGGATTATGGTAGGCCGGCATCGTGTAAATCAGCTTTGGCCGGTACCTGGTCAGCAGCTGCTCCAGCACATCCACATTCATCCCGTCCTCTTCCATGGGTATCGCCATCAGCCTCGCCCCCAGGGAGCGGAAGGCCTGGATCGCCGGAAAAAAGGAGGGTTCTTCAATAAACACGATATCCCCCGGGTTGATAAAGGCCCTCGCCACCAGATCGATACCCTGCTGCGCCCCGGAAACTATCATGATTTCCGAAGGCTGGCAGAAGCAGGAACGCTTCTGCATGTAAGAGCTCATCACCCTGCGGAAGGAGGAAAAGCCTGCCACCGGTGAAACAAGCATGCTGCTCTGCCTTTCAAGCAGCTCCTCCCCGATGCCCTCAAAGGCCTGTATGGGCGGATTCTCAAAGGAGGCAATACCCGCCGCAAAGGAAATCACATCCTTTCTGTTGGCTATTTCCAGGTATTTATTCACATCGAAGCCGTCACTGTTTTTCAGATAATCACTGAACAGGTGATCCCAGATGGGTTCTCCGGGATAAACTGCTTTCACCGGTTCCTCACCGCACGCCCGGACGGCAATCGTCCCCCGTCCCACATGGGACGCCATCAGTCCGTCCGCTTTCAGCTCCTTATAGGCGTTCAGCACCGTGGTGCGGTTTACGCCCAGCGCCTCCGCCAGCTGGCGTTCGGATGGGAACTGGTAGCCCTCCGGAATTTCCCCGGAGGTGATCTGCGCCCGGATCTGTTCCACGATCTGCTGGTAAAGCGGTAATTTTTTTGATTTGTCTATCTGAAGCTTCATAGATATTCTCATCTGCCTTTATTTTTATTGGTTGGATCCAATTTTATTTTATACGTATGATTTTATTGATTCAACATCCAATTTGGTTTATTTTTATACAGCCAATTTTAAAGGAGATTTTTTCTATGATTCTCTAAGATTACCCGATATTACAGCTTTTCCGCCATTCTACTTTTAGTCGGTAGCATTTTTAAGCCTCCTTTCGTATAATGAGGGAGCAGACAAAGGAGGGTACAATGGAACCGAAAGACATGGGAAACAAAATTAAAAATGCCCGTATGGCAAAAGGAATGACACAGAAGGAACTGGCCTCCCAAGTTCATGTTACGGACAAGGCCGTTTCCAAATGGGAACGCGGACTCTGCTTTCCTGATATGAGCAACCTGGAGCCGCTGGCCGACGCTCTGGGTATGAAAATGACAGAGCTTTTTATAGACAGCTCTGTAAACGAATCCGAAGAAGAAAAGGCGGAAACCTCTTTAAAAGAGGCGGTACAGCTTGTAAAGGCAAGGCAGAAGAAACAGCGCCGTGACATTATTCTGGCATTTGCTGGCATGTTCCTGTTTGAGCTGCTGGCCTTCATGGCCATATGCTTTTTTTTAGTTACCGATCTTTTTGTGGAAAAAGACAAGGCGGAACGGATTGAAGATTATGAAACCTATATGGCAGTTCCCGACGCCCGCCATAATCCCTTTGCACCACCTGGAAAGGTGGAATGGATTTTCCCCCGGTCGATCCCGGAGGGCGCCCATGTAAATGATTTCTATTATGAATATTATAATCCCTGGGATCCCAATTACGTCATCTATCTGGATATCACCTATGACGAAGACGCCTATGAGAAGGAACGGGACCGAATTTCCACAAAATGCGGCATGCCTCTGGATCAGACACGGTATCTGGTATACGGGGCCGAGGGCTTCTACTACCCTGTTTTATCCGCTTCAGGAGATTCCTCAGGCATCCTGTATGCGCTGACCGATGAAAAGGCCCGCCGCATTATGTATGTGGAAATCGCTTTCTGCAACTATTTCTCCGATATTGATTATGAACCGATTATCCCTCCGGAAATTCTTCCCGCGGGCTTTGACGCCGGTAAAAATAACCCGACAAGGCGGAAATTCGTGGTGGAACAGGAAGGGCTGCGCATTTACAACGCAGCCCCTTCCTGACTTTTCCTATTTTACCAGTTCCCTTATCACCTCAGGCGCAATCTCCTGCTCCGGCAGGAATTCATCCGAATCTATATACCTGTAAACAGCAGCCTGCAGCGCCTTTAAAAAGCATATGAGGATGACTCCTGCACAGTACAGGGCTGAGTGTGAGGGTTAAGCTGCGGGATGCCGCAGCCCTTCGCGCGGCCCGGCAGCAAGGTGCAGCAGCATTTCACTCCGGTCTGGCCTCCCCGTACTTTTGGGCACAGCCCGGCCGTCCGGAATTTTATATTCATCATTCCCGTGCCGCCGATACTGCCAGCAGCAGCGCCGTTGTGGTCTGGTTCATGCTTCCGTCATAAATCTCCCCGTCCAGCGTAACCGCATCCTTATAGGGCGTCACGTTCTGCAGCACATTTCCATTCGCATCCAGCAGCTGTATCCGGTAAGAATATCCGATTCTTTGCTGCAGTTCTTCCTCAGGCCGTATGTCCAGCGCCGCGTAGGCTTCCAGAATCTGCTCCTTCTCTTCCTGAGTGCCCACCATAAAAACCGTGCCGGTATTTCCGTTTGTCACCCGGATATCGGCCACCTCTTCCACCGGCACCAGAACCTCCCGCACATCAAATCCAGCTGCTTCTTCCCCATTTGCTTCCGTATTCACACCATAAACGCCTTCCGCAGGATCTGCAAGCCTGAAGCAGTCCTTCCCCGCAGTTTCCGGGTCCTCGTAAATGACCCGGAATGCCACATCCTTTCCCGCATAACCCGGTTCGGGAAAAGCACTGTTCATAATACCAACACCGGCATAGAGATAAATCTGATCTCCTAACGCATATCTTATATGGCTGCCGTAGCTGACTCCCCCAAATCCTGCATCTTCATTATCCTCCAGCTTATATGATAATCCGCCAAAGATAACCCTTCCGGTTTCCCGCTCCGTAATGTCCACGGTCTTTTTTGCCGTATCCACACGATAATCCAGCAGCCTGCCGATTTCCTCCTCCAGCTTTTCACCACTCAACTCATAAGGATCCATATGCGCGGTATCATAAGTTTCAAATACCAGGAGCTTTTCCAGATACAGCCCCGTTCCGCTTCCTACCAAAAAAGCAAGCGCCGCCTCGTCCCTTCCATCTCCGTCATAATCCCCGGCAGAAAGCTTCGGGCCGTCATACAAATTCACCCACTCCGCATCCACTTCATTAATGTTGTCCATTCCATCCAGACGGAAATTCATGTAAATGCCCCGATAACCGTATTCCGGGCTGACACAGCCGTATGCCTCATAAAGCCCGTCCTCTGTTGCGGCCAGCCGTACCATATAATCCCCGTCCTCCGGAACCACATCACCAAAGGAAAGCATCCTCCGGCTCTTCCAGCAATTTTCAAATACCCTGCCCATCACCTCATGAATATCGGGCAGTACCGTATCTTCCCGGCTCCCCTCCTGTGACATGGAAGACTCTGGCTGACCATCCTCAGTACGGTTCACAGTTCCGGCCGTTTCAGGGGTTCCGGCCGTTTCCTCCGTTCCGTTTATTCCTGCGCTGTTTATTTCTGTGCCGTTTATTTCTGCTCTGTCTGTCCCCGCCCCATCCGCGCCGCCCGTCCCATTGGTCAGGCATACGGCGGCGATAACAAGAATCATAAGCGTTCCCCCCACGGCAGCCCATACGCCTGGCTTACGGAAACCAAGGATATTTTTTACGCGGCTTTTTGCATCCTTTTCCCCAAAAGAAAGGGGACCGGCGGGATGCAGCCGTCTGTTGGATGCAAAGGAAAGCAGCGAAAGGCTGTATTCCTTTTTGATTCCGCTTCCCATCTCCACCAGAACGTGCTCATCACAGCTCATCTCCATATCCCGCCCCATGCAGAAAAAAGCAAGCCACACAAACGGATGGAACCAGTATACGGCGGCCAGGAAGAATGCCAGTGCCTTGACGTAAACATCTTTTCTTCTGATATGAAACTCTTCATGGCGGATAATATACTCCCGTTCCCGTTCACTCAGGCGGAAAGGAAGGTAAATCCTTGGCCGAAACAGCCCCAGGACAAAGGGTGAACTGATATTGCCGCATTCATAAACATTGTCCTGAAGGCGGACCGCCATATGTACCGTCCTTCTGAGCCGCAGCCAGCAAAACAGGCTGTATAAAAGAATCGTTGCCAGCCCGGCCAGCCAACCCCACGACGCTATACGCAGCAAATCTGCCGCGCTCACACTTCCTCCTGTGATGCCGTCCAGAACCTTCTGTATCATACCTTCAGCCGCACCGGCCGGTATATTTCCGGCGGCATTTCCTGCCGCGCCGGCTATATCCACACCGGCTGTACCCGCAGCCACAGTTCCCCCTACGTTTAATGCGTTTGCCGCAGCTCCTGCCCCCTGTACCATTCCCTGCGCCCTGGAAGCCAGGTCAGCACCGGCTCTCTTTACAACCCCCGCAGCACTTCCTCCCGCGGTAAGCCATTCCACCGCCGCTGCAATCCCCGCAGCCTTCCGCCCGATAAAATCAACATTAAACAGGCTGAATGCGGAAGAAACCGAAACCGGGCATATCAGCCGGAGCGCCGGAACCGCCCACAGATAATAGGAGTATTTCTTCGGAAGCCGCAGCCTTTGAAACAACAGCCGGACGGCCAGTACCACAAGGATCACCCAGGATGCCGTCATTCCCATGGAGATCAGCTGTGAAAACAATCCGCTTGCCATAAACAATCCCTCCTATTCCTCTTTATGTGCATCGATTAATGCCTTAATGCTTTCCGCTTCTTTTTCCGAAAGCGTTTTCCCCCCAAGGAAAGCGGCCACAAACTGGGGCAGGGAGCCTCCAAAGGTACGCTCCACAAAATATTCCGTTTCCTCCTTCTGTACCCGCTCCCTTGGGATCACAACGGAAACCACCGCATTTTCATTGGTAATATAGCCCTTATCACAAAGCTTTTTTATTGCCGTATAAGTGGTTGATTTTTTCCATCCCAGCTGACCTGCGCACAGTTTTACCAGTTCTCCTGAATTCACCGGCGCATGCTCCCATACAATCAGCATAAAACGATAATCACTGTCACATAACTTCAGATACTCCATAAAAAATCCTCCCTGATATAATAAGTCGGTGGTTATAGACCTTCTTTTCTTTAGTCTATAACCACCGACCTGTTTTGTCAATCAGTTTCTGAAGTATTTACCTGAAGAAACTGCCGGCCTTTAATAATTCATTTTATAACAACAAAGAGGATATCGTTTAGGATATCCCCCTTGCCCTGTTACATATTCATTGTTCCCATCCAAAGCCTTTTCACCGAAATCTGCAAAGGTTTCAATGCGTTTACTCATACTGCCAAAATCAATACGTTCCTGTACTGTCAGCGGAAGGTGAAAGGATTTCCCTGGGGCTGTAGCAATTCCGGAATTCCTCTTTTGCGGCCTTCGAATACTTTTCAACAAACTTCAGTTTCGCTTCCGAATAGCCGTTGGGCCTTCCGTCTACAATGCGCCGTATTTTCCCACTTTCAATATCGCTCAGTATATTTTCCTTCAGCTTCCCATATTCCGCCGCCACATCAGGATGCGCAATCAGGTAATCCCTAAAATATAACTCATCCCAGTTCCCCAGGTATCTCACATGGAGATGGAAAACCTTTTCTTCATAACCATCAATGGAATAGCCTTTCCCAAGCAGTAATTTCATCGGATCATCCCACCGGATAAAAATTGCCTCCCCATATCCAATCGCCTTTAAAGCATCAACCAGCCTGGTTACGTTACAGCAGCCATCAATCTCAAGCAGCATATCTATTGTAGGTTTCGCTATGACACCTTCGACAGCGCTGCTCCCAATATGGTTCATCCGCACAACATCCTCGGCATTTACAGCATCTAAAATAATTTTCTTCTCGCTTTCATACCAGTCCTTATAACTTGTATTGTACTCCTTTAAAATGATTGGGAACGTTTTCTTAAATTCGTCCGCCGATAGTTCGGATACTTTCTTAGCCATAGCTGACACTCCTTGTCTGTTATAAAAATTCGCGCTGTTGATTTGATGGTTAAATCATAACATAACCGTTCCGGAGTTTCCACTTCGGTTTTCGGTTATTTCCGAAGGAAATTATCATTCCGTCATTTTCCCAAGAATGATAAAGGGAAAAATTTTATATCATCACGCATTCTGCAGAACCTCAATTGCATATTGTCATAATCCCGCACAATTCTAATTCAAAATAAAATGCACCACTCCGCAGTCATACTGCGCCCAGATCCCATGTCTCGCCTCATCCCCTGACCTCACTCTGTCCACCACAAAACGGCCCTCCTCAAAATGCCCTTCCTCCAGGCAAAGGAACTCCATATTGTGAGCCAGATGCTGTCCGTTCAGCCAGTTAACCGGTATCGATCCGTCCTCCGGCTCCGCACCGGTAAAAAACAGTCTTACCTTATGCCCCACCAGATAAAATTCATTCTCCGCCATACAAAACAGCATTCCTCTTGCCGTCTCCTCAGCCAGGCTGGCCGGAAGACGGTTCAGCCCCTCCAAATCCCGGTTATGATGGTAATCAAGCGGCACCCAGCCGGCATAATCCGTTCCCACACCCGCAAAGGAAACCCATCTGCGGCCCGCGATTTCCATGTACTGTGAGTCCTGCCCCAGGCTCTGGCAGAAAACAGCAGTCTGCCGCACCCTGCCATCATACAACAGCTCCGATGCCGCCTTCAGCATGGCAAAGGAATGCATGATCGGGACAGCGGAAGGCTTCAGCTCCCCACTCTCATCCAGACAGCTTTCTATGCCGAACACATGATATCCAACGGCCTTGTGCTCACCCACCGCGCTGAACATACACGCAGCGTTCACGCTTGTCAGCCCCGATTCCGGCACATAAAGCGGCCAGCCTTTTTCCTTCCCGTCATAAATGTCATAGGCTTTGCGTACCGTGTCCGGGTTCATCTCGTAAATATCCGGGCACAGGGCATCCAGATGGCCGCATACACACTGCCACAGCGGCAGACATTTGGAAACCGCCCCTCCGCAGGGATATTCCAGCCCGGCCAGATTCCAGCCGTGCATACTGTTCCTGTCCATCCACACATTGGTATACTTGAAAATATCCCTGACCGCTTTCCCTCTGGCCGCGATTTCATCGATATAGGAAGCAATCGCCCATGCCGTACAAAGCTCTGCGCCGAAGGCGCCAAACATTTCCTTCCAGCTTCCCGTGCTGACACCGCCGTTTTTCAGCCAGCTTTCATGTATGGAGCCCGCATCCTGCGACTGCGCCAGCAGCCTGATATCCTCCGGCACCTCCCTGGAAAAAGCAGCCGTCCCCTGCTCACTGAAATCCCTCCTGGTCGCTGCAAAAATACCCGGTTCATTTTCCACCTGAACCGCTATAATGGTTTCTCTTTTTTCATCATAATCTTTCAGAATCTTCATCAGCTCACAGAAAGCTTCCGCATCTTTTTCCAGGTTATTCCTGCTGTGAGGGGAAAGCACCGTGGTTTCCGTGCCGTCCTTACACCGCACCCTCGGAAAACGTTCCCGATCCTTCTTCACCCAGGCCGGCGTGTATTCCATCTGCCCGTTTTTCCAGGTGCCGAACCATAACAGGATTCCATGCAGTCCATGGCTGCGGACAGCATCAATAATCGCATGGACATAGCCGGTATTATATACGCCCTCCTCCGGCTCAAACGCATCCCAGCAGACAGGGACCGCTATCGTATTTCCCCCGATTGCCCTGACACTTTGGAACGACCTTTCCGCATCCTCCCCTGCTTTTCCTTCCCCGATCCCTCCAATCGGATAGGAAGAAGAATTATGTACCTGTCCTCCCAATGAAAAAAATGGTTTCCCCGAAACCGTAAAACATGAATGTCTCATATTGCCCCTCCTTTTTCTGCCGCTCTTTCAACGGCCCCCAATCTTCGTACAATCTCTTTAAATCATCTTAACCAAACTCCACTTCCCATTATTACAGTGCTCTCCGCAGTTCCTCCCATCCCGGCGCAAAGGCTTTTTCACTCCCCTCCGGCAAAACAGGACACCCAAGCGCCGCCAGCATTGCATAGCCCTCCCCCGCGGCATCCATCACCAGCTTCAGCTGTTGCCCCCTGATTTTCGTCAGATCACAGTCCAGCGCATAGCAGACATAGCATATCGGCAGGATAAACGCCAGGTGGCTTTTATACCAGCCATCCATATCTGAAACATAAACCGGCTGATATTTTCCCGTAAAAATGCTGGAAAACACAGCTTTCGTCCCTTCATCCGGCATACTGGGCAAAAAACCGCAGGATAAATGTGCGATACCGAAACGCACGCAGATTCCCCCGCCCTCCTCCCTGCGCCGCGTGCCAACACCGTTACCTCACGACTATTTTTACATAATACATGGTACAGATAACTGCCGATAACCCCTGCACCGATAAACATAATTTTCATGCCGGATACGCCCCTTTCTCCTGACAGCAGCCTGTGAATCTCTTTTCCCGGCTATAACGTTAGCTACTTCTAACTAAGAGTAACACACTGGCAGGAACAATACAATGCAGCACAAGGGATGAGACAGTTTACACGCATAATGATAAGCGAATACCATGTATCAATGACACGCGCCTTGACAAGGCCTGATACATCTTTTATAGTACAAATATTATCGGCCGTGGGGACAGGCCGCTGAATACACGGAGCAACTACCAACCTCCAAAACAGCCGGTCTTAAGCCCGGCATTCTGCTCCGATACCGCCACTTAGCAACATTCGCCCTTTTATCAATGATATCGCCGCCCACTAAACTCACAATCACAGGAGGAATCCGCCATGAAGCACATGATAAGACTTACCAACCACACAGCAACGGATATTATGGATATCTTTCACATCGCAGATGAAATCCGGCAGGGAAAACATGCAGATATCCTGAAGGGAAAAAGTATTGTCATGTTTTTTCCCGAAACAAGCATCCGCACAAGAGTTACCTTTGAAAAAGGCATCTCCCTGCTGGGCGGCCAGCCCATCCTGTTCCCGCCTGAAGCCCTGGATAAAAAAGAGGCGCTGCAGGATGTATGCGGCTATCTCAGTCTTTGGGCCGACGCCCTTATCGTCCGGCACAAGGATATCCGCCTCCTTGAAAAACTGGCGCAGCATTCCGATATCCCCGTGATCAACGCCATGACCGACAGCAACCATCCCTGCGAGATTATCGCAGATATGTATGCCCTTTCCAAACGGAGAAAGGATTTCCTAAAAGACAGCTACCTGTTCTGCGGTGAAAACGGCAACATCGGCCTGGCATGGAAGGAAGCCTCACTTGTCATGGGCTTTGATTTATCGCAGTGCTGTCCAAAGGGCTGGGAAATGGAGCACATTACAGCCTTTGATACTATTACGGACGCCATCCGGGGAAAAGACATCATATGTACGGATTCCCTGCCCCCGGATGCTCCCGCGGCCTTCAAAAACTGCCAGGTAACCAGGGCAGTTATGGAAATGGCCAACAAAGGTGCCCTGCTCAATCCCTGTCCTCCCTTTTCCCGGGGCGGGGAAGTCTCCGCCGACGCCCTGGACTCCGAATACTTCGTGGGCTATGAATTTAAGAAACACCTGCTTGAGGTACAGCAGGCCATCCTCATTTACTGCCTCACAAGGTAATCCTCTCCCCATACCAAAACAGCCTGTACCTTACGGATTACGGCTGCCCTCCCGACAAAATAAGCTCTATCAGCCGGGAAGCCTCGCTTTTCGTCAGCGTTTCCGGATTCCAGTTGATTTTTATCTTTTTCTGTGCCGCCAGCCTCGCCAGGAATGCCACCTGCTTCGGACTGGCGGGGAACTCCGTCCTCCCCTTCCCGCTGCAGTTCAGGGGCGCCGGTTTAAAAACCTGAGGTTCTCTTTCTTCAAAATAATGAGCAAGCGTCTGATACAGCTTTGCCGTTGCCAAAGCATCATGATATGCCCTGTGTGCCGCCTTATTGTCTATCTCATAATGGGCGCACAGGGCCTCCAGGCTTTTCGATTCCATATTTTTATGGACGCGCCGGGCAATTTTCAGGGTATCAATCCCCTGCTTCTCAAAAGACAGCCCCAAAAGCTCCGCCTGGTTTTTCATAAAGCTGTAATCAAAAATAATATTATGCCCCACCAGCACTTCATTCCCACAGAAATCCAGAAACGCAGGAATCACCTCCTCCCGACTGCGGGCATCGGCCACCATCTCATTGGTAATTCCGGTAATCTCCGTGATTCTTGCGGAAATAGGCTCGCTCGGCATTATGAATTCCATAAATCGTTCCTGAACCTTCCCGTCCTGCACTTTCAGCGCGCCGATTTCAATAATTTCATTGGTCTCCGGGCTCAGACCTGTGGTTTCCAGGTCAAAAGCAATATATGATTTTAACATGTCCTCTGCCGTATTCCTTTCCTTTTCGGCACCGCAGCCGCTGCGGCCACAGGCCGGATAAGCTTTATCTTCGAAAATTTCCATCCGCATTCATTATAAAATATTTTTGCTTATTATTCTACCTCAAGCAGCCCTGGTACGGCTTATTTTTTCTCAAAAAGAGCTTTCACCATAACTGCTGAAATTTCTTTTTTTGACAAAAATATCTGTTCCTTTCAGATGTGGCATAGTAGAAATCCTGTACACTCATAAATATTGCCTTCGTTGCTTATGTTGCAGCCAAAACATATGTACTGTCGTTTATGGAAAGTATCAGCTAATAATACAGAAGACTGATCATCCGTATACAAGCTGTCTGTCTTGATACAGCAAAGGTACATTTCTTTGACAATTAAGATCCTGCCACAAAAAAATGCATATTTCTGAAAACGTGATATCCACAAAATTAAGGCTTTGGATAAGGAGTAGATAATTATTTGCAGTAATGGGATATCTTGCCGGAGACAGTATGTAATGTCACTGCTGTTTCCATGGGAGGCGGCTTTATAATGTAAATACTCATAATTCTTTAACTATTAATAAAAGAGGCTACACACCAATCTAATCTAGTGTATAAGCCTCTTGCAATTTCATAAGAGTTCAAATAAGGATTATGTTTTGAATTAATTATAAACTATTGAATCCGTTATATTATAGAGAGTATATTCTTCTCCATTAATAATAGCATAGTGTGTACAATAAACCCTATAGGTCTTTCCAACCTCAGCCTTTAGATATACAAGTGAGCCCATATAAAAATCATTATCATAATCATAATGATCTTTTATCGGTATATCTTTCCACCCCAATAATGTCTTTTCTTGTAATACCATATCTTTCACACCAAGTTCTGTTGCTATTTCTGTAGTAGTTGTCGTATAAGATACCCCAATACCATTTTTACTAATACCTATCCCTAATTCGCACGCGTCTAATGAACCATCTTCACCAGTAAAAGTCTTTATTCTGTTACTCGAAGAAGCTTCTATTTCTATTTCTTGAACTGGAACTTCGACAAAGTCCTGCTCAGCAGCTTCAATACTTATTGGTGTTGTAAAAAGAAGCATTACTAAAAAAAGTCCAATAAAAATTCTTATTTTTTTTCTCATTTCGTTTCCTCTTCATCGTTATACTCCCTCTCTGAACTCTTACAAATATATTCTACAAATATATGGAAAAGTTACAGAAAAATAGTAAACTATTGTAAGAAGAAAAAAATTATAACTAAATAAATAATTACTTACAATAATAATATTATTATTGTAAACCCTGCACTACCTTTTTCATTTCTTCAAATGAAATTTCACCTCTAATTAAATAAATATGGTTCTTTGAAATATAAAGAACCTTGACTTTATTATCTTTTGAATAATATTGTACACCATCTTCTTCCTCTAGTAAGTTCCATTCATCATCAAAAAGAATAACATTCTCATAATAATTATCTTCATAGATATTAATATCAAATTTTATATGATTACCATTATTGCTATAAAATGCAGTTATTGCCTTTTTTACTGTTCCAATAACAACATCTATTTTCTCTAAATTAAATCCATTAGGTATATAGCTAGGTTTCAAAATTTTCTCACCAATTTCTTTTTCGGCTTCAACCCAATTATTACATTTTACTGTGCCGGTCGAATCATCATCAATCCCATCCTCATTCCCAGTAACCGTAACCTTCGTCCGCCCAACCTCGTCCCTAACCACCTCAAAGAACGACTTCTTCTTCAAAGCATAACTCCCGAAATTCACCGACAGCATCAAAACCAGGCAGGCCGCCGCACCGGTAGCGATCCGAACCAGCCTCCTCCTCCACTTCACTCCGTTCTTCTTACCATTTTCCCTGGATTCCATAACATCGCCATTATCCGGCTCCCTGTCAGCTCCAGGCTCCACATCCAACACAATACTGTCCGTCCCGCCAAAACGAACCGCAGCTTCCTCCTCACTGCCGCCCGCAGCTTCTGCATTTACATCTGCATCTGCGGCCGCCGCACCCATGCCGCTACCTGATGCCGCCTCTTCGGCTTCCGCGTCCACCTCCGCAAACTCCTCCTCCAGCCCATACCGGCTCTTAAACCTCTCAAACGCCGCCTCCGGATCCGAGGGAAACTTCGGATCATCCTCCTTCGGATCAAGCACGTCAAGAAGCCTTACAATAGCGTCCACCTCTTTATCGTCAAATTCCTCCTCGCTGGCCTCATAGGTGTACCAGTACAGCTTTTCATACAGTTCCTCAATTAACTTTTCATCACGTTTCCCTTTTCCCTGTGTCATAACTTGTCTCCTATGGAAGTAATCAGCTGAAATGTAAGATTGCAGACACTGAATAAAAACGGCAGAAGCATACTGCCGCGTATTTTCTGCTTCATTCTCAAAATCCTGACCTTAAAACAGTTCTCGGTAATCCCCAGCTTCTTCGCCATTTCCTGCGATGTATACCCATATTCATAATAGCACCGGAGAAGCTCCAGCTCTTCCTCCGACAGGATCTCACCGACAGTGGAATAGGCCTCCACCATCTTGAAATCATCCACCCTGCTCCCGTTTCCCAACGTAGCATTATCCAGAAGGAAATCAAAATCAAGACTGTACTTTCTCTGTTTTTCCTCCCACTTCATCACCTTGTTTTTGGCGGTGATGCGGAGCCAACCGTGGATATTCGGATGATTCACCAGTTCCTTCCGCTTTCTGTAGAATTCATAGAAGGTCTCCTGCGCAACATCCTCAACCGCGTTGCTGTCGGTGAGCATTCGGCGGACATACCTTACTATCTCATCGAACTCTTCATTATACAGTTCTTCGAAAAACTTTTTGCTATCCTCCATTGGCCCTCTATCCTCTTTCGTCATATTACCTTCTTTCAGGTCAAATGGTCTTCTTTCCTGAAGCGCCATACATATGGCCATCCCCCCGCCTCTGCCTGTCCCGTTTTTCCTGGAAGACACAGAACACCCTGTCCGCAGCCGCATGTAAGTGCCTGCACTATTTATACAATTTTGTCAGATTTTCAAGAATCTGCTCCAGGACCTGTGTCTTATCCTTGGGACAATCCTTGAAAATCTCTACCACTGTTTTATCAGAAGTCAGTTCTCCTGTTAAAAGATACGTAGGATCCAGTCCCATTCTTTCATAAACCAGCAAAATTTTTTCTATGGAAAGCCTTTTATTTCCACGTTCAATCTCTCCATAAAAAGTCGTGGACATTTCCAGAAGCTCCGCTGTATCTTCCTGCGTCATCTTCAGTTTCTTTCTCTGCCTGCGCAGACGTTCTCCGATTTCAACCAATACAAGTGTTGCCGCCATTCCGATTCTCCATTTCCAGTTTTTTCCTAAGGTACGTTATTATGATACTGTGATTAAGAATGGCTTTTTAGCAACTATATATTTGTATTTGTCATGAAAAAACTACTATAAATTATGATTTCTCCTTTAATTGTATTAAAAAAAGAGAAGGGAGCGTTATCCTCTCCCTTCCCGAAAAACTCTGCCGCAGTCCGGATTGTCAGAAGTTCTTTAAATCCTCTATCAGCTCATCTACGTTTTCTTCCAGAGTAGCCCAACTGGTACAGAATCTTACCGCGCTGTGAGTTTCATCCACACGCTCCTGATAGCAATATCCATATTTTTCTCCCAGCTTTTCCAGAACCGCATCCGGAATTATGGGGAAAATCTGATTTGTCCTGTTCTCCACCAGCATAGGATAGCCTTTTTCCAGAAACGCGCTGCGCAGCTTTTCGGCCAGGCGAATCGCATGCTTTGAAATTTCCATATAAAGATTATCCTCAAACAGCGTCTCAAACTGGATTCCCAGCAGACGGCCCTTTGCCAGCATTCCACCCTTTTGTTTGATAAAATAGCGGAAATCCTTTTTCAGTTCTTCATTGGCTATCACCACCGCTTCCCCGAACAGGGCGCCCACCTTGGTGCCTCCAATGTAAAAAACATCACAATGCTGCGAAAGGAAAGGAAGATCCAGCTCATTGTCCGGCGCCGCCAGACCGTAGCCCAGCCTCGCCCCGTCCATAAACAGATACAGTCCGTATTTTCTGCAGACGCTGCTTAAATCCTCAATTTCCTTCCTGCTATAAAGTGTCCCATATTCCGTAGGATTGGATATGTAAACCATTTTCGGCTGCACCGTATGCTCAAAGGAATCATCATTGATATGGGCAAGATACAGCTGCTCCACCTGGCCGGCATCCAGCTTGCCGTCCTTGTGCGGGACAGAAAGCACCTTATGTCCCAGTGATTCCACCGCCCCGGTTTCATGTACATTGATATGTCCGCTCTGTGCGGAAACCACCCCCTGATGGGAACGAAGAGCCGCATCTATAACCGTCATATTCGCCTGTGTGCCGCCTACCAGGAAATGTACCGCCAGAGTATCGTCACCGCAGGCCTTTCTGATCAGCTCCGCCGCATGCCGGCAATGGGCATCCTCACCGTAGCCGGGAGTCTGCTCCATATTGGTTTCCAGCATTTTTTCCATTACCTTCGGATGAGCGCCTTCATTGTAATCGCATTGAAATAAAATCATTTGTATTGTAACTCCTTAATTGTCTTTTTTCTTCAGGACTGCCAGCACATAATCCCATACCCGTTTGGTGGAAGAAATGCTCAGCCGTTCCTCAGGCGTATGGATATCCTTCATATCCGGGCCGATGGACACACAATCCAGGCCAGGCAGCTTGCCCGCCAGGATGCCGCATTCCAGGCCGGCATGAATGGCTTCGATTCTGGGCTTTTTCCCAAACATCTCTTCATAGATTTCCACCATTTTATCACGAAGGGCGGAATCCTGACGGTATTCCCATGCCGGATAATCCCCGGATATCTCATAGGTGCCGCCCTGGGATTCCAGAAGGAGGCATACCTTGTCTATAATCATCTGTTTTTCGCTCATGACGGAGCTGCGGACGGAATAATCCAGTTCCAGAACGCCATCCGCCATTTTCAGGATGCCCAGATTCAGCGAGGTCTGTACCAGCCCTTTAATGTCCGCGCTCATGGCCTGGATTCCATTGGGCATCATGAAAAGGAGCATTTCTGCTTTTTCAGTGCTTTCCTTTGTAAAAGCCTCCCATTCGCCCTGTTCTTTTCCTGCCACAGTAATTGAAATACCGGGATCCGTTACGGAAAGTTCCCTGCGCAGAATCTCTTCAAAGGACTTCAGGCTTTCCTCCAGTGCCGCACACTCCTCCTCACGGGCAAAAATCTGTGCATGGGAAGCGGAAGGGATCGCATTGTCCGCACTGCCGCCGGCCATGTCCATAAAACGGAAATCTCCGTTTTTCCTGCAAAAATGGATCAGCCTTCCCAGCATGGCATTGGCATTCCTTTGTCAATCTCCGCACCGGAATGGCCTCCCAGCAGGCCTTCCACGCCTACCTGGTACCGATAGCCCTGCAGCTTCTGTGTCTCCACTTTAACCCTGCCGTGAACCCTCGCGCCGCCTGCACAGCTGGTAAGCAGTACGCCTTCTTCTTCGTTGTCCAGGTTCAGCATCCTGCGGCCCCTGCACATGGAAAGATCAATTCCATTCGCCCCTTCCATGCCTGTTTCCTCGTCCACGGTTATGATAACCTCCAGACGGGGATGCTCGCAGCTGTCGGAATCCAGAATGGCCAGCGCATAAGCCACCGCGATTCCGTCGTCGCCTCCCAGCGTGGTATCCCGCGCCAGAAGATAATCTCCGTCCACCTCCAGATCCAGCCCTTCCTTTGTCATATCCCTGGTACAGCCGGGCTTTTTCACCGCAACCATATCCATATGCCCCTGGAGAAGGATCGGCTCCTGCGATTCATAGCCTGCCGAAGCTTCCTTAATAATGACCACATTTTTCAGCTCATCCTGTACATACTCAAGATTCCTTGCCTTCGCAAAATCCACAAGATAATCGCTTATTTGCTCCACATTTCCCGAACCGTGAGGTATCTGACAGATTTCCTCAAAAAAATGAAAGACTTCCTTTGGCTCAAGCTGACTAATTTTGCCCATACTCTCTTTACTCCTTTTATATGTTTCCTTGTGTAATACCTCAAACCTATAAAGCGGCCTGATAGAAGTCTATCAAACCGCTTAACAACTCCCCGAGTAGGGCTCGAACCTACAACAACTCGGTTAACAGCCGAGTGCTCTACCATTGAGCTATCGAGGACTATGAAATTAATCAGTGATTTCTCTCACTAGATATGATTATAGTTTCCAGTATTCCCCTTGTCAATAGAAGATATTCACTTTTTCCCGGTTTTCTTTGAAATCATTTGCAGCCCTCACCCCATCAGGGCTTCGGCCACCGCATCCCTGCTTCCCGGCCTCTTTTTCCTCCGTCCCGTACGGACAGGCTCTACATAGTTTCGCCGCGTCCATCCTCCCGCCAAACCCGTTCCCTGTTGCTCTCACGGATACGCTCCTGAAAGGTCAGGCAGGGCTCTCTCCGTTTTCCCTGCTCTGTAAATTTTGCGGAAAAGGCGATGAAAATCATATAAATGTAGGGCATTCCCAGATTGGTTTCCAGCAGGGAATTCACCACAAGCGTAGCCAGCTTTGCCTCCAGCGTCTCAAATCCCGCGCTGCGTACGCCGCCGATTAAAAGCCCCGCTTCCCAGCCGAACTGTGCCAGGATTCCGATGCCCAGCAACCAGAGGACAGGCGCTTTTAACGCAGCTTCCTTTCTTGTAATGTTCCATATGACAAGACCCAGATAGCCCACGATGAGAATGGCAGCCATATAGCCGTGGTAGGCTCCCGTTGTCCGCTGGATAATCACCGGCTGATGCGCCCCGCCGAACGCCGTGGAAATCAAAGGGCAGCAGATCCACCAGCCAATCAGCAGCACGGACCATTCCAGCAGATTTTTATCCTTGGAAAGCCACAGCCATATCCATGTAAAATTGGTAAAACCAAAGCTCATTGACATCCACAGCAGAACCCAGAAAAGGCTGTAGCCGTTTTCAATGGAACGCGCATGGCACAGCAGGTGGAAAATCCCATAATCCACCGCCATATAAACCAGTCCGAAAATCAGCCCCACCACTACCGTCGTAAACTTCTTTTTATAAAGCAAAAGCCCCATGAAAATCAACAGGAAAATAATATCCAGCCAGATATAAAGAGGATCGAACTGCCGCCTCGCTATAATTTCTCCCATGCCGTATCCCTCCGTTTTTGTTATCATACCTGCCATTATACCATAGCCTGACGGAATAGGTTACCTGATATTATATGATGCTTCTTTTTTCAAAGAACAATGCGTGAGCAGCCATGGCTGTAATTAACAGAGCGGCGGCATGATTTTTTCATACCGCCGCCGTTTCCCTTCAACAATTCTTTTTTCACACTTTTACAAATACGGAGGCCGGCTGTTTACAGCGTGGGCAGGTAAAGCCTTCCGGCAAAGGCCCTTCGTGAATATATCCGCATACAGTACAACGCCATTTTTCTATTTTTTCTTCCTTTTCCTCCTGTTTCTCCCTGTCGTTATCAGGCAGCAGTTCAAGCAGCCTTTCAGCAGCATCCTTCGGGAACTCCTCCCCAGGAGGGTTATTAAGAAGCGACTGCAGCAGGCTGTGGGTATTGCCGCTCTGTGGCAGCATATATCCGGCTTCCCGCAAAATATCCTCGGCCATGAGCCGGTTCGATTTTGCTATGGCTTCCGCCAGCTGTTTTAATACCGGTGAATTCCCATTTTTCGCAAGCTGCCGTGCAATCCTCTCCTGGACGGTCTTGCTTTTCAACAGCGCATACAGGGCATCAGCCACATTTTTTTCCTTGGGCTGCTGGGGCGGGTATTCCGTGGGAACCATGGAAATCGCGCCGGACGGGCAGCTTTGTGCACAGACGCCGCACCCGATACATTTATTCACATCAATACTGTTCTCCGTATCCGCAGCCCCAGTGGGACACACATACAGACACAGACAGTCCTTCGTACATAAACGGATGTTTCTTACCGCGATCTTCTTCATCCTGCCTGCCCCCTTTCCACCTTTGTCATTTTCCAGCCTGGCACCTTACATACGGGACAAAGCGCAGGAGGCGTATCGCCTATGTAAATAAAACCACAGATATCACAAACATAAATATTTGTGTGCTCCAGCAGCGCATCCCCTTCCTTTTCATACCTCTGTAAAATGGAATTTACGATCCTGCTGACCTTTTCTCCCCAGACCAGGGCACGCAGCGCGCCTCTGTCCGGTTTTACTCCCGCTGCTTCGTTCGCGGCAGGATACCCCGATTCCAAATCCTCATGCAGCATGGAAAGCAGTCTGCTTACATCCGCCTCCGGTTCTTCCGGAGTGATATTTTTAAAATAATCGGCCAGCTGCATAAACAAGGCTGTTTCTTCTGATAAATATTGCTTCTCGCTCCCGCGGGCCAGATTGGAACAAAGAGCGGAAAGCTCTCCTGCTGTCAGCTCCCGAAGCTCTTCCCTTTCTTCCCCGTCATTCCCCATCTTCTCCGCATTCCCGGAGAAAATCGGGACTTTATACGCCTCCCCTGCAGCTATTTGATCCGTTTCCTTCTTTTCTGGTTCAGGCTTATTCACAGCGCCCGCCTGTTCCCTGAATTCTGACTTTCCGGCGCCGCACACAGGGCAGACCCAACCCTCCGGCACTGCCTCCCACGTAGTGCCGGGTGCGATTTCTCCGGCAGGATAGCCCGCCGCTTCGTCGTAAATGTAACCACAGACCGTACATACATACTTTTTCACGCCTTTACCTCCTTCTTTTTATCACCTATGCTTGTCCTTCTCGTTATGATAATAATATATCAGCTTCCGGCTTATTATTCTGTGACCAAGTTACAGTAATGATAATAATT
>OHDQ01000258.1_pt1 | contig 26664 bp, 25 predicted proteins | sample 1606421 | NCBI WGS metagenome assembly OHDQ01 (sample SAMEA3879589, study PRJEB24766) | human gut metagenome | biome: human-associated habitat; feature: feces | place: USA | collected 1985/1987
CTTTAAATCCGGAAACAAGGAGAATGAAACGAGTGGAAATCGAGGATGCCCGTCTGGCTTCCAGTGTTACCGAAATCCTCATGGGAAGTGATGTTCCGCCGCGAAAAGCGTTTATTTATGAACATGCGGCAGATGCAGAACTGGATGTGTAAAAGGCAGGAATGGGAGCAGGAACGGATGCAGGAATCCGTTTTGACAGGGAAACAGCGGTGCAGAACTGCTGTAATGGAACGACTGAAAGGACGATCAAATGGAAACAAAGCAGGAAAATATCATCCGTACGGATTATTCAGAGATCATGCAGAAGTCATATATCGATTATGCAATGAGTGTGATCATTTCCCGTGCACTTCCGGATGTGCGGGATGGTCTGAAGCCGGTACAGCGAAGAACCCTGTATGATATGTACGAGCTTGGAATCCGTTACGACCGTCCATATCGTAAGTGCGCCCGTATCGTTGGAGATACCATGGGTAAATATCACCCTCACGGGGACAGCTCTATTTATGAAGCACTGGTTGTAATGGCACAGGATTTCAAGAAGGGCAAAACCCTGGTAGACGGCCACGGAAACTTTGGCTCCATTGAGGGAGACGGTGCCGCTGCCATGCGATATACAGAGGCCAGACTGGAGAAGCTGACCCAGGAGGTTTTTCTGGCAGATCTTGACAAAAACGTAGTAGACTTTATGCCAAACTTCGACGAGACAGAGAAGGAGCCCCAGGTGCTTCCGGTGAAGATTCCAAACCTTCTGGTAAACGGTGCAGATGGTATCGCCGTAGGTATGGCCACCAGCATTCCGCCTCATAACCTTGGGGAGGTTGTGGATGCGGTGAAAGCTTATATAAAGAATAACGACATCAGTGTAAAAGGCCTGATGCGTTATCTGAAAGGACCGGATTTTCCCACAGGAGGTCTTGTTGTAAATAAAGATGATCTTCTGAATATTTATGAGACCGGAAGCGGCAAGCTCCGTCTCCGCGGTAAAGTGGAAGTGGAAAAAGTAAAAGGCGGCCGCCAGCAGCTGGTGATCACCGAGATTCCGTACACCATGATCGGTGCCAATATTGGAAAATTCCTTAACGATGTAGCCTCCCTTGTAGAAACCAAGAAAACCACAGATATTGTGGATATTTCCAACCAGTCCTCCAAGGAAGGAATCCGTATTGTACTGGAACTGAAAAAGGATGCAGATGTAGAGAATCTCACCAACATGCTCTACAAGAAAACCAGACTGGAAGACACCTTCGGAGTCAATATGCTGGCTGTTGCAGACGGACGTCCGGAAACCTTAAGCCTGAAGCAGGTGATTGAGCACCATGTGGATTTTGTATTCGAAGTAACTACACGCAAGTACAAGACTCTTCTGGGAAAAGAGCTTGAGAAAAAGGAAATCCAGGAAGGCCTTATCAAAGCCTGTGATGTAATCGATCTGATCATTGAGATCCTTCGAGGCAGCAAAAGCCGTGACCAGGTTAAGAAGTGTCTGGTAGAGGGCATCACAGAGGGAATCAGATTCAAGTCAAAAGCCAGTGAGAAAGCTGCAAAGAATCTGAAATTTACGGAGAATCAGGCGACAGCCATTCTGGAAATGCGTCTGTACCGCCTGATCGGACTGGAAATTGAGGCACTTCAGGCAGAGTATGACCAGACTATGAAAAATATTGCTTCTTATGAAGATATTCTGAACAACTATGATTCCATGTGTGAAGTAATTATTGAAGAACTTGACGGAATCAAAAAAGAATACAGCACCAAGAGAAGAACTGTGATCGAGAACGCAGAAGAGGCAGTTTACGAAGAAAAGAAGATGGAAGAGACAGAGGTCTGCTTCCTTATGGATCGCTTCGGCTATATGCGCCTTATTGATAAGAATGCTTATGAGAGAAACAAAGAGGCTGCCCATGCAGAGAATAAATTTATTTTTACCTGTATGAATACAGACAAGATCTGCATTTTCACAGATATGGGACGCATGCATTCCATCAAAGTGGCAGACATTCCGCTGGTGCGTTTCCGTGACAAGGGAACTCCGGCTGACAATCTGAGTAACTACGACAGCAGCCAGGAGCAGATCCTTTATGTGGCACCTGCAGGGCAGGTGAAATTATCTACTCTGTTGTTCGTGACTAAGACCTCCATGTGCAAGCTTGTTGCAGGTGAGGAATTCGATGTGGCAAAGAGAACGATTGCATCTACCAAGCTTGGAGAAGAGGATCAGCTGATCTTTGTAGGTCCGGCAGATGAAATGGAACAGATAGTATTTCAGAGTCAGAATGGCTATTTCCTACGTATTCTGAAAACGGATGTTTCTACTATGAAGAAGACCTCTGTTGGTGTAAGAGGAATGAAGCTGGGGGACGGGGATGTTCTTGAACATGCCTATCTGGTGGAACCGAGACAGGAGTACACCATCCAGTATCACGACAAGCCGTATGCATTGAACAAGGTAAAGTTAGCCAAACGTGATACCAAGGGTATGAAACCCAGAATTTAAGCAGCAGATTATGAAGAAAAGGCTGTTATACAGGTTGTGCAGCAGAAGCTCAAAAGAGCTGAAAGTAAAAGCTGTTGCTGGTGAAACAAGCTTAACAATACTGTTAAAATGGGTTAAAACCTTGTAAAATGGGCATTTATAAGAAAAAGCCCTTGCAATTTGGATTTAAAGGTGTTAGAATGATAAAAGAAATCAGAACTTGTTGACAAAGGAGTGGGCGTGAGCCCACTCTTTTTGATGATAAGGATAGAGAGGCAGGTGGGAAAAATGAGCAGAAAAGAAGAGTATGAACAGAAAGCAGAAGCATTGTTATCTCCGATCGTAGAAAGCAATGGATTCGAACTGGTAGATGTGGAATATGTCAAGGAAGCAGGAAACTGGTATCTTCGCGGCTACATTGACAAACCAGGCGGAATCACAGTGAATGACTGCGAGACAGTAAGCAGGGCTTTCAGCGACAGGCTTGACGAAGATGATTTCATCGAGGACAGCTACATCATGGAGATCAGTTCTCCGGGACTTGACAGACCTCTGAAGAAAGAAAAAGATTTTGCCAGAAGCATTGGCAAACTGGTAGAAATCAGAACCTACCGGCCAATCGAGAAACAGAAAGAATTTTGTGGTGAACTGACAGCATATGATAATAACAGTGTGACCATTGATGAGGAGGGAACTCCTCGCACTTTCGATAAGAAAGACATTGCACTGGTGCGTCTGGCGATTGATTTTTAAGTTACCATGAAAGTCCGGACGCAGCTGTGGGAGTACCACAGGCGCGGAACAGCTGACTTTCATATAGGAAGATGCTGCCAGTCGGCGACATGTCCGATTTAAGAAATAAGCGATTATGCTGGAAAGCAAAAAGGAGGAAATAAGAAAAATGAACAAGGAGTTAATGGGTGCTCTGGACGAACTGGAACGCGAGAAAAATATCAGCAAGGAAACTTTGCTGGATGCCATTGAGCAGTCCTTGATCCAGGCATACAAGAATCATTTTGGAAAAGCTGACAATGTACATGTTACCATTAACAGAGAAACAGGCGATTTCAGTGTATATGCAGACCGCAGGGTTGTAGAATACGTAGAAGATCCTGCTGAGGAGGTTTCTCTTGTAGAAGCACAGAAGCAGAATACCAATGCAGAGGTTGGCGATATCCTGAAGGTACCGGTTCACTCTGACAAATTTGGCCGTATTGCAACACAGAATGCAAAGAACGTAATCCTTCAGAAAATCCGTGAGGAAGAGCGAAAAGTTCTGTTTGACCAGTATCACGGCAATGAGAAAGAAGTTGTTACCGGCATTGTACAGCGTGTGGTAGGACATAATGTAAGCGTAAATCTTGGCAAGGCAGATGCAATCCTTGCTGAGAACGAGCAGGTGAAGGGTGAGACCTTCAAGCCTACTGAGAGAATCAAAGTGTATATTCTTGAGGTAAAGGATACACCGAAGGGACCTCGTATCCTTGTTTCCAGAACACATCCTGGCCTTGTAAAACGCCTCTTTGAGTCTGAGGTTGCTGAGGTGAAGGACGGAACTGTTGAAATCAAGAGCATTGCCCGTGAGGCAGGTTCCCGTACCAAGCTGGCAGTATGGAGCAACGATCCTGATGTAGATCCGGTTGGAGCATGTGTTGGTGTAAATGGTGCCCGTGTAAGTGCGATTGTAAATGAGCTTCGCGGTGAGAAGATTGATATCATCAACTGGGATGAGAATCCTGCAATCCTGATCGAGAATGCATTAAGCCCGGCGAAGGTAATCGCTGTTATGGCAGATCCGGATGAGAAGACTGCACTTGTTGTGGTTCCGGATTACCAGCTTTCCCTTGCAATCGGTAAAGAAGGACAGAATGCACGTCTTGCAGCACGTCTGACTGGATTTAAGATTGATATCAAGAGTGAAACCCAGGCAAGAGAGTCCGGCGACTTCTATGATTATGACGAGGATGACGATGAGTACTATGAGGATGACGAGTACGAAGAGTCTGAGGAGTCCGCTACAGAAGAAATTTCTCAGGATAGCGAAGAAACAGCTGCCGGTGAAGAGTCTGAAGAGACTGAGGATGCGGTAGAGAATGAAGACGAAGAATAAAATTCCCATGCGCCAGTGTACTGGCTGCAGAGAAATGAAGAATAAAAAAGAAATGATCAGGGTGTTGAAAACCGCAGAGGATGAGATCATTCTGGATGCTACAGGCAGGAAAAACGGTCGCGGAGCTTACATCTGCAAGAGCCGTGAGTGCCTGGAGAAAGCCAGAAAGAATCACGGACTGGAGCGTTCTTTGAAAGCAGCTATCCCGGATGAGGTTTATGATAGCCTTGAGAAGGAGTTTGATAGTATTGAAGAATAATAAAGCGCTGTCCCTGATCGGACTTGCAACAAAGGCCGGAAAGACAGTCAGCGGAGAGTTTTCCACTGAGAAATCCATTAAGACCGGCAAAGGATATCTGGCAATCGTAGCCGGGGATTCTTCGGATAACACCAAGAAGAAATTCCGGAACATGTGTGAATTTTACGAAGTGCCCTTGTATATCCTTTCAGATAAAGAAACGTTAGGGCATGCCATGGGCAAGGAATTCCGTGCCAGCCTGGCTGTACAGGACTGGAATTTTGCAGAAGCTATCAGGAAGGTGCTGCAGGATGAGGGGAAGGAGCTCTAGAGCATACCACTGTTGTCTGATAAAACGACCTGAACCAAAGAGGAAAAAGCGTTCCGGGGAATGCTTTTAAATGTTCCCGGGAAATGATTTTTGATAATACGAGCTGCGGAAAACTTGTGAAAGCGTATCCTGACTCGTACTGGTGAAGGGAGAATGGCATATGGTGATAAATTCACATGAGCCTGCCAAAGACAGAAATAAGCAAAACAGAGAGAATAAAAACAGAGTGAAAAAAGTTATAGATACGGGAAAGGAGAAAGGAATAACATTGGAGACTCCTAAGACAGAAGAGCAGAAAGTGTCAGTAAAGAAAGAAGGCGACGGTGCAGAGGCACCGAAGAAGAAAAAAAATATTATCCGCGTATATCATGCACAGAATGCAAGTGACGGCGGGAAGAACAGAAAGAAACCAGCTGGAGAGAGAAAACCACGTCCACAGGGCACACGTCCTGCAGCACAGGCACAGCCGACAGCGAAAGCGGAGGCACCTGTAAAGGCAGCACCGAAGACAGAAGCTCCTAAGACAGAAGCACCGAAGCCGGTAAGTGCACCGAAGGCTGAGGCTCCTAAGATAGAAACACCAAAGGCAGAAGCACCAAAAGCTGAGACAGCACCAAAGAGCGTACCGGTAAGTGCACCGAAGATAGAGCCTGCAAAACCGGTTCAGGCTGCACCAAAAGCAGAAGCTCCAAGGACAGAATCCCAGAGACCAGCTGCACAGCAGAACAGAAACGACGGCCAGCAGCGTCAGGGAAATAGCCAGGGCAACCGTAATTTCCGTCAGGGCGAAGGCCGCGACAATAATCGCGGGGATAACAATCGTGGTGACAGAAATGGAAACGGAGGCAGATTTGGCCAGGGAAGACCACAGGGCGGCAATGGCGGCCAGGGTGGATTCCGCGGAAACAGAAATAATGATGGTCAAGGAAGACCTGTAAGACAGGGAGATTCCCAGAACAGAGGACCGCGCCAGGGTGATGGAAACGGACGTGGATTCCGTCAGGGCGGTGACAACAGAGATAATAGAAATGGAAACGGAAATGGCAGCAGATTTGGCCAGGGAAGACCACAGGGCGGCCAGGGACGTTTCGGAGGAAAAGACGGAGATAACCGTAGTGAAGGACGCTTTGGCGGACAGAACCACCAGGGTGGACAGCGCTCCGGCGGTGCAAGAAGAAGCGGCGGCGGATCTGACGCAATCTTTACACCAGAGCTGACCAAGACATCCAAGGACAGCAAGCGTGAGCGTGACAGAGAGAACAAAAATAAAAAGAAAGATTTCGATAAGACATCAGGTGGCGGACACAGACCAAACCAGGGCGGCAGAAACCAGATGTCCAGAATCCCGAAAGCACTTCAGAAACCTGCTCCGCAGCAGAAACAGGAAGAGAAGAAACCGGAGATCAAGGAGATCACAATTCCGGAGAAGCTTACCATCCGCGAGCTTGCAGAAGCGATGAAGATGCAGCCATCTGCAATTGTTAAGAAGCTGTTCATGGAAGGTCAGATGGTAACGGTAAACCACGAGATCGATTTCGAGCAGGCAGAAGAGATTGCTCTTGGATTTGACATTATTGCAGAAAAAGAAGAAAAAGTAGATGTAATTGAGGAACTTTTGAAAGAGGAAGAGGAAGATGAATCCACAATGGTTTCAAGACCACCGGTAGTCTGTGTAATGGGACACGTTGACCATGGTAAAACTTCTCTTCTGGATGCAATCCGTAAGACAAACGTAACAAGAGGCGAGGCTGGTGGAATCACACAGCATATCGGTGCTTATGTAGTTGATATCAACGGACAGAAGATCACTTTCCTTGATACACCGGGACATGAGGCATTCACTGCCATGCGTATGCGTGGAGCAAACTCCACAGATATCGCTGTTCTTGTAGTTGCAGCTGATGATGGTGTTATGCCACAGACAGTAGAAGCTATCAGCCATGCAAAGGCTGCTGGTGTTGAGATCATCGTTGCCATCAACAAGATCGATAAGCCAAGTGCAAACATTGAACGTGTAAAACAGGAGCTTTCCGAGTATGAGCTGATTCCTGAGGACTGGGGCGGTACAACTCCGTTCGTTCCGGTATCTGCCAAGACAGGAGAGGGCATTGATGATCTTCTTGAAATGATCCTTTTAACAGCAGAGGTTTCTGAGCTGAAGGCAAACCCGAACCGTGCAGCAAGAGGTCTTGTGATCGAGGCTCAGCTGGATAAAGGCAAAGGACCGGTTGCTACGATCCTTGTACAGAAGGGTACTCTTCATGTTGGAGATTTTATCGCAGCCGGAGCATGCAATGGTAAAGTACGTGCTATGATGGATGATAAGGGACGCCGTGTAAAACAGGCTGGTCCGTCTACTCCTGTAGAGATCCTTGGTCTTGGCGATGTTCCGAATGCCGGAGAGGTTCTTATGTCCTTTGAGAATGATAAAGAGGCTAAGAATTTTGCAGCAGCATTTGTTTCCGAGAATAAGAACCGTCTTCTTGAGGAAACTAAGGGTAAACTTTCCCTGGATAATCTGTTTGACCAGATTCAGGCAAGCGACCTTAAGGAGCTCCCGATTATTGTCAAAGCCGATGTGCAGGGTTCTGTAGAGGCTGTAAAACAGAGTCTTGTAAAACTTTCCAATGATGAGGTTGTTGTAAGAGTGATCCATGGCGGCGTTGGTGCTGTCAATGAGTCTGATGTCAGCCTTGCTGCTACATCAAATGCGATCATCATCGGATTTAACGTTCGTCCTGATACCACAGCGAAACAGCTGGCAGAGCAGGAAGGCGTTGACCTTCGTCTGTACCGTGTTATCTACCAGGCAATTGAGGACGTGGAAGCTGCCATGAAGGGTATGCTGGATCCGGTATTTGAGGAGAAGGTAATCGGTCATGCAGAGGTTCGTCAGCTGTTCAAGGCTTCCGGTATCGGTACTATCGCAGGAAGCTATGTGCTTGACGGTACCTTCCAGAGAGGATGCAAGGTACGCATCACCAGAGACGAGGAGCAGATCTACGAAGGTGAGCTGGCTTCCCTTAAGAGATTTAAAGATGATGTCAAAGAAGTTCGTGCAGGCTATGAGTGTGGTCTTGTATTCCAGGATTTCAATGACGTTAAAGAAGAAGATAAAGTTGAAGCATATATTATGGTTGAGGTGCCGCGCTAGAGCGTAGTAATCGCAGGTGTCAGTTGGGGGCAAGCTCATTGCCCCCAATTTTCCGTTGTCCAGAGCCTGCACTCATATAGGAGACCAAAAAATGAGAAAAAACAGCATTAAAAATACAAGGATCAATGCAGAAGTTCAGAAAGAACTGAGCAACATTATCCGCGGTGAGATCAAGGATCCCCGCATCCATCCCATGACATCTGTCATGGCTGTGGAGGTTGCACCGGATCTTAAGACCTGCAAGGCATTTATCAGTGTCCTTGGCAGCGAGGAATCCAAGCAGTCCACAATTAAAGGGCTGAAAAGTGCAGAAGGCTATATCCGCCGTCAGCTTGCGAAGAACCTGAATCTTCGCAATACGCCGGAAATCCGCTTCATTCTGGATGAGTCCATTGAATATGGCGTAAATATGTCCAGACTCATTGATGACGTGATCGAACACGACCATTCGAAGGGCACTGAGAGTGAGGACGGGGAAAAACAGGATACAGCAGAAACTGAAGACGAAGAGTAAAAATCGAGGTGAAGGGAATGGAGAGAATCGAAGAAATTCTGGATGGCGTAAAGACCATGGGAATTGGGGGACATGTTCGCCCGGATGGTGACTGTGTAGGTTCCTGCATGGCACTTTATCTGTATATAAAGAAATGGTATCCTGAAATCAAGGCAGATATCTATCTGGAGAAGCCGAAGCCGGTATTCGGACATATTGCATGCATGGATGAGGTACATTATGAAGCAGGTGAGCCCAGAGAGTATGATCTTTTTGTGACCTGTGATGTAAGCGCTCCTGACCGTCTGGCAGTGGCGGCTGATTATTTTGCTTCTGCGAAAAAGACCGTCTGCATTGACCATCATGTGAGCAATCCGGGATTTGCAGATGTGAACCACGTACATGGTGAGATCAGCTCTGCCAGCGAGGTTCTGTATAAGCTTCTTGACAAAGAAAAAATCAATCTGGATATTGCAACTGCTATTTATACCGGAATGATCCACGATACAGGTGTATTCCAGTATTCCTCCACATCTCCGGACACCATGCGTATTGCCGGTGACCTGATGGAAAAAGGCGTTGATTTTTCCAATATTATTGACGAATCCTTCTATCAGAAAAGCTACATTCAGAATCAGGTCATGGGACGTGTTCTGGCAGAGAGCATTATGCTTCTGGATGGCAAATGTATCGTTGGCTACATGAAGCTGAGAGACATGGATTTCTATGGGGTAAAGCCGTCAGACCTGGATGGAATCGTAAGCCAGCTCCGTCTTACGAAAGGTGTGGAAGTGGCAATGTTTATTTACGAGCATGAAAGCCAGGTATTCAAGGTATCACTCCGTTCCAACGGTTCTGTAGATGTAAGCAAGATCGCTTCCTATTTCGGAGGAGGCGGACATGTGAAAGCAGCAGGCTGCGATCTGGCCGGTTCCATGTACGACGTTATCAATAATATTTCAGAGCAGATCGAAAAACAGCTTTTAGGACAGGATAAGTAATGGCAGATTTTCAGGGAATCATTGTAATTCACAAGGAAAAAGGCTTTACCTCCCATGATGTGGTAGCCAAGCTTCGGGGAATTCTCCATATGAAAAAAATAGGACATACAGGGACTCTTGACCCGGATGCTACCGGTGTTTTGCCGGTAGCTCTTGGAAAAGGCACCAAGCTGGTGGATCTTCTTACAGATAAGGAAAAAACGTATGAGGCAGTGCTTCATCTGGGAATCGACACGGATACTCAGGATATGTCCGGAACAGTTCTGGAAGAGCGTCCGGTGAATGTGACCGAGGAGGAAGTGCGAAAAGTACTGAAAAGCTTTGTAGGGGAGCAGCTTCAGGTTCCGCCTATGTATTCTGCTCTGAAGGTAAATGGAAAGAAACTTTATGAGCTGGCAAGAGAGGGCAAAACGGTTGAGCGAAAAGCCAGGCCAGTGTGTTTCTACGAGATAGAGCCTCTGGAATTTCATCTTCCGCTGGTGAAAATAAGAGTGACCTGCAGTAAGGGAACCTATATCCGCACCTTGTGCCATGATATTGGCGAGAAGCTTGGCTGTGGCGGCTGTATGGAAGAACTGCTCCGGTCAAGGGTTGGTCGGTATTCTCTCTTTGAGAGCCATACGCTTGCCCAGGTGGAAGCTGCTGTGGCAGATGGAACCGTCCAGGATATGATCGACCCGGTGGAAGCAGTTCTGGCTGAGTACCCCGCTCTTTATGCGGATTCTTACGGGGACAGGCTTCTGGCAAATGGAAATCCGCTGTCCGACAATCTGGTGAGTCCCCAGCACAAAGAGGGCTGGGTGCGCATGTACGCCAGTGACGGAACTTTTACAGGTATTTTTCAGTGGGATGCGGGGAAGAAGAAATACTATCCGGTGAAAATGTTCTGAATAATAAAGTGACGATTCAGCAGGTGCTGAATAGTTACCGATCAGACATAAACTGGTTTGACAGGAGAGATTATGGAATACCTGAAGATAGAGGGTGAGTTTCCAAAACTTGCCAACTGTGCAGTAACAATGGGAAAATTTGACGGGATCCACCGTGGCCACAGGAAACTGGTTGAGAAGATCAGGGAGCGGAAGACACTTGGAGAACAGGCTGTCCTTTTTGCCATTGATGCTTCCAGCAATATGATCCTTACCAGCCAGGAACGGGCTTCCCTTCTTGAAAAGCTTGGCGTGGATGTGCTGGTAGAATGCCAGTTAAATGACAGGATCCGGCATATGAAGGCTGAGAATTTTATAAAAGAGATTCTTATGGGAGATCTTGGGGCATCCTACGTAGTAGTGGGAGAGGACAACCGGTTTGGCTTCGAGCGGAAGGGTACGCCCCGGCTTCTTATGGAATTTGGAGAAAAGTATGGCTTTGATGTGGAAATCCTTTCCAAAGAAATGGATGGGCACAGGAAGATCAGCAGTACCTATATCAGAGAAGAACTGAAAAAAGGAAATATGGAGAAAGTCACTTCCCTTATGGGAAGGGATTATTTTGTGGAAGGCCAGGTGGTACATGGCAGGGGAATGGGACATAAGGTTCTGCTTCCCACTACCAATCTCGTGCCTCCCAGGACCAAGATCCTGCCGCCAAACGGTGTGTATGTGACAAGCTCTTATTTCGGGGATAAGATATACCACGGAATTACCAACATTGGCTGTAAGCCTACGGTTGGTGAGAGCTTTATAGGGGTGGAAACCTATCTTTTTGACTGTAAGGAAGATCTCTACGGAGAGGAATGCCGGGTGGATTTCAAAAAGTTTTTGAGGCCGGAAAGGAAATTTCCGTCTCTTGAAGCGCTGAAGAGCAGACTTTTGGCGGATGCAGAGGATGGCCGGAGATATTTTGAGAAAACTGAGAAATAATATCGGGAAGAAAAACGAAAAAAACAGTTTACAGAATCTGGTGGGTATGCTATACTAGGCAAGGTGTGAGCAGGTTCAGTCCTTGCGTTCACATATCAGACAGCCCATATTCAGGGGTTGGACACTCCGACCGTCTCTTAATATGCGGCGATTACGTCCCCACAGGAATACCTGCATGGGAGACCATTAATAATAAGGAGGAAATCAAGATGATTTCAAAAGAAAAGAAAACAGCAATTATGAAAGAGTATGCAAGATGTGAGGGAGATACTGGTTCACCAGAGGTACAGGTAGCTGTTCTTACTGCAAGAATCCAGGAGCTTACTGAGCATTTACAGAACAACCACAAGGATCATCATTCCAGACGTGGTCTGCTGAAAATGGTAGGTCAGAGACGTGGACTGTTAGCTTACTTAAAGAAAACAGACATCGAAAGATACCGTGCACTGATTGAGAAATTAGGTTTAAGAAAATAATTAGTATGCGGAAGGGGCGGATATCCATCCGCCCTATTTTAAGATGTAAGGAAAGTTATGATTGTTCACAGACAAGCTTCCTACCGGAGCTTTTGTGGATAGTGACAAGTGTCACAATAGAGGCACTATTGTCTGTAAGGGCGACCTGACAGATAAAGATTTCCGAGACTTCTGAAAAGGACATTTGAAGAAACCTGTCTACAGCAATATCAAATGTGTTTTTCAGTCGTTTCGGACTTCTGTTGTGACAGAGGCAAAGAGAGCTGCAATATACGTTGGTCAGAACTGGTTTTCACAGTTTCTGCAGAAGTGTAAGGTGGCTTCAGATCAATATTTTATATGAAAAAGGAGAGAAGACATGTACAAAAGTTATTCCATGGAATTAGCTGGAAGAACACTTACCGTAGATATCGGACGTGTTGCGAAACAGGCCAATGGCGCAGCACTTATGCATTATGGTGATACCACTGTACTTGCTACAGCAACTGCATCCAAGGAGCCAAGAGAGGGAATCGACTTTTTCCCGTTAAGCGTTGAATATGAAGAGAAAATGTACGCCGTAGGAAAGATCCCGGGCGGTTTCAATAAGAGAGAGGGAAAGGCAAGCGAGCACGCAATCCTTACCTCCCGTGTTATCGACAGACCTATGCGTCCTCTGTTCCCGAAGGATTACAGAAACGACGTAACACTGGTAGACATGGTTATGTCTGTAGATCCGGAGTGCAACCCGGAGATCCCGGCTATGCTTGGTTCTTCCCTTGCTACCTGTATTTCTGATATTCCATTTGATGGCCCATGTGCAACGACACAGATCGGCCTGATCAATGGAGAGTATGTTGTGAACCCTACACTGGCTCAGAAGGATATTTCTGACCTTCAGCTGACAGTAGCTTCCACAAGAGATAAGGTTATCATGATCGAGGCCGGTGCCAACGAGGTTCCGGAGGATCAGATGATCGAGGCTATTTATAAAGCACATGAAGTAAACCAGGAAATCATCAGATTCTTCGATCAGATCATCGCTGAGTGCGGTAAAGAGAAACACAGCTATGAGTCCTGTGCAGTTCCGCAGGAGCTGTTTGACGCCATCAAGGAGATCGTTCCTCCGGAAGAAATGGAAGTTGCCGTATTCTCTGATGACAAGCAGACAAGAGAGAACAATATTGCAGAGATCACAGACAAGCTGAAAGAAGCTTTCGCAGAGAAAGAGGAGTGGCTTGCTGTTCTTGGTGAGGCTGTTTACCAGTATCAGAAGAAGACCGTTCGTAAGATGATCCTGAAAGATCACAAGCGTCCGGATGGTCGTGCGATCACCCAGATCCGTCCTCTGGCAGCAGAGACAGATCTGATTCCGAGAGTGCATGGTTCTGCGATGTTCACAAGAGGACAGACTCAGATCTGTACTATTACTACACTGGCACCTCTGGCTGAAGCGCAGCGTCTGGATGGTCTGGATGAGACAGAGACAGGAAAACGTTATATGCATCATTATAACTTCCCATCCTACTCTGTTGGGGAGACAAAACCGAGCCGTGGACCGGGACGTCGTGAGATTGGGCACGGAGCTTTAGCAGAGAAAGCGCTTGTGCCGGTACTGCCTTCTGAGAAAGAATTCCCATATGCGATCCGTACCGTATCTGAGACTTTTGAATCTAATGGTTCTACCTCTCAGGCGAGTATTTGTGCATCTACCATGTCTCTGATGGCAGCAGGTGTGCCGATCAAAAAACCGGTAGCAGGTATTTCCTGCGGTCTGGTGACCGGTGAGACAGATGATGATTATATTGTTCTCACAGATATTCAGGGGCTAGAAGATTTCTTTGGAGATATGGACTTTAAGGTGGCAGGTACCCATGATGGTATCACTGCTATCCAGATGGATATTAAGATCCACGGTCTGACTCGTCCGATTATTGAGGAAGCGATTGCCAGAACAAAAGAGGCAAGAGAATATATCCTGACAGAAGTTATGGAAAAATGTATTGCAGAGCCGAGAACACAGGTGAGCGCTTATGCGCCGAAGATCGTTCAGATCATGATCGATCCGGAGAAAATCGGTGACGTAGTAGGTCAGAGAGGAAAAACCATCAATGCGATCATTGACGAGACTGGTGTGAAGATCGATATTACAGATGACGGAGCAGTTTCTGTTTGCGGTACCGATCAGAAGATGATGGATAAGGCTCTGAACTATATTAAAACCATCGTAACTGATTTTGAAGCAGGTCAGATATTTACCGGTAAGGTAGTAAGCATCAAAGAATTTGGCGCTTTCATTGAATTTGCACCTGGAAAAGAAGGAATGGTTCATATTTCCAAGATCGCAAAAGAGCGTATCAACCGCGTGGAGGATGTACTGACTCTGGGTGATATTGTGAAAGTAGTATGCATGGGCAAAGACAAGATGGGAAGAATGAGCTTCAGTATCAAGGACGTACCGGCAGAGGCTTAAACGTTTTCGGGCGTTTTCCCGGATGAGTGCATGAGTGTAAATAGGACCCCGGAGAGTATTGGCTCTCTGGGGTTTTTTAAAGGAGGAAAGAAATGGTGAGATTGAGTACCCTCTGTTATATAGAAAAAGATGACCAGTATCTGATGCTGCACCGGACGGTAAAAGAGAATGATGTCAACAAGGATAAATGGATCGGAGTGGGAGGACATTTTGAATATGGAGAAAGCCCGGAAGACTGCCTGCTCCGTGAGGTATGGGAAGAGACAGGATATACGCTTACTTCTTATCAATATCGCGGAATCGTGACTTTTGTATATGGGGAAGATACGGTGGAATATATGTCTTTATACACGGCAGATGGATTTACCGGAGAGGCGCATCCCTGTGATGAGGGAGAACTGGAATGGGTAGACAAAAAGAAAATAGATGCTCTGAATATCTGGGAAGGGGATAAAATCTTTTTCCGGCTTCTGGAGGAGAAGAGACCGTTCTTTTCACTGAAACTGGTGTACAACCGGGAAGATGTGCTTTTGGAAGCGGCGCTGGATGGAAAATCGCTGGAGCTGAAAAAACAGGAAACGGTGGATGGAAAGGAAGATATAAAATGAGATACCATAATATAACAAAGGATGATATGCTGAACGGAGACGGGCTGCGGGTGGTACTCTGGGTGGCTGGCTGCAGTCATGGCTGCAAGGGCTGTCAGAATCCCATGACCTGGGATCCGGAAGGGGGAATTCCTTTTGGTGAAGAGGATAAAGCGGAGCTTTTTGAACAACTGGACAAATCTTATATCGAAGGAATTACCTTCAGCGGCGGAGATCCCCTTCATGAAAATAATGTGAAGGAGATTACTGTGCTGGCAAAAGAGATTCGGGAAAAATATCCGGACAAGACCATCTGGCTTTATACCGGATATACCTGGGAAGAAATCAAAGATCTGGAAATTGTTCGCTATCTGGATATCCTGGTGGATGGAAAGTTTGATCTTGCCACCAGAGACGTAAGTTTAAAATGGAAAGGAAGCCCTAACCAGAAAGTGATCGATGTGCCGAAAACGCTGGAATTGGGTCTGGTAGTATTACACGCATAGGAGGAACAGGATGAAACGGATTGCAAAATTTGAGAAGGTAAGTTTGAAACAGTTTTCAGCAGATTGGAAAGATACGTTTGGGGATGTAACGGAAGAAAAGATTCAGGAGATTTACGATCAGATCCGACTGCCCAGAAGAGCTACCGCAGGAAGCGCCGGGTATGACTTTTTTGCCCCTGTAGACGTGCAGCTGGCGCCTGGTGAGACAATAAAGATCCCTACCGGTATCCGCGCGCAGATGGAACAGGAGTGGGTGCTGAAAGTATATCCCAGAAGTGGTTTGGGATTTAAATACAGACTGCAGATGAATAACACGGTGGGAATCATTGACAGCGACTATTTCTATTCCGACAATGAGGGACATATTTTTATGAAAATCATGAATGACGGACGGGAAGGAAAAACTGTGGAACTGAAAGCCGGAGAAGGATTTGCTCAGGGAATCTTTCTGGAATATGGAGTTACTGTGGATGATGACGCTACAGAGAAACGAAACGGCGGATTTGGCAGTACCACAGGGAAATAGTCTGTTTTGTAAAGCAAAAGTAAAATTTAAAAATACAAAAAATCTGCAAAATCCTAAGATTTTCCCGCGGAATGTAAAAAAGTCGCTTTTTTTGGCGGCTTTTTTTAATGTTCATTTAACAGAAGCCGACTTTTGGTTTTAACAGACGTTCGGTATACTCTTTTTTGTCGTCAAGAAATAGAAAATAAAAAAGAGTAGTGAAAGAGAGTATCCGATTAGGAGATACTCGTCAAGGAGGAAATGAAGATGAGAAAAAAATGGTTGACAGTAGGAACAGCGCTTATGATATCTGCAATGATGATGGCAGGATGCGGAAATACAGAGAACAAGGATGAGGCGGCAAGCACACAGGAAACAGCAGGAGAAGAAAAAGATGCAGAAAGCACCCCGGAGGAAACAGAAGGCGGAAGTTTTGAGGGGATGATCAGTCCGGTGTCCCGTGAGGAAGGTTCAGGAACAAGAGGCGCTTTTATTGAACTTTTCGGGATTGAAACAAAAGATGAAGCGGGCAATAAGATTGACAATACGACAGATATGGCGGAAGTTACCAACAGCACTTCTGTTATGCTGACTACGGTAGAAGGAAATGAGTATGCGATCGGCTATATTTCTCTGGGATCTATGGACGATACGAAAGTAAAAGCTCTGAATATCGACGGAGCAGAGGCTACGGTGGAAAATATCAAGAGTGGTGATTACAAAATTTCCCGTCCTTTCAATATTGTTACAAAAGAAGGTCTGAGTGAAGTGGCTGCTGATTTTGTAAAATACATTATGAGCGAAGATGGACAGAGAGTAGTAGAGGAAAATGGGTACATCAGCCAGGGGAATGAAGGCGCATATGAAGCAGCAGAGCTTTCTGGAAAAATAACGGTCGCAGGTTCTTCTTCTGTTACACCGGTAATGGAAAAACTGAAAGAAGGTTATGTAGCTTTGAATCCAGATGTGAAAATCGAGGTTCAGCAGAATGATTCTACGACAGGTGTTACATCTGCAATAGAAGGCGTATGCGATATCGGTATGGCGTCCAGAGAACTGAAAGATACAGAGCTTGCAGAAGGCATTACAGGTACAGCCATTGCACTGGATGGTATTGCCGTGATCGTAAACAAAGAAAACCCGATCAATGATATGACAAGCGAACAGGTAGCTTCTATCTTTACCGGTGAAACCATTGACTGGTCTGAAATTCAGTAAAGGATTGTTTGGAAACATGAAGGAAGTAAAAGAGTCTATCATGAAGGTCGTATTTTTGCTGACAGCCTGTGTATCTATTTTGGCGGTGGCGCTGATCTGTATCTTTATGTTTGCCAAGGGACTTCCGGCAATCGCGGAAATTGGCCCAGCAGATTTTCTGCTGGGGGAAAAATGGAAACCCATGCAGAATCTTTTTGGGATTCTTCCCATGATTCTGGGAAGCATATATGTGACCGTTGGAGCAGTGATCATCGGCGTTCCCATTGCCTTCCTTGCAGCGGTTTACATGGCAAAATTCTGTAATCCGAAAGTATACAGAATCATGAAACCGGCGGTTGGATTGATGGCAGGAATCCCTTCTATTGTATATGGGTTCTTTGGTTTGGTTGTCATTGTACCTATTATGCAGGATCTGGTGGGCGGAAATGGAAAAAGCATGCTGACCGCTTCTATTTTACTGGGAATTATGATTCTGCCTACGGTGATCAGCGTGGCGGAGAGCAACATTCGGGCAGTACCGGATTCCTATTATGAAGGTGCTCTGGCGCTGGGAGCCACACCGGAGCGAAGTGTATTTACTGCAGTGCTGCCGGGAGCAAAGTCCGGAATTTTGGCAGGTGTGGTACTGGGCATCGGAAGAGCCGTGGGAGAGACGATGGCGGTGATCATGGTAGCGGGAAATCAGCCAATTATGCCGACCCATGGGTGGAAAAGTCTGATTATGGGAGTGCGTACCCTTACCTCCAATATCGTTATGGAAATGGGATATGCGGCAGATCTGCACAGAGAAGCGTTGATTGCTACAGCGGTGGTACTGTTTGTATTGATTTTGATCATTAATATGTGCTGTTCGGCGCTGCAAAGGAGGAACGGACAATGAGACTGAAAGACCGTATGGAAGTATACAGATATCATCCCGGTTCTCTGATTCTGCGGATTCTTATGGTGCTGGCATCTGCGATAACCGTGGGAATCACAGTATGTATCGTGGGTTATATTCTAATCAAAGGAATCCCTAATCTTACATTGGAGCAATTTGCCTGGGAATACAATACGGATAATGTATCCATGATGCCTGCGATCATTAATACAATCTTGATGGTTCTTCTGGTACTGCTTTTTGCAGTTCCCGTGGGCGTGGGAGGTGCGATTTATCTGGTGGAGTATGCCAACCGGGGAAATAAACTGGTAAAACTGATCCGAATCACGGCAGAAACATTATCTGGGATTCCTTCTATTGTATATGGACTGTTTGGATATTTATTTTTTGTTATCGCCTGCGGATGGGGAAATTCCTTTTTGGCAGGGGCAATCACTCTGGCGATGATGATTCTTCCCCTGATCCTTCGGACGACAGAGGAGGCATTGAAATCAGTTCCTGATTCTTTTCGGGAGGGAAGCCTGGGGCTGGGCGCAGGAAAATTACGGACGATTTTTCGGATTATCCTGCCTTCCGCCGTTCCGGGGATTCTCTCCGGTATCATTCTGGGAATCGGGCGTGTGGTAGGTGAGACGGCTGCCTTGATGTATACGGCGGGAACTATTGCAAAAATTCCGGGAAGCCTGATGGATTCAGGAAGAACATTGGCGGTACATATGTATGCCTTGCTGTCAGAAGGGCTTTATATGGAGCAGGCGTACGCATCGGCAGTCATCCTTCTGATAGTGGTGCTTCTGATAAACGCCTGTTCAGGCTGGGTCGCAAAAAGATTGACGAAAGGGTAAAAAAATGGACAAATTTACAATAAAGGATCTGGATCTGTATTATGGCGATTTTCAGGCACTGAAAAAAATAAATATGCATATACCGGAAAAGAAAATTACGGCTTTTATCGGTCCTTCCGGGTGCGGAAAATCTACGTTATTAAAATCCTTAAACCGAATGAATGATCTGGTGGAGGGGTGTCGAATTACAGGCAGCATGAAATTGGATGGTGAGGAAATCAAGGAAATTAAAAATGTAAACCTTCTGAGAAAACGGGTGGGGATGGTGTTTCAGAAACCAAATCCATTTCCCATGAGTATTTACGATAATGTTGCCTATGGTCCCAGAACTCATGGAATCCGTTCAAAAAGCCAGTTGGATGAAATCGTGGAGGATTCTCTTCGAAAGGCTGCGATCTGGGAGGAAACAAAAGATCGTCTGAAAAAATCCGCTCTGGGAATGTCTGGAGGTCAGCAGCAGAGGTTATGCATAGCGAGGGCGCTGGCGGTACAGCCGGAGGTACTTTTGATGGACGAGCCAACCAGTGCGTTGGACCCTATTTCCACCACGAAAATCGAAGATTTAGTATTGGAGCTGAAAAAACAGTATACGATTGTAATGGTTACTCATAATATGCAGCAGGCAGCAAGAATATCTGATAAAACGGCATTTTTCCTGTTGGGAGAGATGATCGAGATGGGAGATACCGAAAAAATGTTTTCTATGCCAGAGGACTCCAGAACGGAAGACTACATTACGGGGAGGTTTGGATAATGGGAAGAAAAGTATATCAGGAACAGCTGCGTAAGCTGAACAGTGAGCTGATTCAGATGGGAGATCTGTGCGAGAAAGCCATGTCGCTGGTTATGAAAGCGTTGAGAGAAAAGGATGAAGAAATAGCCCGGGGCGTCCACAAAATTGAGCGGGAGATTGACGAGAAGGAACGGGATATTGAGGCGCAGTGCATGACGCTTCTTCTTCGCCAGCAGCCGGTAGCGGGCGATCTGCGGGAAATCTCAGCGGCTCTTCGCATGATTGCAGATATGGAAAGGATCGGAGATCAGACGGCGGATATTGCCGATATCACGAAGTATATTACGAAATCTCAGCTGGAAATCCATCCTACGATTTTTACCATGGGAAAAGTGGTGGGGAAAATGGTAGACGACAGTATCAATGCCTATGTGCGGCGGGATGAGAAACTGGCGCAGGATGTGATCGATGCAGACGATCAGGTGGACGAGCTGTTTGCGAAAGTAAAAGAAGAACTGGTGGAAACTCTTCAGAAAAAGAAAGATTCCGACGGATGCGAGTTGGACGTACTGATGATCGCAAAATATCTGGAAAGAATCGGAGATCATGCGGTAAATCTGGGGGAATGGGTAATCTATTCTATCTATGGAGAAAAATAAAAAAGCTGGAACTGTCATCTTTAGATTCCAAAAATCTATTGAGACAGATCCAGCTTTTTATCATTTTTTACAGTTCTTCTCCATCTACGATCTCATCGTATTCTGCCTTATCCAGCAATTCATCAAAGGCATCCGCAGCGATGTCATATTCGTCATCATCCAGAATATTTTCCAGAACAGGCTGATCGCCTTCTTCCTGAGAGAAGCGGTACAGGAACACTTCACCGTCATGGTTTTCGCCATTTTCATCCAGAGGAAGGAGCGCAATATATTTGTGCTCGCCAGCCGGGTAAATGGTAAGTACGGCGCATTCCAGTTCTGTATCGTCATCCAGAGTCAGAGTTACCGTTGCATTGGGATTGGAAAGATCCAGATTACAATCTGATCCGCAGTCTGTGCAGTTGCCGCTGCAGCTTCCGTTTTCAATATCACTCATGATTCGTCCTCGCTTTTGTTATCAACTATAGTACCTGTAATCCGAAAAATCTCGGATACTATGTATACTTTACCAGATAAAGGGGGGAAAGTCAAACACTGAGAAAGAAAATTTGAAACAACAGGATTTTACAGTTTTAGCAAAATAAAGTGATTTTCTATTGACGTGAGCAAAATGTAGTTTTATACTGGAAGAAGAACATTACAGGAAATGCAGGAGGAGTGAACATTATGGAAATTTTATTTATAAAAAGAGACCGTCTTCAGAAAAAGCCGGATGAGAAGCAGCTGGGTTTTGGAAAATACTTTACAGATCATATGTTTATCATGGATTATGAGGAAGGAATCGGCTGGCATGACGCTGCAATCGTGCCGTATGGACCGATCCCTATGACGCCGGCAACGGTGGTTCTGCACTATGCGCAGGAAACTTTTGAGGGATTAAAGGCGTACCGAAGAGCTGATGGTGAGATTCAGTTGTTCCGCCCGGAGATGAATGCCAGACGAATGATTCGTTCCAATGAGCGCCTTTGTATGGCGCCGATTCCGGAAGAAATGTTTTTGGAAGCGGTGAATGCGCTGTTAAAAGTGGAGAAGGACTGGGTTCCCTCAGAGCCGGGGACGTCCTTATATATCCGCCCGTTTGCGTTTGCCACGGAATCTACCCTGGGCGTTCATCAGTCCCGGGCATATAAATTCGTAATCATTCTTTCACCAGTGGGAGCCTACTATGCGGAAGGGCTGAATCCAGTGAAGATCATGGTGGAGGACGAATATGTGCGGGCAGTAAAAGGCGGTACGGGATTTGCAAAGTGCGGAGGTAATTATGCAGGTTCCATTATCGGACAGGTAAAAGCAGAGAAAGCAGGATGCGCGCAGGTGCTGTGGCTGGACGGTGAGCAGAGAAAATATGTGGAAGAAGTAGGTTCCATGAATATTATGTTTAAGATTGACGGAGAAATCTATACAGCTCCGATCGAGGGAACGGTACTTCCCGGCGTGACCAGAGATTCCATTCTGCATATTTTGAGAGATTGGGGATATAAAGTAAATGAAACTCATCTTGCTATCGATGATCTGATGCAGGCAGGCAGAGAAGGAAGAGTAGAGGAAGTATTTGGAACCGGTACGGCGGCTGTCATTTCCCCGGTGGGAGGATTGGTATATAAGGGAGAGGAGCTGACCATAAATAATTTCCAAATCGGAGAACTGACGCAGAAATTATACGATTATCTTACAGGCATCCAGTGGGGAAGAGTAGAAGACAAATATGGCTGGACAAGACTGGTAAAATAAATTAAACTTAAAGTTAGACGGAGGAGCCGTCGCATCGGAAGTATTTCCGGGCCGGCTCCTTTTTAACGTTCAAAAAATGTTTACGGGAGGAATTATGGATCAGAATCAGACGCCGTTGTTGGACGCAATCGTGAAATATACAGAAAAAAGACCGGCTTACTTTAAAATTCCCGGTCACAGGTATGAAAAAGGGATCAGCCCCCGCTGGCGGCAGTGGACGGGAGATGGGATTTTTCGGTTTGATCTTACGGAAGCGGAGGGGCTGGATGATCTTCATTGTCCGGAAGGTGTGATCCGTCAGGCGCAGGAGCTGGCGGCAGAAGTTTTTCGGGCGGAAAAAACGTATTTTCTTGTAAATGGAACGACCTGCGGAAATGAAGCGATGGTTCTGGCATGCGCCGGAGAGGGGGACCGGATTATGATTCCAAGAAATGCTCATAAATCCGTACTGATGGGATTGATCTTAAGCGGCGCAATCCCCATATATCTGATGCCGGAGTACGATGAAAAAACGGGGCTATGGGGAAGTGTAAGACCGGAAACCGTGGAGGAAGGATTTGCAAAATATCCAGACTGTAAAGGGGTTTTTCTGGTGAGTCCCACGTATTATGGAGTATGCAGCAATCTGGAAAAAATCAGTGAAATCTGTCACCGAAATGGGGCGGTTCTTCTGGTGGATGAGGCTCACGGGGGACACCTGTATTTTGGAAAAAAAGGAGGCAAAAGCGGGGAGCTTCCTCGGGGAGCGATTCTCTCCGGCGCAGATCTGTGCGCCCAGAGTATGCACAAGGTGACGGGTTCTCTGGGACAGAGTTCTCTTCTTCATGTGGGATCATCCAGAATTGACAGAGGAAGGCTGGAATCAGCGCTTCATTTGGTGCAGAGCACCAGTCCATCTTATCTTCTCATGACTTCGCTGGATGCAGCCAGATACGAACTGGCGCTTCACGGAGAAGAAATGCTGGAAAAAACCTGTCAGATGGCGGAAGATGCCAGAGAGAGGATTCGCCAGATTCCCGGCATGGAGTGTTATGGGAAAGAACTTCTGGGAGAAAAGATATATGATCTGGATACTACCCGCCTGGTAATATCCGCTTCTGCGCTTGGGCTTACAGGATTTGAACTGGCGGATATCCTGTATGAAGAGTATGGCGTGGGACTGGAGCTTTCGGATGAAAAAAATGCGGTAGCGATCGTTACCTATGCCAATGAGCCGGAGGATATGGAGCGGCTTATAAAGGCGTTGGAAAGCATAAGCAGAAAAGAAAGAAAAAACTTTGAAAATCCGGGACAGACAAAGCTTCCCGGTTTGCCTCCATATGTCATGAGCCCAAGACAGGCATATTTTTCAGAAAAAAAAGTGATTTTGTGGAAAGATGCAGTGGGAGAAATCGCCGGGGAGGCGCTGATTCCTTATCCACCGGGCATTCCCATCCTGAATCCCGGAGAGCGGGTGACAGAAGAAATCTGGGACTATATGGAAGAATACAGAAGAAAGGGACTGCATTTTCATGGTCCTGCGGATGAGCGGCTGGAAACATTTCAGATTATTATGTTAGAAAAATAAAAAATATGGTACAATGATTACAAAAGTTTAAGGAGGAAAACAATTTGAGACTGATATCTTGGAATGTTAACGGGCTGCGAGCTTGTGTAAATAAAGGATTTTTGGACTTTTTTAAAGAAATAGATGCAGATATTTTCTGCATTCAGGAGAGTAAGCTGCAGGAGGGACAGATTCAGCTGGAATTGGAAGGGTACCATCAGTATTGGAACTATGCGGTGAAGAAGGGATATTCCGGGACAGCAATTTTTACCAAAGCAGAGCCCTTGTCGGTGGCATATGGGATTGGCAAAGAGGAGCATGATCAGGAAGGCAGAGTGATCACATGCGAATTTGAAGATTTCTACTTTGTTACGGTATATACGCCCAATTCGCAAAATGAATTGGCGAGACTTGATTACCGCATGAGATGGGAAGATGATTTTCGTATGTACCTGAAAAAACTGGAAGAAAAAAAGCCGGTCATCGTAACCGGAGATATGAATGTGGCGCACAAGGAAATTGATCTGAAGAATCCAAAGACAAATCGAAAAAATGCCGGATTTACAGATGAGGAGAGAGGAAAATTCTCGAATCTTCTGGAAGCCGGATTTGTTGACACGTTTCGATATTTTTATCCCGACCAAGAAGGAATCTACTCATGGTGGTCTTATCGATTCAGCGCAAGGGCTAAGAATGCCGGATGGAGAATTGATTATTTCTGCGTATCTGATTGCCTAAAGGAGCGTTTGAGGGATGCGAAGATTTTGACTGATGTAATGGGCTCAGACCATTGCCCGATTGAATTAGATTTTGAATAATTAATAGATGGTAGGAAATGAAAAGCCTGCCGATTCACGAAGAGATGTTCATGAATCGGCAGGCTCTTTGAATATATGCGACTAGTTTAGGTGGCTCTTGTATCCTTATGCTTACCTAAAGATGGTTAAGCAAGCCCTAATTTTTCCAGAAGATCTGTCAGTGTTGGCTTTCCGGCTTTGATTTTGTGCGCCCGTCTCTCAAATAATAACACTGTTAAAATGGAGAAGACGAGAGGTAAACGGTAAAAATGAGTGAATGCTCGGAACAAAGCTGCCGGATAATTCTACCGGATATGTACCAGCAGAACCGGCGAGCTGAACAACCATGTAAATAAGCATCAGAAAGCTTCCTACTTTGCCGAGGGCGGCATTGAAGAAGTACATAATGGACATAAATGCAAGAGAGGCAAAGCTTGCGACCAGCATGGTTTTCCCCATCTCTTTCGGAGCAAATCCATTAAAGAAGTGAAGACATCCAATCATCAGAAGTGCGTCTGCAATGGATAGAATTACCAATACAGAAGCTTTGCTTGCCCACCATGAAAAACCGGATTTTAACTGATTGTGATATTTGGTTAACGGATACATGATGGAGAATGCAATTCCGGCTACCCAGAGTGCAACAGACATCATATAAGGAGCCATTCCATGTCCATTATTTTTTACATTAGTCAGCTGGGAACCATTGTCTTCCACCGGTGAAGAGAACATATCAGTTGTTTCTTCATCTGCGTGGATAGAAGTTACTTCGTCAGCGCCATCTGCAAGACTGGAGGCAAGCGTATCAGCTCCATCCTTTACTTGAGAGATCCCGTCCCCAAGTGTGGAGGAACCATCTGCGAGTGCTGCGGCTCCGTCACTGATCTTTCCGGCACCATCAGAGAGTTGACTGCTTCCGCTTATAAGAGCTGCGCTGTTAGCGGTGAGTTTTCCGGTTCCTGCATATAACTGTGCAGAACCATTGGATAACTGACTGACACCGGAAGTCAGGACCGGAGTCTGCTTGTTCAGACTGGTAAGACCGCTATTCAACTGACCGACACCTGAGGTTAAGGAAGAAGAATTATTGTTCAGCGTTGTAAGTCCGGTATTTAATGTGGAGACTCCGTTTGTGTAGGCCGCAATCCCATTTACAAGACCAGGATTTGCGAGAGTTCCGTCACCGCCTAGTCCGGTCTGGATTTTTTTGACTCCATCAGTATAGTTTTTAATACCGGAAGCTAATCCCGTTTGTTTGTCATCAATCTGGTTTTTCATAAGGGTAAGTTGTCCTTTTAATGTTGACAGAGCATCACTTGAAGCAGCTCCTGACTGTGTCGTGGTTGTTGTGGAAGAGGATGTGCTTGTTGGTAGTTTCGAAATACTTTCTTCCGTGTCACAGGCATTGGCAGAAGCATTATCAATGGAAGTCTGCGTGTCATTTGCCAGAGTTTTGAGAGAAGATTTTTCCTCTTCAGAGAGAGAACTGTTCTCAATGGCGCTTATTAATGCCTGATTGTTGGAGGACGCGGTGCCTAAAGCATCCGACGCGGCGGAGACGTTGGCGGAAGCTGAAGAGGTGTCTATAGGCTGAGTAGAAACTTCGGTGGTTGTTTCCGGTGTGGAGGCAGACATCTGATCAATCTCAGAGATGATATTGCCAAGCCCATTTGAAATAGCTGCAACGCCTTGATTTAGCGCATTGTTTTTTGAAACCAGGGTATCGACTCCTGTTTTAAGCGCCGTAACCCCTGCTGTCAAAGAAATACTGCTTTTATCTAAGGTATCAGCGCCTGCCTGTGCGGTGCTGACTCCACTTGTATACTGATTAAGTCCTGCTGCAAGGCTGGAAGAACCGCTGGAGAGCTGACTGACACCGGATGCAAGAGCAGAAGCCCCGTTGTTTAAAGTAGATAACCCGTCTTTTAACTTCTTGGAACCATCATCAAGCTGAGCAACACCGTCAGTGTATTTTTTCAGACCTACATGGAGAGTGTCAGCGCCATCCTTGAAGGTAAGAGAACTATTGGCCAGTACATTTAAGTTCGTTGTAATGGTATTGTT